>Ga0114960_10001457_pt1 | contig 18998 bp, 23 predicted proteins | sample C_130625_MF_Meta_FD_92637 | JGI IMG/M metagenome (GOLD analysis project Ga0114960, IMG submission 92637) | Freshwater microbial communities from Lake Croche, Canada to study carbon cycling - C_130625_MF_MetaG | ecosystem: Environmental > Aquatic > Freshwater > Lake | place: Lake Croche, Canada... | reverse complement strand
TTTTGATCAACTTTTTTGAAAAGTTGAGTGGAGCCAAACTATAAACATTTTTGATCAACTTTTTTGAAAAGTTGAGTGGAGCCAAACTATAAACATTTTTGATCAACTTTTTTGAAAAGTTGATTGGAGCCAAACTATAAACATTTTTGATCAACTTTTTTGAAAAGTATATTATTTTTTTATCAATAAATCAATTAATGCAATAAATGAATAAACTACAATGATTAATGATATTGTAATTGGTATATTATTACCTACTTTATCTGTAAATATTTTTATACGTGCATACTTATCTTCTTCAAAATATTTTCCTTCTGTACCACATTTTAACTCATCATTTCTACATCGTTCAGCATTATCATATTTTATTTCATTGCTAATAATATTTTTTTCACCAAATTTTTTACAATTACTTAAACTAGAGTCATCATATCTTGAATTATAATGAATACACTTTCTACAAGGATTTACATTTATATTTTTAATAAATTTTTCGGAATTAGCAAAAATAAAAAATAAATATAAAAATCTCATAATTTTTATTATAAAACATTAAATTATGTTTAACTCAATATAATATAAAAATTATATTTCATAATAATATATTATGAGTGATCAAAATATACATGAAAAGTTAGCGGAAAGTATCACAAATATACTTAAAAAAACAATTCTATTTGAAAAAACAGAGAGAATACAAGGAATTTTTATAGGATTAACAATATGCACATCTGTTTTTGGATTATTTACTATTTATAACACATATAAATCAGTTACCAATGAAAATAAATTAAATAATATTGAGAATTTAGTAAAAGAAAATGCAAACGTACCTAGAATATACTATAAAATATTATTAGATTGTCAAAATAATTTATATAGTATGGGTGAATTACAAAATAAAATGAATTTAAGAATGAAAGATATGAATGAAAAAATGAAAGATATGAGTAAAAATGTTGTTAGTTTAATAAAAGATAAGATAGAATAATTTGTTATATTTTTTTTTTATTTTTATATATTATAAAATGAGTGAGTTTTCTGCAACTGCTACAGCTAGTACTAGTGCTACTTCTACTTCTACTTCTACCGCTACTGGTAATACTCCAGTTGAAGCATATAAAAATGCGTATAATTCTGCTTTAACCTCTGCCAAATATTCTTTAGCACAATTAGAACAACCTCCTCCAGAACAAAAAACATGTGAACAATTTTGTCTATCCTGTATTGATTTTAGATTTTCCGATGATGTAACTTTTTATCAAAATATTAAGGGAAAATGTAATAACTATGATAAATTTGTTTTAGCAGGTGCTAGTTTAGGATACAATGGAATTCCTGGTTATGAAAATTGGACATTGTGTTGCGATCAACATATTACAATTGCTCGTGATTTACATCAAATTACTGAAGTTGTTCTTTTTGATCATTTAGCATGTGGTGCTTATGGTTTGGTTTATACACCTGAGCAGTTAGAAGGTGACGGTGAATTTAAATTACATGTTGAAAATTTAAATAAGGCAGAAGCTACTATATTAAAAACTTATCCTTTCATTACAAGTGTAAAAAAATTTATTTTTGATCTAAATTACAATGCTATTCCTGTCGTTTAAAGAATGTACAACCAAGATTTAAAAACAATTTTTATAGTTATATAATTATGAAAATTGCTTTGTGTTTCATTATTAGTTACGAACATATTCTCAATAAGGAGGTTCTATGGAGAGAATGGATTGAGCCTAATAAGGATATTATCAATGTATACTTTTATTATAAAGACATTAAAAAAATCAAGTCTCAGTGGATTTTGAAACATGCTTTGCCTCCAAGTTGCATTCACGAAACAAGTTATTATCATGTAATACCTGCATATTTGTCATTGATGCAATATGCTTTAAAGTATGATAATCAATGGATCTGTTTTCTTACTGATTCTTGCTGTCCAATTATTAGTCCAAAAAAGTTTCGCTCATTATTTTACTCATTATGGAACCGATCTATCATGAGTTGGAAGCCAGCTTGGTGGAATATAAATGTTCATAAAAGAGCAAATTTGGCATTGTTACCAGAAGAGTTGCGACTTGCAAATGATCCTTGGTTTGTTTTAAAGAGAGAAAATGCAGAACAAATATTGCATTTTTATAAAACAAAGTTTCATGTAGTTAAAACTATTTGCGATGGTGGATTGGCGAATGAAAGTTTATTTGCAATTATAATGCATGGATATAAGCAATTGAAAAAAAACGAATCGGGTGTAATAAATGCTGTTACACATTTAGCCGATTGGACTCGGATGGCTAGTGCAACAAGTCCACATACATTTAAAGAAGGAAATACAAAAGATATTCAATTTATTGAAGACAATTTACTAAAAAATAAGTGTGCAATGTTTATCAGAAAAATATCAACTGAGTTTCCTGATGATATTCTGAGGAAATATATACACAATTCTAAAGACGACCATATAATAATCTTTGAACCTCTTATATTCATCTATAGACGTTGGATACAACATATATGCAGTGGAATATATTATGGATTGCTATTAATTTGCTTATTATATGGACTTAAATATTTCTTTTTATAATTATATAATAGAATGGAACAAGAAAACAAAATGTTGAAACAGGAAAATGAAGAGCTTAAAAAGCGTATTGCAGAGTTGGAAGAGCATTTGAAGAAATATACTGCGCCAGCTAGAAGCAAGACGTATTATGAAAATCATAAGGAGGAACTTTTAGAAAAAATGAAAAAATATAAACCAACTCCGGAGCAAATTAAAGAAAAAAATAGGAAGGCTTATTTGAAAAGAAAGGAGAAAATGAATGAGTCAAATATTTAATATATTTTACGTTAAATATATTAAAGTTATATTCTGTAGATATAGTATAGAATGCCTCATAGAAAGTGTAAGTTTATAGATGGATGTATATTGACTGCATCTTTTGGTTATAGAGACGGAAAAGGGACACAATTCTGTTCTCATCATAAAGCTGAAAATATGGTGAATTTATTGTGTAAATCGTGTCATTGTGGTAAATCTAGACCTACTTATAACTATGAAGGTTTATCTGCAAAATTCTGTAAAGAATGTAAAGAAGAAGGAATGGAAAATGTAAATAATAAAAAATGTTTTTGTGGTAAAGTTACACCTACATTTAATTTGAAAGGATTAAAACCTGAATATTGTGCAAGTTGTAGAACACCAGTTATGATTAATGTTGCAAATGATCCTTGCAAATGTGGTAAAAGTACTAGACCAAATTTTAACTATGAAGGTTTGACGCCAGAATATTGTTCGGTTTGTAAAGAACCAGATATGATTAATGTAGTACATGCCAAATGTGAATGTGGTAAAAGTCAACCTAGTTTTAATTTTGAAGGGTTGACTCCAAAGTATTGCAAATTTTGTAAGAAAGAACACATGATTATGATAAGAAAAAGATTATGTATTCAATGTACTCAAAAACAGGCTACATATAATTTATTTGGACAAAAACCTAAGTTCTGCAATGAATGTAAGACAGAAGACATGATAAATGTAGTAGATAAATGTAAAAATGATATTTGCACAAGATCTGGTAATGTTAAGTATAAATATTATTGCACTTTTTGCTATCAACATTTATTTCCTAATGATGAAGCTAGTAAAAATATACGCATTAAAACAAAAGAAAATTATGTTAGAGATTTTTTAAATGAGTCTTTTGATGATTTTATACATGATATAGCATTGTGGACTGGAAATTGTGATTGTTCACATCGTAGAAGAATAGATTTTCGCAAATTAATTGGTAATACATTACTTTGTATAGAAGTAGATGAAAATCAGCATAAACGTTACGAAAAAAAAGAAGAAGAAATTCGTTATGATGATTTATATATGTTACATGGAGGAAAATTTATTTTTATACGTTTCAACCCGGATAAATTTGTCAATAAATTAGGAACTACTAAAAATCCTTGTATGAAAATACGTATGGAATATTTAAAAAATGAAATTATTAAACAAATTGATAGAATTAATTATGATGATAATTCTGAATTATTGGAAATAATTTATCTTTTTTATGATAACTCTGTATACACTTTTTAGAACTTAAAACGGTAATTACAAATTAAACATTGACAAAATGTAGTCATCGGTTCGTCAGCCGACTTAGTCTGCATTTGGTAATACGTACATTTATTTCCTCTACATTTTTTACATGTAATTGTGTCAGTCGCTGCTGACATATTTACTTCAAATTTAGTCTTATCTCTTTTGCTCTTAGCTTCAATCATTTTTGCCCATTTTTCAGGATATAGCTCATGATGAGTCATAAAAGCGACTTGATGTGGTTTCAATGTACCCTCCGTAATTTGCTTCAAAATATCAGCACACAAATTCGCCATAATACTGCGGACATGACTCAAATAAATTTGTATAAATAAATGATTATCCCATTTCTTAATTACTTTGCGCTGATCAGCTTCCTTCAGAGAATAGTTGAATATACCCTTTTCAAGATTGAGTGCATTATTTTCATTTTTTAAAATTTCATCCAATTTCTTGCGAATATTTGTGCGAAATAAATCAGGATTTTGAATCTTCTTCAATGACATTGTTATAATAATTTAAATATAATAAGTTATATTTAAATCAATTTTTTCCACCTTTAGAAAAGGTGGAGCCAAAACTAACAATTTTACTTAAATAAAGATAGATTTAAATTTATTTTTGACTCTAATTTGACTGTTCACTTCGCATAACCTTTTTATAAAAGTTGATCTAATTTGGCTCCACCTTTTCTAAAGGTGGATTTGACTCTAATTTGGGTCCACCTTTTCTAAAAGTGGATTTGACTCTAATTTGGGTCCACCTTTTCTAAAAGTGGATTTGACTCTAATTTGGCTCAACCTTTTCTAAAGGTGGATTTGACTCTAATTTGGCTCCACCTTTTCTAAAGGTGGATTAGGTGGATCTTCATAATCATATTCCTCTTCACTTAATTCACTACCAATGTCTTCAATAATTAATTCATCATCTAGCTCCGTAGATTCTTCCAAGTCATCTTCTTCTTCCTCTGTATCTTCTTCAGAAACTTTACCTTCTGATTCCTCAGTATCGCTACTATCTACTACGAATCCATCTTTTAAATATCCTTGTTTAGTCTTTTTTTCTTTTGGAACATTTGCTAGTTCATCTTCTTCTAATTCATCCTCTACAGCAGTGGCAGCTAAATCCTCAAATCCACCAAATAATTTATCATATACTTTCTTCCATAAAGGTAAACTAAGATCAGTATATAATTTAGAACCATCTGACATCTTTAAGTAAGCAAGCAATGCACAACTTCCAAAAAAAAGTGTATTATCAATTGGTGGCGGAAAATCATATTTATTTTCTGAATTTGCACGTCCATCAGTCTTGCCGTACACCTCTATAAAATATTTTTTATCTTCATATTTTGCATTCCACTCGGCTTGTTTTGAAAAATTATCTGCTTTTTTAAATCCACATTTCTTGTATAATTCTTCTAATTTAAAATCTTTAACAGCCAGTGGTTTTAAAGTACCAACTCTTTCAACAATAATAATAGTTAATGGCTGAGACATCTAATTATATAAATTGAATAGGTTTAAATAGTTTATATATTATTAATTATAATGAAAATTTATATTAATCATTTTAATTTACTAGTATTATCAGATTTATTAAAAACTCTTATCAAATACAAAATTAGTTCTGAAGATTTTTTGCAATTATATTCACCTGAAGGTATATTTTTAATAGATCAAGGTTCTACAATGAAATTAAATCCTATAGATCATGATATAGAAATATTACAAAATTTTTATGAAGAGTTCACATTAATCGTAGATCCTTCTTTTTATATTTTAGAAAAAACAAATCAAATTCCACCAGAACATATAAAAATAAGGGTTAAGAGAGATACTTTTGATTTAAACAATAAATCTATTACAAAAAATAAATTAATAAAATTAGTGATAGAATCTGAAAAAGTAAATGAGACTGAATCAGGATTTAATTTTTTAAATAATAATAAATCTGAAAATGGTTATGTTCCTAAAGATATATACTTTGAATTACCAAATGGTTCAAATATAAAAGATGCTTTAGTAAAAGAAGAATTAATTGTGTTTTTATCTCTCTTAAACTAATATCAGAATAATATAATATGTTATCATGGATTATTCAAATGACAATTATTTCTATTATTTTAATATTTTTACTTCATAATTTATTTGACTTTTTTAAAACAACTTTAACAATACCAAAAATTAAAGATTTAGTCAATAGTCCTAATCAAAAATATGAAAATATATATAATATTATTAAAAATACGGATAATTCAAATACTAATTTAAACCATTTATCAAGTTCTTCAGAAAGTAACTTAACAAATTCTCAAGATTATACGTTAATAGATTTATTACCTAAAGAAGAAAATACAAATACAAATATGAAGAGTGAATTAAAAAATTTCTTGAAAAGACAACTAAATACATAAACCTTTTCCACCTTTAGAAAAGGTGGAGTCAAATCAGAAATAATTTTGATTCAACCTTTCTACTACGTTAGTAAAAGTATAAAGATTTGGCTCCACCTTTTCTAAAGGTGAAAAAGGATATATAAAAATTTGACTCCACCTTTTCTAAAGGTGAAAAAGGATATAAAGACTTCTCTAATATTATATACAAATGTTACTAACACATGAAGAAAAAGAGTCAATTTTGTCCGATTTTCCAAATATAAAACTTTCTTATGAAAATGTTACTTATAAGAAAGTTTCTAATGCTGACTATTTTGTTGCTATCCCTAAAGGCAGTAAATGTTTTGCTTATTTTACAAATTATAATAACAGACCTGTTTGTTTCATTATGGAATTAACATGTAAAAAACAAATTGTAGATATTAAAATGTTTAATGCGTGTTTTTCCAGTCATCTTGCATATGGTACAATATTTTATGGCACACTTTTTTATACATCAGGGAATAGATTTTTTACAATTGAAGATATATTTACTTATAAAGGAACAAATATAGAGAGATCTAATTGGCAAGATAAATTAGGTTTGATAAGTAATATTTTAAAAAAAGACATGAAACAAATATCTTATAATAATTCGTATATTGTATTTGGATTACCAATTATAACAAATACGTTAAATGAATTAGATAAAAAACTTGAAAATTTAAAATATCCTATTGATTTTGTAGAAATGTATATAATGAGCCAAGTGAATACATTTTCAATTATAAAATATTCTGATTATTTGAAAAAAGAAATTGAAGAACCTAAAAAAGAATTGATAAAGTCTCATGTAAAATTAGTAGAAAGAGAGAAACCAGTAAAAATAAAGAAAGAATATGTATTTCTAATAAAGCCTGATATTCAAGATGATATTTATCATTTGTACGCTATTGATCATTCAGAATGTGGTACTGCACACATCCCTGATTTTGAAACAAGTGTAATGATGAATAAGTTATTTAGAATTATAAAAGAAAATGATAATTTAGATGCATTAGAAGAAAGTGATGATGAAGAAGAATTTGAAAATGAACAACTTGACAAATTTGTTAAATTAGATAAGTGTGAAAAAATGGTTTGTCAGTATAATTATAAATTCAAAAGATGGGTACCAAAAAAGATTGCATCTTCTAAATCAGAAATTATAAGTTCAGAAGAATTTAAAAATATAAGTAAATATTATGAGCAAAACAAGAAGAGATATTAAAATAATTTTTTCATATTTTCAAATATGTTGCACCCGTATATTTTATTTTAAATGGACTTAAAGACTCTTTAAGTTGTTTTAAATAATGTATATTAACTTTATTTAAATCGGCATCTTTTGCATTTTTACTGCCTTCAACAATAATCCATTCTTTTATATTTGTATAATCTTGCAAATGAATAAGATTATACAAATTTTTTAAACAGTTAAACCTTGAATATTGAGTTATTGTTACAATAGAAACAGATGTCATTTATAGTATATAATTATATACTAAAACCTTTATATCATTATGAAAATTATTTTTATAATAATATAATATCCATATAGTATATGTCAGCAGGATCTGCAGCGTCTAATTTAGGTTATGGTGGAACAGCACCATTTAGTAATGTAAATGGAAATTTTGTCAATAAATTCAGCTCAAATAATCCGGCTTCATTTGGAAGTAATGAAATACCTGGTCCTCCTGGTTTAGCAGGAGCAAAGAACAATGTAGATGCGGCGGCTGGATTTGTACCAGGTTTATCTTTTAGAGGAGGGGCAAAAGCCTTTAAGAAAAAAATAAAAAATATCACTAAAAGATATAAGAAGATGGGAAAATCGGTAAAAAGAAAAATGAAATCTTTAAAACATAATTTGCGTTCTAGAATGGCATCTGCCTCCGCTAGTTTAGCAGGAGGTAAAAGACGCAGAACTCGTAGAACTCGTAGAAGGCGTCAGAGAGGTGGTTATGCTCAGTTCCAAAATAATCAACCATTTTATAATTCCTATTCTGTAGGCGGAATTTTATCTGCAAATGAGTCAGCACTTGCTAACCCTGCACCTATCTATAAGATAAGCAATAATGCTATAGATAATTATAATCATTTTTCAGGAAAAGGCTTCCCAAGTATGGGTCATTAAATTTATTTTAAATAAAAAATAATTTAAAAATAAATTTTTAATATATTTTATATAATGTTTAAGTTTTTTAATTATACCAACTGTGAGCAATTACAAAAATGCAAAAAAATAAATAACTATAAAACAAACAAATATGCAGATATAAAAAATACTACTAGTTTAGAATATATATTTTTCTATTTTCATTAAATTTTATTTCTTTATTGCAAGTAAACATTTTCCGCATGCATATTTATCTTTACTCGGTTCATCTGCAGTTTCCTCTTCTGAGTCAGATGAATCATTTGTAATGCTTCTATCAGATGAAGAATTACTTTTTTTAGATACATTCTTTTTTTTAGATACTTTTCTCTCTTGTTTACAACTATTTGGTACATGTATTATTGACCAAGTAGCAGTGTCTGGATTATATGTTTGATTCTCTGTATAAATAATTTTATAATTTTCTTTTTTATAAAATGTTTTTCTCTTACGCCATTGGTTTTGAAATAAAACATGACTATCAATAATATCAACTACAATGGGATTACTATGTTTCTCTCTAAGTATGCGACCAACACTTTGTTCAATATCTGTTTTCGGAGTTGCCATGATTAATGTAGTGAGTGTTTTTATATCAAGCGCTTCTGCCGCCATGCTATATGTAGCGATAACGATATTTTTAGATTCTGTTTCTTTTAGTGCCATCTCTTTCATTCCACCGACATAATAACCACATGTTGCGATATTTCTATGTATTATAGCATCATGTAAATACTTTAATAAATTTTTATTGTGTGCAAGAATCATAATTTGTTGATTTGGGTCTTTTAAAAGCATATCAGAGAGAACTTTTAAAATAAATTCACTACGGCGATTATACTCACATAATTTTGATATCATAGTACTATAAGCTGGATTTCCTCTATAATCCAATTTTACTTCATTAAAATCATCGTCATTGACTTCATATTTTATTGCATGAACAATTACATTTCTCTCTTCATCACGTTTACCTTTAAAAATTACGTCTCCTAAAAACATTTTAAATACTTTTGTTGTACCATCTTTGCGGTTCATTGTGGCCGATAATCCAAGCATATACTTAGTAACCAATTTAAATAACGAATTTGAAAAAACTTCACTAGAAATGTGATGGACTTCGTCAATAATAGTGAGACCAAATGATTCAAATATAGAAGCTGGATATTCCTTCATAGAGAGACTCTGAAGCATACCAATAACAATATCCTTATCATCAATATCAATAATAGGACCTTGGATTTTTCCTACACGAGCTTTTGGTAAAAACTGTTGAATGCGTTCAATCCATTGATTCATTAAGAATTCCTTATGTACAATGATAAATGTTTTCTTTTTTAATTGTGATATTATATTTAAAGACAATACAGTATTATGTGTTACTGTAAAATCAGCAAGAACAAATCTTCGGTTTCCATCAATTTCAAAACCGAAATATTCATCTATATTCAGTTTCTCTATTTGTAATCTATAAGTAAGAGCATCTTTTATTTGTTTTCTAATATAACCTTTTTTCCTTGGACATAATGTAGGTATTTCTTCAATGCCTTTTCCACAAATATTAGTTAAAAAATAAATTCCTTCTTTTGGACCATTTTTTGCATTTGTACAAGTTTTTTTAACTTGTTTTTTATAACAAGAAAAACCTAATGATCTTGCTAAAAAAACAATATTATCTAATAATTTTTCATTTTTTTGAGTTATTTCTATGCAATTTTTATTAAAATGACCATCAGAATCTATAATTCCAGCTAATATTTCTAATCTTATTTTTCTTGAGTTACATAAGTATGTATCTGGAATGTGTTTATTTTTTAATAGATTATTTGTTCTCAAAAAATTATTAAAACTATTACTATTTTTTTTAATTGAATTTATTCTATAATCATACTGTCTACCTGTATATTTTAAATATAAATCTGTATGTTTATTTTTAAATAAATCTACCATATACTTAATAACGCTACTTTCCTGGGTTGTAACTCCTGTATGTCTACTTGCGCCATCTCCTAACCAATATCCTAGCAAATATGGATCAAAATCAACAGATTTTTCTTCAAAATTAATAGGAACTTTATACCCTAATAAAACACCACCTTTTCCATGAAAACATTTTGGTAAATTTAAATAATCTATAACCGAAATATCAATAATATCTCCTTTTTTTATTTTTTTACTATGATTTGATGAACTTTTAAGAGACATAATATGACTTTCATTACATACATATGAATCTCCTTTTTTACTACTAATTTTATACATTTGTTCAATTCCTCTTGCTAAAGATAAAACTTTTCTTGGAGTTGAATCATCTCCCATTAATAAGTCACCAACGTTTATATCTTGGACTTTTTTCACTGTTCCGTCATACATTAATATTTCAGTATTTTTACCTAAACATTTTCCGTATGCACATGGGAGTTCTAGTAAACCTCCACCAAATTTAACCCTTTTTACATGTTCCAAATATGTATTTACTACAACTTCTTGATTTTCACGCAACTGCCCCGCAAATTCCAAATCTATGTTAAAACCCTCTGAAATCTTATATTGTTTTGGTGCGCCAAAATTTTCAACACCATAATAGTGGGGTACATAAAATTTATTGGATGACTCACGATATGCAGGGAAAGTTTTCTGATCAGTACCACCTATGGATCCATGAGTAAATGGTTTAATGGTTAAGTCATTCCTTATTTGTTTTTGTTGTTCAATCGTTACTTCATTTTTAGGTATAGTATACCCTTTTTGTCCTAAATAGCTATTCATGATAGAAATATGATTAGTTGTATTATTTAGTAAATTACATTTATATCCTTTTTCAAATGGTTTTTTAGAAATGTATCAAATAAAATCTATTCCTATGATATATATGGAAACTTTTTCTAGTTTATTTAAAAAAGAACATAGAGGTGAACTTTTTTTAGTCGTTTTGTTAATTATTTATCTAGTTATGGGATTTAAGACACCTGAATCAGTTGCCAATGTTGTAGATACACTTATAGGAAAAGTTGTTATATTTATTGTAATCGTATTTTTATTTATGAATTATAATCCTATTTTAGCGGTATTGGCTTTATTCGTGGCTTTTGATTTAATTCGTCGTTCTTCAATGACAACTGGACTGGATGCTCTTCAAAAATACGTCCCTACTGAAGAAAAAAAGAGTTCTCAATTCAATTCATTTAATCAATTCCCTTATACTTTAGAGCAAGAGGTTGTTGCAAAAATGGCTCCTATACGTGAATCAGGGTCATCTCTTAATCAAGCAACATATAAACCATTACTTGATAACTTACATGATGCTTCAACTTTGAATGGTTCAAACTAATCTGAACTCTTAATTGATAAGATTATTTTATAATTATATATTATAATGTCACTTCGTATAAAAAAATATATACCAATTAGTATGGAAAATCTTGAAGTAGGTAAAGAATATTATTATAATGAAAAAGAAGAACGTGATCCTACTGCATCTAAATCAAAGGGAATGTTAAATAAAAAAGAACATAACAATGGAATTATCACACTTGTATTTGAAACAGATAAAAATAAATTCGTTAAGCACTCAACTATTTCTTCAACCGAGTATAGTTATTATACAACTTCTCCTCCATTAGATCCAACTTATCCTCCATTAGATCCAACTCCTCCTACAGGTGAAAATTCATCATTTAAAAGTGATTTTAGAAATGGACGATTTAAAGGTGGGAAAACCAAATCTAGACGCAAAACCAAATCTAGACGCAAAACCAAATCTAGACGCAAAACCAAATATTGTAAATAAATTTAAAATAAATAATAAAATAGTATTTTATTTATTATTTATCATTTATCCTTTACACTAGTTGTTTGTCCACTCATAAATTCACCATCTATAAAATTATAACCATAAGTCCATATAAAACATATTAGAATAAATACTAAACAAGCAAATATTGTTTGTACAACCAATATAAAATTAGGGTCTTCTAATATATTAGCCATATCATAAACAGGCTCATTTATTTCATAAGTTACTTCAGTTGTCTCTGTTGAGTTACCTGTAGGATTACAAGAAATATAAATTCCATCTCCTAATGAAGTAGTAGATGAATTTGGACCGGAAGAGTTGTAAAATAAACCAGAATCAGCTGATTTTTGTAACTGAAATGTTTGTGGTTTAAGAATTTGTTTTAGTGTATCTAGAGTAGAACTTTTAATAGGTATTGCATCTAAATAACTAAATGCTATACAATCATACATATTTACATAGTTAAAATTAAAAAATGGTTTTTTAGGAACTATATTCTGTAAATTTAAACCTGAAATGGTGACCTTTTCATTAAACGATGGAGCAGAAACCGATACACTTTTAATGATATTAGTAATTTCAGTAGTAGCAGATGTAGAATCAGTTGAAATTTTAATAGGTATAAAAACTAACAATCCTTTACCGCCTTGTTCAGGGATATGTACAATATATAGTTCTGCATCTGCAAGCTTATCATTATATAAAAGTATAGAGGGATAATTAATACTTATTTGTAAAACACTATATTTTTGTTTATTATATACAACCGGAGGTATATTTGTTTTTTCTATGTTATTAATAACTATATTAGTTCCTAAATTAATAGCTGTACCACTACTAGTATTATATTTAAAATTATAACCACATTTTAAGTCACATTTTCCTTCAACTTCTTTGCGAGAAATATTTATTGGATTACTCATTAATATAACTATATAAATAAAAATATTAATTTATTTATATAAGAATGAAATTAACTAAAGGTAAAATAAATAAGTTATATAAGAAAAAAAGACAGAGTTTAAAGAAAAATAAAAATAAATTAAAAAACAAATCAAAACGTCATACATTTAGAAAACATAAAAAAATCAATTTAGCTAGAAGAACATTAAAAAATCTCAGAGGAGGAGCAGGAGTAGGAGAAGGAATACAATTTATTCACAAGAAATATGGTATAATAGAGCCAGTATCAAGTAGTTATACGATAGGTGATGATAATACTTTAATGAAAGTAGGAAATGATATTTCTGTTAAACCAGTTATTCCTGAAGCAAATTCTATTCAAGAAGCTATTCCTCAAGCAATTGCAATTGAACAAGATACTCAATCAATACCGGTTGCTGTACCAGAGAGTAATGAAGACATAGCTAAAAAAGTAGTTGATGTACTATATAAAAAAATGCATGATGGAGATATACAAGATTCAGTTGAAGCAGTAAAATTGGCTGCAAATGAATTAGCTAAAATACCAGCAGAAGTACCAGCAGAAGAAGGAACTCCGCCACTAGTTGAAGGAGTACCAGTAGAAGAAAAAGATAAATTAGAATCACAAGGAAATATACCAGGAGTACCAGTAGAAGAAAAAGATAAATTAGAATCACAAGGAAATATGCCAGTAGTACCAGAAGAAAAAAAAGATAATAAATAAATTTTTACATAAGAGGTAAATATCTCATTGTAGCATTATCATACATAGTTACTTTATATTTTTCGTTAACACCTTCCACAACGACAACATCTCCACTAAATAATTGATTACAACCATATTCATTTGTACAACTTTTACCATTTTTTATCAATGGTAACTTAACATTGTTGTGTTGATTACTGGTAGAATAATATTGCCATTTATCTCGGTTTGTATATAAAGGTTTACCCATTAATGGTAAAATGTTGTCTTTTGATTTACCATGAACCGGTGTTAAAAGTCCTAATTGTCTATAATTAGTATCTACTGCACCAGGATTTGTAGATATATTAATAGGCATCATAGAAGGCATACGGAAATAACTTTCGTCTCTTAAAGGAGGTGTATAAGGATTTAATAAAGGGTCCTGATTAAAATTAGGCCAAGACTCTGGATATCCTTTCTCTCTAATAATAACTTTCTGTCTCGCTTCATAATGCATATTATTGCTAGAACTATTTTTATTTAAATAATAAATTAAGTAACCAATGATAAGAACACATATAATAATAAAACTAAAGGATACATTTTCAATACATATTACACCCGGAGGACATTTTTTCATATTATATATAGTATAATATAAAATCATTGTATTAAAAATTATTCTAAAGCTAAAAAATGTTTATTTTTTTAATGCACTAAGCATACCCTGTACTTTATTCATTACATCATTTCCTTGTTCTTTAGGCATATTTTTCATTAAATCTTCTACCTGTGCCATCATAGGAGACATTTTTTCCATCAAAGGTCCCATATCCTTCAAAGAACCTGCTAATTGCGCTTGCTGTTGCATCAATCTCTCTGTATCAGCAGTCAAATTTTTAATACCATCCTTACCTAAAATGCTATTTAACTGATCATATGCATCTTCAATAGTGGTAGCATAATCAATTTTATGTCCTTTTCTTCCCACTTCAAACGACTCGTCTTTTTTCTTTTCATTGCTTGCTGCTATTATTGGTTCACCTGTAGCATCTTTCATTGCAGTAGATATAGCATTACCAATACCAGTAGCACCAGTATCACCTGTAGCACCTTTAGCACCCGTAGCACCAGTAGCGCCAGTATCACCTGTAGCACCTTTAGCACCAGTAGCACCAGTAGCGCCGGTGTCACCTGTATTTTCATTATTTTCTAATCCTTCAAAATATGAATTTCCATGCATAGCCATCATATTTACCAAAATAAGAGGAACACCCAATACAAGAATCATATTTTTACTAAAGTATCTTATGAGAAAAGCAAGAATAATGAAGTATAAAACTATTTTATAGCTACCAATTACCATATAACCGATAACATTGAAAAATGCAAGAAAAGATATTATGTGTAATACTAACTTGTTTGTAAGAAATTTGGATACTACTGAATTTAGTTTCATTTTATATATAATGCATGTAAAAAAAATTGAATTAATTCATAAATATTATACTAAATTATACAATATTTATGTCTAGTAGTCAATATAATAGTGAATATGATAGCGAATATGATAGCGATTCTCAAGATAATTATTCGGAAATTGTATATGAATCAGAAGAACCTAGTACAACCCGTTTTTGTATAGCTTTATGTGATTTATATAATGTTAAAATGCATGGGCCAAGTAATATACAAGGTCATTATTTAGTAAATTGCAGATATAAAATGTTACATATGGATTGGATACAAGAAACAGCTGATTTTATGCATACCGAATATCAAGTATTACAATCTTATCATCATGATTTATTTCCTAATTATAGAAATATTGTTTTACAAGAAAATTATATAAAGCCAGAAATTGTAGAATGTATTGATAAAGATGGTTGTTGTGTAGCAATTATTAAGACATTTTGGATTAAAATTATACAACGTGCTTGGAGAAACGTTCTGAAAAAGAGAGAAAAGGCTTTAGAAAACAAACAAACCTTGTTTGCGATTCGTTATAAAGAAATTAATGGAATATGGCCCAACCATTGTTATGCGACAGGTGGAATACTAGGTTTACTTTCAAATATTCTTTAAACAGATGAACTTCTTTTAGTGGAACTTCTTCTAGTGGAAGTTCTTCTAGCAGTAGTAGTAATACTTCTTCTTCTTGCACGCTTGCTATAATGATAACCTCCTCTTTGTTTTCTTATTTTTCTAGTTTTTCTTCCTTTTCTTGTTCCAAATCTTCTTTTTCTTCTTGTTTTTCTACCTCCTCTTAAATTTATACGAGTTAAGTATTCTACTATTTCTTGAAATGTTGTATTAGGGACGTTTATAAAATCTAACGCTGCTTTATATTTATTATTTGGTTGCTTATTTCTTATCATTTGATTATTTTTTTTCTTTAAAAAATCAATTACCTCACTTAATGGTTGTTGTCTTCCATTAAATAAAAGTTGTTGACTAGTATCAATTGATCCTTGGACTGCATCATGATATGCTAAACCATCATCGCCAGGACCTGCAACAGCAGCAGCACCTTGAGCACCAAGCAAATTATTAATTTCTGTAAGCTGACTGTTTATTTGTTCTATTATTCTATTAATTTCATCTTGTCCTGTAGCATTTGATAGATGACCTAAATTTTCTATTGCTAACTGCATTTGTGGTAAAGCATCTGATAAAAGTTGATTTAATCTCTGATTTTCTTCTCTCAATGTTGCAGAATCTGCGTCTAATCCTGCACGTGCAGCTTCAATTCTTTGAATTTCAGCTCTAGACTCCTGAAGTTCTCTTTGTAATTCTCCTCTTTGTCCATCCAATGCAGCTAAATCTCGTGCTGATTGTTCAGATATATTTTGATTATCCTGTGTAAGTCCTGCAATTTGAGAATTAGTTGCATCTAACTCTTGTTGTAATCTGGCACGTTCTGCTGCTGATGCATTACGTAATTCAGCGGTTTCTCTTTCTCGTTCTTGTTGAAGTTCTTGAAGTTGTCTTGCATTGGCTTGTTCTCGTCTGGCAGCATCTTCTTCTATGCGTACTCTTTGTTCTCCAAGATCTGCTAATTGTTGAGCAGTGTCATTACGCTCTCTAATAGCTGCTTCAGATTCTTGTACGAGTCTTTGGTTTTCTGCTTGATTTTGTCCAATTGTTTCTTGATTTTCTCCTATTTGACGCTCTGAATCAACTAGTCTTGCTTGCAAATCACGAATACCTTGGGCTATTTGTGTTATTTGTGTATTTATTCCAGCTAAAGATGCTTGTATAGTTCTATTGAAATCACTATTCCTTGCAATTTCAGCAGTAGCTACTCTATTTGCCTCAGTAAGTTGTGTAATTAATGGAATAATTGGATGATCTGCCATTATTTAATATATATTATATTGATATTATATTGATAATAAATTGAATTAACTAAATAATTGAATTTATTGAATTAGTGTATCAAGTTTATTTGTATTCATCATTAATTCATCTAAACCTTTTTTTATTGAGCCAATTTCACCCATGATTTTTTGTTGCTCTACTTTTGCATCTTCTATGTTGTATTTACTTAACTGATTAGTACTATTCAAATCTTGTATATATTTGTTTAGAAGTTCAAATGCTTGAATTTGTTCACGTTTTTGTTGTGCAATATAATCGTAATATTTGGCATAGTCATTTTTGACTACTTCTAAAAAATGATTTTGTTTTGCTGCTTTTTTTAAATGATGTTGTTTTTGCAGCAACAAATCTCTCTTTTGTTCAATCATTTGCTGTATATATAAAAATTGTTGGTCTTTTTCAAATATAGGTCTTCTCGGTCTTTCTATTTCTACTACCATTTTTGCTCCACAAGGTAAAAAATTCATTCCTAAAATATAGTGTTATTTTATTTTATATAATATTAACTTTATTAAACAAATTTAAAATCTTCCCAATATATTATTTAGGATGTCCAGAGAAAAAGAACCTTTACTCGCAGCTGACGATAACCGCTTTGTTATGTTTCCGATTCAACACGATGATATATGGCAAATGTATAAAAAGCAAGTGGATTGTTTTTGGCGTGCGGAAGAAATTGATTTGACAAAGGATTCTGATCATTGGGGCACCTTAAATGATGATGAAAAATATTTTATTTCTTCAATCTTGGCATTCTTTGCAGCAAGTGACGGAATTGTATTGGAAAATTTGGCATCCCGCTTCATGACTGATGTGCAGATATCAGAAGCTAGAGCATTTTATGGTTTTCAGATTGCAATGGAAAATATCCACTGTGTCGTTGGAGAAACAAAAATTTTAACTGATAAAGGATATTTTATGATAAAAGATTTGGAGAATAGCGTGGTAAATGTTTGGAATGGAGAAGAATTTTCAAATGTTGAAGTTAAATATACAGGTCATCAAGAAATTTATAAAGTTATATTATCAAATGGAATGGAATTAGATTGTTCTCCTGGTCATAAATGGCTAATCCAACAAGGTAATCCAAAACATCCAGAAAGATGTATATGTCAAGAAGTAGAAACAATAAATTTAAAAGAAAATGATATAATTGAAAGGTATATTACACCACATGTAGAATTTTTAAATGATGATATATTTTTAAATCCATATATGCATGGTTTTTTTTGTGGTGACGGAAGTTATACTAATAATTATCCTATTATTTATTTGTATGGTATTAAAAAAGAGTTATTAAAATATTTTAATTATGATTCAATTCAGGAAAATGAAAAAAGAATTTGTTTTTATGTTCACAAATACATTAATAGAGTTAAATATGAAGTTCCTATAAATTATAATATAGATACAAGATTAAGATGGCTTGAAGGATTATGTGACTCTGATGGTTGTATAAATTTAAATTCAACAAAAGATGCAACTTCAATTCAAATTTCTTCAATAAATTTAAAATTCTTACAAGATGTTCAATTA
>Ga0114960_10001456_pt1 | contig 18998 bp, 16 predicted proteins | sample C_130625_MF_Meta_FD_92637 | JGI IMG/M metagenome (GOLD analysis project Ga0114960, IMG submission 92637) | Freshwater microbial communities from Lake Croche, Canada to study carbon cycling - C_130625_MF_MetaG | ecosystem: Environmental > Aquatic > Freshwater > Lake | place: Lake Croche, Canada... | reverse complement strand
TTCTTCAAAGATGCGGTCATAGCTGAGGCCGGCAGGGAAGTAGCCGGCGTACATCACTTTGTCGGCGCCGCGGCTGTTGGCGTAATCAATGATCGCCTTGGGGTAATGCTTCGGAGCGAACGCTGAGGTTGAGTAGTACAAGTTCGGCCACTTGAGCATGAGTTTCATGGCGAGTTCGGTCCAGGGCTCGGCGCCGTGGCGCATTACGAAGGTGAGATCGGGGAAGTCGTACATGACTTCATCGATCAGTTCGACGTGTTGCGGTGCGAAGGGAACGCGCGGGCCGGGAATGCCGACACAGCAGAAGATCGGAAGGTCGAGTTCAACGGCGAGCGCGTAGAACGGATACATCTTCTTGTCGTTCAGCGGTGTGCGGTAACCGGCGGGGAAGGTGCTGATGGCTCGCAGGTTCACGCCGCTTGCGTGGACTTCGCGGATCTTTTCGATACCCGGCATGACGTCGGTGGGATCGAATTCGAAACAGGTGAAGAAGCGGTCGGGGTGCTCGGTGAGCGCACGGAGACAGTCGGGGTTGTTCGGGTTATAGCCGAGCATCGCTTTTTCGATGTTGTGACGCTCGAAATTGTCGATGAGGAGTGCAACCGGGTCGACGCCTTCTTCGGTGTCGGGGGGAACGTCTTTGAACATGTATTGCGCAGGAAAGCGGAAGTCCTTGGACTCCTGATCGCGCAGATGCGGAGCGAGGAACTTGTAGACCTCTTTGCGGTTGCGGCTTGGCATACCAACGAAGGTTTCGATGATGTTGATGTCGGTGGGAAATCCCATGGGTCCGTCGCTCCTTGCAAAAGTTGAACGATTCGAATCTATGGCATGGAACGGCACCGCTTGATCGTTCTATGCCGCAAGAGGGGAATCTTCGGGAGTGAGGCCACTTCGAACGATATGAATCCACACTTCGAGCTCGAGTTCGCTTGCTCGACGCCGGTAGGAGTTGGCGAGGATCGGATCGACGGACTCGGCGAGGCAACGCAGTGAGTCGGCTCGGCGCTGGAGAAGCGTGAGATCCAACCCCGATTGTTTGGTCGAAGCGGAGTCACGAGTCGTCGTGATGGGCAGGGTGGAAAGCGTCGCGAGAACCATGGCCCGCTCCTTTGTGCTCTCAGTGCCTGACAGGTGATGTCAGAGCACGCTGTGGTCTTTCCTGTCTTGTCGGCAGGAATCGCCAATGTGTGAGCAACTTTTCCCGGGTCGTCGGAATCGGGTCAGGAAGCGGGGGATGGGTCGGCAACAGGATCGATCGATGCCTTGCCGTATCGATGGCGAAAGACGAAATGCGCCCCAAGGCCGGCGGGCAAGGGCAGCCAGTAGGAAGCGATCCGATAGGCGAGTGTGGCAAGGAGGGCCTTTTCGCCGGGGACGCCCGAGAGTACGAGCATCGCGGTGAGGCCGGCTTCGACGAATCCCACGCCGCCTGGCGTGATGGGGATCATGCCGAGCACGGCGGCAACGGCGTAGGCGAGCAATACCAAACTCAAGCGCGGGTGAACGCCGCAGGCTTTGAGGGCGCAAACGAGGGCGAAGTAATCAAGCAACCAGTTGCCAACCGCTGCGGCAAGTGCAGCGCGCCATCGGGCACCGAGACTGCTCACCATTTGATCGCGCTGACGGACGATCCCTTCGACCGTTGGTCCGCCCGTCTTCCCGAGTCGCTTGTTGATCCATCCAGCGATCGTCGTGATGACTTTGCCGAACCAAAGAATCGGGCGATCGAAGCGCACGAGTGAGAACGCAAAGCCGAAGAGCGCGATCGCAAGCACCGCTCCACCCCAAGCGACGTGGATCATGCCGTCGGGGATGGGGGCGCCCAAGATGGAAAGAAAGAGCGCAACCATTGGGAGACAAAGCAGGACACCGTTGGAAATAATTGAGGTCGCGGTGAGCGCAGCCCCGGCAGAACCTTTGTCGGTTCCAGAAACCGACAACATTCGGAATCCAGTTGCTGCGCCGATGGCTGCGCCGCCAGGAACAACTTTCGCAACAGCATTCGAAGTGAGCTGCGCCGTAGAAGCGACGAACCACGAAACCCTCGGAAGCGCAACGCGAGTCAGTTCCCATGCACATGCGTAGGAACCAATTTCGCAAACAAGCACGGCAACGAACCAATAGATACTGACGGTTCGAAGTTGTGGAACTTGGTCCCACATGTCCAGCAGTTTTGGTGCGAGTCCGTAGAACGCGAACGCCATGATGGCGAGAAAAAGCACGCGTCCAATGATTCGCAGGCGCGAGACATGCTGCGCCGGCGTGGTTCCCTCCGTGAAGTCAGGTGTCGGAGGGAGAAGTTCGTCGGACGGGTTCAGCCGAGGACGCCCTTTTCGTGCATTTCGGCGATGCGGTCTGCGTCGTAGCCGAGAACTTCACGAAGGATCTCATCGCTGTGCTGGCCGCATTCGGGAGCTTTGCGCGGAATGGGAAGTTCGCCGCCGATGATCTTGACGGGATTCGGCAACATGTCGGCGCCAAGAATTTCCTTCGGGATCCACGGCATGCGGTCCTGGAACTGCGGATCGTTCTGCATGTTCGAGGGAGTGTTCACCGGCGCAAGCGGGGTATTCCATTCGCCGCCAAAGTCCATCCATTCCTGCGAGGTCTTCGTCTTGAAGATTTTCGTGAGTTCGGCGAGAAGTTCGCGGTTGCCCCGAGCGTGATCGGCGTATTTCGAGCCAGGGAACTGTTCGAACAGATCGTCGCGGCCGATGCCCTTGCAGAAGTTCTTCCAGAACTCTTGTTCCGAAGCCATGAACAGGATGTGCCCGTCGGAGGTTGCGTACATCTGGTAGCGCACGCCCTCTTTCATGCCCGAGGTACCCGGTGCTCGACGTTCGTAGTTGTCGGCCTTGTTGCCCGTGACCTCGGACTGGGGACGCTCGTAGGCCTTGAACGACTCGCTGCGATACCAGTCGAATGCAGCAGCAGCATCGGACTGCGCGATTTCCATGTAGCAGCCCTCGCCAGTGGCGCGGGCCTTGATGATTCCGGCAAGGATGCCAAGTGCGCCAAACATCGGACCAGCATTGATGCCGATCGAAATATGCGGAGGGATGTAGCAGTAGCCCTCTTCGTCATAGGCAGGTTCGACAATGCCGGCCCACGTGTCGTAGGCGATGCCATGGCTAGGCAGATCGCGATACGGACCCGTCATTCCGTAGCCACTGATTGTCATGAAAACGATCTTCGGGTTGATCGCTTTGAGGTCTTCGTAACCAAGACCTCGACGAGCGAGCGCTCCTGGGCGCATGGCCTCGACAACGACGTCGGCATCGGCTGCGAGTTCCTTGAACGCTTGGACGCCTTCTTCGGTTCGAAGGTCGAGCACGATTGAGCGTTTGCCTCGGTTGCAGTGGAGAAAGAGAAGCGAGGTGTCCTCGACGATGGGCCATGTCATCTGGCGGCCGTAGTCGCCCCCAGGCGCTTCGACCTTGATGACATCGGCGCCGAGTTCGGCGAGATTGGTAGTGACGGCTGCGGGTCCGAGCATCGAAGCCTCGATGATTCGGACTCCTTGAAGGGGAGCAATTTCAGTCATGTCACCTAATCTGTCACGCGATTGGGCCCCCCGTCGCCCTGACGGCGGTGGATGGGGCAAGATGGCAGTGCGGGGCGGTTGCCCCGTGAACCCAATGTCATCGCTTCGAGAAGGGGACCGTCATGCGAATTGTGGTCGATTTCGATCTGTGTGAAAGCAACGCCGTCTGTATGGGAATCGCGCCGGAGGTCTTCGAGGTCCGTGACGACGACTTCCTCTACGTTCTCGACGAAAACCCGCCGGAATCCATGCGAGCCAAGATGGAAGAGTCGGTGCAGCGATGCCCGAAGCAGGCCATCTCCATCGCCGAGGACTGAGCACCGAACGGCGATTCTCGCCGCTCAGTTCACGACCTGATTTATGAACTCCACCACTGTCATCGTTGGCGCGTCTCTCGCAGGCATCAACGCCGCCCGAACGCTCCGACTCGAAGGTCACGAGGGTCCGATCATCGTCGTCGATGCTGATCCGGAACGGCCGTACGATCGACCGCCACTTTCCAAGCAAATGCTTACCGGAGAGTGGGAGCAAGAAAAGATTCTTCTGCCAGCCGGCAAAGAAGAACTCGGCCTCGATTTCCGGTTGGGTGTTCGGGCAAAAGCCGTCGACCTCAGCGCTCGTCAAATCACGCTCGAATCATCGAGCGGGGCAGTGGAAACCGCAGCATTCGATTCGCTCGTGATTGCGAGCGGAGCATCTGCTCGCCGGCTGCCCGAATCTGCAGGCATCACTGGCGTTCACGTTGTTCGAACGCTTGCAGACAGTCTTGCGTTGCGTGATGAACTTGATGCAGGTCCGACCCGAGTTGTTGTCGTTGGCGCCGGCTTCATTGGTGCTGAGGTTGCATCGAGCTGCCGCAAGCGTGGGCTCGACGTCACCCTTGTTGAAGCGATGCCGTTGCCGCTTGAACGCATTCTCGGTGCCGAGATGGGCAAGGTGTGCGCGCAGGTCCATATTGAAAACGGCGTTGACCTCAGACTTGGCACCGGCGTTCTCCAACTCGAAACCGAAACTGTTGATGGTGTCGAGAAGGTCGTGGGTGTTGCGCTGACTGACGGCACAACGGTTGCGGCCGAGGTTGTCGTCATCGGTATTGGCGTCACGCTTAACACGCAATGGCTTGAAGGCTCTGGGCTGACGATTGACGACGGAGTTGTGTGTGACAACACGCTCCTTGCTACTCCGGGCGTTGTGGCTGCTGGCGATATTGCTTCCTATCCAAGCGCTCGATTTGGTCGCATGGTTCGCGTCGAACACTGGGAAACTGCCATAGCCGGTGGCGAAGCCGCAGCCCGACGGTTGCTCGCAGAAGCCAGTGGTGAAACGCCTGCGGTATTTGATCCGATCCCATGGTTCTGGAGCGATCAATACGACCGCAAAATTCAGCTTGCGGGCCGACCAATGCCGACCGATCAGTGTGTGGTCGTGCATGGAAGCACTGATGAGTTCCGCTTCGTTGCGCTTTATGGCGATGGCGATCGCTTAACGGGTGTTCTCGGGATGAATCGTCCGCGTCACGTGGTGCAACTACGAGCAACCTTTGAAGAAGGCGCTTCATTTTCAGAAGCGTGTGAACGAGCGGCAACCCTCTGATGGGTGACGGCGCTGCGAGTGAAGAACTTGTCGACGAACTTGATGAAATGGGCACCGTCGTTGGGGCGGTGACTCGAGCGGAGATGCGGGCGAACAATCTCCTGCATCGCTCGGTGTTTGTTGTCGTTCGCAACGATGCTGATGAGCTACTTGTACATCAGCGAGCTTCATGGAAAGACCTCTGGCCCGATGCTTGGGATATCGCTGTCAGCGGCGTTGTCGCTGCTGGTGAGGCGTGGGAACTTGCGGCTGCTCGCGAACTTGCCGAGGAACTTGGTGTCTCTGCCGAACTCGCGTATCTCGGCGAAGGTTCGTACGAGGACGAAGACGTTCGGGAAGTGGCACGGATCTACCAGGCACGCACCGACGGACCATTCGAATTCGCCGACAATGAAATCGCTGAAGCGGTTTGGGTGCCAATGGAAGGCGTTCGCGAATGGCTCGTCGGTCGTTCAGTTTGTCCCGACAGCATGGCGCTTGTCTTGCCTCGACTCGACGCTCCGTGAGGACCGAATGACCGCTGTTGCGTTTCTGTTGCTCTCGCTCACCGCAGTCGTTGCGGTGGCTGACTGGCTTGCCGTTGCGAACAACTACCGGTTCGCGGAGTACATCCTGAAACCACTCGTGATGGTGTTTCTCATTGCCGTTGCATTGTCGCTTGATCCCTCATCAGATTTCGCACGGGTGATGCTCATCATTGGGTTGGTGTTGTCGATGGTTGGCGACGTGTTCTTGATGCTTCCCAAGGACATGTTCGTTGCCGGACTTGGAGCGTTTCTTGTTGCTCACGTGTTCTACGTGGTTGCGTTGCTTGCGCTGGGTATCTCTTTCGGCGGATTCCTCTTTGGTGTGATCTTGATGACGGTTGTGGCGGTGGTAATCGGTCGCAAGATCGTCCAGGGCGCTGCGCTCGCTGATAAGGCGTTGGCCGGCCCTGTTGCCGCCTACATGGCTGTCATCTCGTTAATGGTTGCCTCGGCAATCGGCACTGGTCAGTTTTTTGCGATCGCAGGTGCATTGCTCTTCGCTGCCAGTGACTCGGTGCTCGGCTGGACTCGATTCTTGAGAGATTTCCCGCGCAGTCGAATGATCGTGATGGTCACCTATCACCTCGGCCAGGCCGGATTGGTCCTCGCTCTTGTCTGACGAAGCAGTTGTCATGCGGCCCCGTAGGCTTCAGCCATGTCGTGGTCAGTGGGGCTCGTAGTACTCGCCGTTGTTGTTGTGCTTTTGGTTCTGCTTGCGGTCTACGACCTTGTGCAGCGGAAGCACGCAATCCTTCGAAACTTTCCCGTCATCGGGCACCTGCGATATCTGCTTGAAGCAGTTGGTCCGGAACTTCGTCAGTACATCGTCACGGATAACAACGAAGAGCGGCCGTTTAGTCGCGACGATCGTCGATGGGTGTACTCGACGGCGAAGCAACAAAACGCGTATTTCGGTTTTGGAACCGACAATGATCTTGACCAATCGCGGAACTACACAATCATCAAACAATCGATGTTTCCGCTTGATGGTCCAGTCGATGCTCCTGCGCACCCTGATCCGTCGCGATCGTTGCCATGCGCGAAGGTTCTCGGTGCATCGCATGGTCGTCGCCTCGCATTCCGACCGCCATCAATCGTCAATGTGTCGGGGATGAGCTTCGGTTCATTGAGCGGCGCAGCGGTTGAAGCACTTGATCGTGGTTGCGCAATGGCCGGTGCCCTGCACACGACCGGAGAAGGTGGCATTACTCCGCATCACCTTCATGGCGCTGACCTCGTTTGGCAGATCGGCACCGGTTACTTCGGTTGTCGCAACGATGACGGATCATTCAATCTCGAACGCGCTGTCGAACAGGTGAAGGCGGCGCCCATTCGCGCAATCGAAATCAAGCTCAGTCAGGGGGCCAAGCCCGGACTCGGCGGATTACTTCCTGCCAACAAAGTCACTCCCGAGATTGCCGCGATTCGAGGAATTCCCGTTGGCGTCGTTTGTAAAAGTCCAGCGGCGCACACTGCCTTTACCGATGTCGACAGTCTCATCGCGTTTATCGAAACATTGGCTGATGTCACTGGAGTTCCCGTCGGTATCAAGTCCGCGGTTGGGCAAAGCGAATTCTGGACCGAACTCGCAACAACGATGGCCGCTACTGGTCGCGGACCGGACTTCATCACGATTGATGGGGGAGAGGGCGGCACGGGTGCCGCGCCGTTGGCGTTTACCGATCACGTTGCGCTTCCGTTTCGCTGGGGCTTCACTCGGGTCTACCGAACCTTTGCCGAAGCGGGAATCGCTGACGACATTGTCTTTATCGGATCGGGAAAACTCGGCATGCCAGAAGCGGCGTTTAGCGCGATCGCACTCGGTTGCGACATGGTCAATGTCGGCCGAACCGCATTGTTCTCTATCGGTTGCATTCAGTCACAGCGGTGTCACACCGATCGCTGTCCCACTGGCGTTGCAACGCAAAATCGCCGTCTCACTCGGGGACTCGACCCTGCGGATAAAGGCGTTCGCTGCGGGAACTACCTCGCAGGTGTTCGTTTTGAACTCGAACGGCTCAGTTGGGCGTGTGGTGTCACGCATCCGGCCAAAGTCGACGCCGACATGATCGAAGTTCTTGAAGACCGTTGGACGGCCGAGACACTTCGACAGATGGTCGGCTACGAGCCGGGCTGGGGCACTCCGTCAAAAGCGTTGCTCGATGATCTTGATGCGTGCCAGGGGTAGACCCTTCAGCAGTCCAACTCGCCACTAACCTCGGTCCGTGTCTTCAACTTTGGAACGTGCCCGTACTGCGGTCACGACGTCTCCAGAATTACGCCGCCTCGTTGAGCGCGGACGGGCCATTCTCGTGGGGCCTTCGGATGAAGCCTTGCGTCAAGAGCGGGACGAGTCGCATTGGCAACCAACTGCTGCATCTGGCTCGCGATGGTGGCAAACAGTTCTCAGTGCGCTGAGCGGAATGGCCGGAGCGACAGTGATCGCCGCATCGGCGCCTCAGTGGCGTTTGGCCGTTCCAACGTGGCGGTTATCGATTCCAGGTATCGCCCATCCAGGAACCAGCACGCAATCGACGATGTGGTTCCTGCTCGGGTTGATCCTGCTTGCGGTCGGTTGGCTTGGTCTTGTTCACCGCGCTGGTCGAATTGCTGATCCACGCCGGGCCGTCATCGTCGTGGGCGCCGTCATCGCGTTGTGGGCGATTCCTGTCTCACTTGGGCCGCCACTTCTTTCGAACGATGTCTATAGCTACGTCGCACAGGGTGAAATGTCGAGCCGCGGCATCGACCCCAGTTCGGTCGGGCCGGTTGAACTTGGTCGAAACGACTTCTTGTCCGGTGCTGACCCGACATGGCGTTTGGCGCCGGCTCCCTACGGGCCGGTTGCAGTGATCGCGGCCCGATCAGCAGTTGAAATCGCAGGACACAATCAAGTCGCAGCGATCAACGTGTATCGAGTCATCGTTTGGCTCGGGGTCATCATGGCGGCGATTGGCATCGGCATAATCGCGGTCGGAAACGGTCTTTCCGCTGCTGTCGCAATTGCAATCGGTATTGGCAATCCGATCATGATCATGCATGTCATCGGTGGTGTTCACAACGACGCGCTCATGTTTGGATTCCTCGCGCTTGGTCTTGCTGCGGCACAACGAGACAGGAAGAAGTTGGCGGTTGCGCTCATCACTGCAGCGACTGCCGTAAAACTTCCCGCCGCCATCGGGTTGCTTTACCTCGGTTGGTGTTGGCGTGGCGCAATCGCAACTTGGAAAGAACGTGTTCTGACGACCGTTGCGGTCTTCGCCTCGTCGACTGCGGCAATTGTTGTTGGGTGTTTCATCGTTGGCCTCGGACCGGGCTGGATTACGGCCCTCAAGAGCACCGGAAAAGTCAACGACACCTATTCGCCGACAACGAAACTTGGTTTCAGTATCGCTGAGATCCTCAACGGAATCGGCCTTCATGTTGATGGCCAACTTCTTGCATCTGGGGTTCGTGCTCTTGGCCTACTTGCGACGGCAGTTATTGCATTCGTGATGTTGATGCGCAGTCCCCGCGTCGGATTCATTAAGGCCACGGGTGTCATGCTCGTCGCATATGTGCTGCTCGGTCCCGTGATTTGGCCGTGGTACCTCGTCACGGGGTTTGCCCTTCTTGCTGCCTGTGGCCTCGGCCGTTATCGGCCGTCGTATCTCGTTGTGTGTATTGCTGCGAGTTGGTTTGTGTGGCCGACTTCGGTGGTTTCGATGGGGACATTCGGGAACGGCTATCAACATCTCCGTGGACTTTGCGTTGTGTTGCTCGTCATCGCGCTGGCGTGGGGAGCGCAACGCTTCACCGGTCGCTGGGAACGGCGCTATCACGGGCTGAGCGACACCGAGCGTGATGCTGTTGTTTCGAGCGAGCGCGCTGAAGTCGACGCAACTGTCTGAATTGCGAAGGCGTCGTCCTTCGATTGTTAGTGGCCGTGAAGCAGTCGGTGGGCGAGCCGGTCAGACTCTCGTTGGCGCAGCGCGACATTGACTTCGAGACGTTCGAGATGTTGGGCGAGGATCTTGTCGCCTTGAGGCACCTCGTGCGTTTCGAAGAATGCCATGACCTCCGCAGCTGCTCCGGGCTTTGACAAGCCGCGAATTCCCTCAAGGAATCGAGCGATGGAGTTGGATGGCAGGCGAGTCGTGATTGCTTCCCATTCAGAACTCACGAAGAACCAAGCGATTTCGCCGGCATCTCGGTTCGAGAGAGCCCGCCGCAGGAGAAGGGGCGCGTTTTGACTTCGCACCTCGTCAGTCAACGTCATTCGCACCAAGCGAGCGATGAGGTCCGGGTCGGGAAAGTCAGCAAGCGCGCCGAGGTAGCGGAGTTCCTCTTGTGGGGTCGGAGCGTTTTTCATACGCCGCACGAACTCGTCGAAGTCTGCACTGGATCCGGTCGCAGCCACGATGTTGACCGAAGCAGCAACAAGCGCAGGATCGGGATCAAGTACACCAATCTCGAGAAGCACATGCGCTCGTGACTGGATGTCGATGTTGCCGCCAAGGATGCCGAGTGCTTCGAACAAAACTCCTCGGAGAGATCGGTCTCGGTCGGAATCTTCGTCGCGCGGTTCGGGGCCAAGTGTTTCGTACGAGGGCGTGATGATTCCGCGCACACGGGTGTGTAGCGCTGCACGTGCATCGCCCTCGAGGATTCGATCAAGCGCGCCGAGACCAGCGATGATCCGCTGCCAGACCGAGAGATCAGTTTCATCGCGAAAGGCGTCGGCGACATCGAGGAAATCGTGAGCTTCGAGATCGCCGGCCAGGACCGACGCCCAAATGTCGTCAACAAGTCCGTATCGCTCAATCGGTGAGAGGTCGGTCTGGGCGTGGGTGACGAGTGCGGCGCGAAGGTCGGGTGCGTAGCGGGCCCGATAGAACCCTGTTCCCTCGGTGTTGACGTAGATCCATGTGGCCGGTTCGATCAGATCGACATCGACTGATGGTTGGTCGAGAAGCACTTTTTCGAATGTGATCACGCCATCGGTTGCGCTGCGTTGGGAAAAGATGAGCGGCACGATCCACTGTGCGGCATCGTCGTGCGCAGGCACCGGTGATTCTCCGTCTCCAAGATCGCCGGCGTAACCAAACCGGTGCTGAGACAATCGCAGCGTTCGCCCGTCGTTGACGATGTCGACAGAAATCACGGGGAATCCACCTTGGAAGATCCAGGAATCCATGATTCGACGAACGGGTTCACCCGTCGCTGACTCAATGGCATCCCAGAGGTCGGTGGTTTCGGTGTTTCCAAACGAATGCTCTGCGAGGTACTGGCGAATACCCGAACGAAACTGGTCCTCGCCGAGGTACTGCTCAAGCATGCGGACAACCGCAGCACCCTTTTCGTACGTGAGAATGTCGAACATTCCTTCGGCATCTGCGGGGGAGATGACGGGGTATTCGATTGGGCGCGTACTTGTCAGCGAATCGGTGTCGAACGCGGCAGTACGGGAGAGTCCAAAAGTGGTCCAACGATCCCACTGCGGGCGGAACGCGTCAGTTGCGTGCATTTCCATGAATGTGGCGAAGGCTTCGTTGAGCCAAATGCCGTTCCACCACTTCATCGTGACGAGGTCACCGAACCACATGTGGGCAAGTTCGTGGTTGATGACGTCGGTGACGTTGAGGAGTTCCGCTTGCGTCGTGGTTGTCGGGTCGACGAGTAAGAGGATCTCTCGGAACGTGACGCATCCGAGGTTTTCCATGGCGCCAAATGCAAAGTCGGGTACAGCGACCAGATCGAGTTTGTCGCCCGGATAGGCGATGCCGTAGTAGCTGGTGAAGTGGCGAAGGCAGAAGGCGCCAACTTCCAGAGCGAAGTCGGTGAGATGGCCTTTCCCTCGTGGGTAGATGACGCGCATTGGCGTGCCGTCGACATCGATCGGAATCGTGGCTTCGAGTGGGCCGACGATGAACGCAACGAGGTACGTAGACATCACCATGGTCTCGGCGAATCGAACGAGATCCTTGCCGATGCGTTCTGGTGCGGGCGTGCGCGAAAGTTCCGACGCGTTGGAAACAGCGAAAAGGTCTTCGTCGACAATCAGCGAAATCGCAAACGATGCTTTGTGGGCGGGTTCATCCCAGCAGGGAAAGGCACGCCGTGCATCGGTAGCTTCGAATTGGGTCGTGGCAATGACCTGTTCAACGCCGTCGGTATCGGTGAAGGTGGAGCGGTAAAAGCCCCGAAGTTTGTCGTTCAGTTCGCCATTGAACCGAATTCGGAGATGGGCCTCTCCGGGGGCGATGGGACGCTCAAGAGTGAAGGTGACTCGCTCGGTCTCTGCGTCAAGGGCAACCCCGGTCACCGCAACCGGTGTGCCGGTATCACGGGGGCCTTCGATGAGATCGGCGGCCAGGATGTCGAGATCGAGGGCGTTACACGCGATGGTGTCGGTCGGGGAGGAGACAAGAACGGAAATCAGGACCTCGCCCGCAAAGGTGGCAGCACCAAGATCGGGTTCGAGGGTGAGCTCGTAACGGACGGGTCGGACGGAGCCGTCGAGCCGAAACGGGTTGGGTTCGCCGTCATGGGAGAGAAGTTCAGTATCAGTCACGAAGCCAGCGTAGGGTCGGACGCGATGACTGCGCTCCTACCCCCCTCAGACCGATCCCTCGATGTGCTCTGCGTTGGCAATGCCATCGTCGACGTACTCGCCCAGACCGATGATTCCTTCTTAGAGACTCACGCAATGGTCAAGGGGTCGATGCAATTGACCGACCCCGACCGTGCCCGCACCATCTATGCGGCGATGCCTCCTGCTGTCGAAATCTCAGGTGGCTCAGCGGCCAATACGGCTGCTGGATTGGCCTCGCTGGATATCTCCGTGGCATTCATCGGCAAAGTTGCCGATGACGACTTAGGCGAGGTCTTCGCCCATGACATCCGCGCTGCGGGCGTTGCGTTTCACGGGTTTCCTGCGACCGGTGCCGACGCTGCGGCGGGCACCGCACGCTGTCTGATCTGTGTCACGCCAGATGCGCAACGAACAATGAACACGTCACTTGGTGTCGCCGGGCAACTCACGACAGACGACATTGATCTTTCGCTCGTGCCGACAGCTCGCGTTGTCTATCTCGAGGGGTATTTGTGGGACGAACCCGCGGCCAAGAGCGCACTTCGCAACGTGATGGGCTGGGCGGCAGAAGCAGGAACTCGGGTGGCGTTCACGCTTTCCGACGGCTTCTGCGTCGATCGCCATCGTGCCGAATTCCTCGAGATCATTGAACATCACGTCGACATTCTCTTTGCGAATGAGGATGAAATTTGCTCCCTCTACGAGGTCGACGACTTCGAAGAAGCGGCTCGTCGTGTAGCGGGCCATTGTGCAATCGCTTGTCTCACTCGTGGCGAGGCCGGGTCGGTCATCATTTCTTCGGACGGCGAGCGCGTCGATGTTCCCGCAGTGCCTGCGGAACTTCTCGACACGACAGGCGCAGGCGACCTCTACGCCGCAGGTTTCCTCGCTGCCTGGGTTCGTGGCGCCGATCTCCTGACATCGGGTCGCACCGCATCGGTTGTCGCCGCTGAAGCTATTTCTCATCTTGGTGCTCGTCTGCAGGTCAACCTCTCTGTTCTCGTGAAAGGCGCGTTATGAGTTCGGAAGTGAGTTCCTCGTGTTTTGATGTTGAAGTCACCGACAAGGTTGCTCACATTCGATTGAATCGGCCCGAGCAACTCAACTCGATGATCCGTGAGTTCTGGACGGAACTTCCTGAAATCGTGCGGGGTCTTGACGCACGCGGCGATGTGCGGGCGATCGTTGTTTCGTCAACGGGACGTCACTTCTGCGCCGGGATGGACCTCGGTGTCTTTAGCTCTGGCGACTCGGGCATTACCCCCGGCGATTCCGAGGAGATGGGCCGTACACGTGCCCGACTCCGCCAAACCGCACTCATGCTCCAGGAGAGCTTTACGTCGTTCGAGCGCGTTCGCATGCCTGTGCTTGCGGCGATTCAAGGCGGTTGCATTGGTGGCGCGGTTGACATGGTGACCGCTGCCGATATGCGATACGCCACGGCCGATGCGTTTTTTGTGATTCAGGAAATCAACATCGGGATGACCGCCGATGTGGGAACTCTGCAACGTCTCCCGAAAATCATTCCTGACGGCGTTGCTCGTGAGTTGGCCTACACCGGTCGTCGGATGTCAGCCCAGCGTGCGCTTGAGGTGGGACTCATCAACGAGATCTTCCCGACCCACGAGGATCTGGTTGCGGGTGTGCTCGACATCGCACGCGAGATTGCGTCGAAGAGCCCCCTTGCCATTTGGGGTACGAAAGAGATGCTGCTGTACTCGCGCGATCACAGCGTGACCGACGGTCTCAATCACATCGCAACTTGGCAAACAGGGATGTTCCAGCCGTCTGACATGGTCGAAACATTTACGGCCAAGGCCGAAGGGCGCGACCCCGAATTCCCTGATCTGCTTCCTGCGCCTGACGCGTTCTGAGTTACGCCGGTTCTTCCAGCGGCGGAAGAAAATCCCACGGGAGGTCTCCGACCTTCACGAGGATTGCGGAAATCCATCCCCCCATCGCGCCGACGTTGTCGTCGAGTCGCGTGCCATCAGCAAGGGTGGCTTCGTCGACTTCGTAACTGCCCTCGTAACTCACTTCGATCGCGTACTCGGGTTGGTCAAAAGTGCTCGCGAAAATGGTTTCGACGGTTGGCCCCGAGCGTTCGAGGCGGTCACTCCCGATTGCGGGGCTGCGATCGGGTAGGGCGGCCATAAGCATCGCCGGATCGGGGGTGGAGGAAAGGCGCTGCACCCGAAGCACGAGCTCGATATCGATTCGGGGAGATTCGTCGAGCGTTTCTCCGAGGTACCACGAGCGATACGCGGTCTGCGCCCATGTAGGCCACGTAAGCGTGAGGTCCGCTTGCACTCGAGGAGGGACGCCCTCACCAGGGAGGCCGTAGGTGGTCTCCCACGTCATATCGCCCAAGAGCATGTCCATGTTGAACCGCTCTTCGAAGGCTTGGCGCTCAAGCATTGCGCCCTCGAAGGCGTCGCGAAGTGCGCCGATGGCATCGGTAAATACGTGGTCAAGCACGGGCCGACCCTATCGGTAACGGGTGGGGCGTATGCCCCGGAGAATCGAGAGGGCTGCTGTAGTTTCGGCAGTGGCCCTTCTCGCCGAGATCGTCGCCGTCGACGTTCTCTCCTCCAGCCACCCGGGAAACCCGTCCATGCTTTTCCCCACCATCGATTTCGCGGTCTTCTTCTTGGTGGTGTTCACCGGGAGTTGGCTGCTTCGACCCCACAAGATCGCATGGCGTTGGTTCATTCTCGCTGCGAGCTGCGTCTTCTATGGATGGTGGGACTGGAACTATTTGATGCTGCTCTTTTTGAGCATTGGCATCAACTGGTTCTTGGGATTAGCGGTCTTCCGAACCCTGACACCAGAAGGGGGCCGGACAAACGCGAGCAGGTGGCTCGTCCGTATCGCCGTGGTCGTCAACCTCGGCATTCTTGGATACTTCAAGTATTTCGATTTCTTTGTCTCAACGATCACCGAAAAGATGCATTCGATTGGCATCTCCGTTGACGCCCCGATCCTGAACATTGTTCTCCCGATCGGTATTTCGTTTTTCACCTTCCAGGCGATCAGCTACGTGATTGACATCGGTCGCGGACAATGGCGTAAACCGCTCACACTTCTTGATTTTGCGGTGTACCTGTCTTTCTTTGCCCATCTCGTCGCCGGACCAATCGTGCGCGCAAGCGAGTTCGCTCCGCAGCTCGACGAGGAACCAGATCCGCGGTACGTGCGCTCTGCAGAATCGTTCATGCTCATTTTTCGGGGCATGTTTAAGAAGGTCGTGATCTCGAGTTTCCTCGCTACACAGATTGTCGACCCCGTCTTTGCCAATCCGAATGCCTATGGGCCGCTGGCGGTCCTGATGGCGATCTATGCGTACGCAATTCAGATCTACGCAGATTTCAGTGGCTATACGGATATAGCGATTGGTATCGCACTGCTTCTCGGTATTCGTTTCCCGCAGAACTTCGATTCGCCCTATATCGCCCTCACGCTGCAGGACTTTTGGAATCGCTGGCATATGACGCTGTCGCGTTGGCTGCGCGACTACCTCTACATCCCGCTCGGCGGAAACCGAGGTTCGAAGGCCATGATGTACAGGAACTTGTTCCTCGTCATGATCATTGGTGGTCTTTGGCATGGAGCGAATTGGACGTTCGTCGTGTGGGGCGCGATTCACGGCAGCTATCTCGTGGCTGAACGAATTGTTCGCGAGAAATGGAAGGGCCATGAACTCGGTTTGCCTCCGCTGCTCGTCAAAGCGATGCAGTGGTTCTTGGTGTTCAACGTGGTCTGTCTTGCTTGGGTGTTCTTCCGGGCCACGTCTGTTGACGAAGCATTCACCCTTCTTGGTCGACTCTTTGCTTCCCACGGCTCTACCGCCGGAGTGAGCATGCTCTTGCTGGTCGTGATTGCGGCAAGCATCGCCTCGCAGTTTGTTCCGACCCGTTTCCCCCAGAAAGCCGAAGTGTGGTTTGCGACTTGGGCGCCTGCGCTGCAAATCGCTGCGCTAGCTGCTGGACTTGTCATGGTTGATGCGCTGGGTCCCGAGGGGATCGCGCCATTTATCTACTTCCAATTCTGATGAGAGATTCACGATGAGCCCACAGCCGAAGTCATCAGGAGACAAGTCCCCGTTCAATTGGCGCAGCCTCTTTGCTTCGTTCCGGCCTCGCCGCGAAGGAACGATGCCGGCGGGCATGATCCTTGTTGTCATCGTGCTCGCGTTCTGTGTGGCCGGTCTTCTTGACGCTGACTCGACGCTGCGGAAGAGCAATGCAAAGGGCGATGGGATTCGTAACGAGATTGCGAAGACGGTTGCTTCGGTGACTGACGCGCTGCATATCAACTTCTTCCGGAATTCCATTGACGATGCACTCGGGAAGAACCAGGGCACCGAGATTGATGTTGAGGAACTTCTCCGTCAACAAGCGGAAGCGGAAACTGCGGCGGCTGCGGAGGCAGCAAAGAAAGTTCCAGAGCTCACGGCGCCAACGCCAGCGGAGCCGATGAAGATCTGGGTTGGCGGAGACTCGATTACGCAGACATTCGGCACTTCGTTTCAGCGGATTACCCAGTCCACCGGCATCTTCACGCCGACGCTCGACTACCACGTCTCGACTGGTTTGTCTCGACCTGACTATTTCAATTGGCCTGAACACTTGGTCAAAAACGTTCTTCCGGCGAATCCTGCAATTTTGGTGATCATGTTTGGTGCCAACGATGGACAGAACATGGTCGATGCCAATAACAAAGTTCTTGAGCGCTACTCCGAACCGTGGATGACGGAATACCGGCGCCGCGTCGCTGCAACCATGGACCTGCTGAAGTCCCCTGACAATCAGCGCATCACGATCTGGTGTGGTCCGCCGCCCATGGGGCCGGGAACCAAGACACATGGCATGGACCAGCTGAATTACATCTACTGGTCCGAAGCGCAGACGCGTCCTTGGATCCAGTACTTCGATACGTGGCCGTTTTTCTCGGACTCAAACGGCGTGTTCGCTGCCAACCTGCCCAATGCCGATGGCGTCGTGCGAGGGATGCGGCAGAAGGACAACGTGCATTTGTCGACCGTTGGTGGTGATCGTCTGTCGTGGGCAGTCATCGACCGAATCGGCAAACTCGTGAATCTCTCTGCTGGAAATGTCACGCCACCGCCAACGCAGGGTCCGCCGCCGAGCGTCGTTGAGCGCACCGAGATTCCGCCGAACATGCCCGGAGCGGAATAGCGACTCCGACGAGATGCGGTTTCGTCCCGGTGAACCTGATTGCTTAAGGGTGTGACGCTATGGGTGTGACGCTACGGGTGTGAAGCGGTGACGGTCGTGAGAACGCCGCCGCGAACTTTCCACACGGTTTCGACGGTCATTCGTCGCGGCGAAAGGGCCCGCACAAGATCATCGAGAATGGTGTTGGTGACGGCTTCGTGGAAGGCGCCTTCATTGCGGTAGGACCAGATGTACATCTTGAGGCTTTTGAGTTCAACAAGAAGTTCGTCAGGGACGTACGTAATGCGAACAGTGGCGAAATCGGGTTGGCCAGTGACAGGGCACAAGCAGGTCAACTCATCGGTTTCGCAGAGGATCTCGTAGTCACGACCCTTTTCGGGGTTCGGGACAGTGACGAGTTCCTTTGAGGGCTGGCTAAACACGAGAATGACGCGGCCTTACGGCAGCGGGCTGAATCAGCCGCGACCGGCGTTGGGCTTGGTGCCGTGGTTAGCCGGCTTGCGACGGGCGTTCGTGCGGCGCTTGTTGGTTCGCTTTGACATAGGGGAGAAATCTTAGGCCCAAGGCGGGGCGGGGGACCAATCCTCGGGGGCGGATCACGGGGACTGACCGGCGCCCGCCTCGAGGGCCAGTTGTTGGTGGACGGAGGCAGCGCTGCAGCGTGGTTCAGGTCTGTTCCACGTCAGAGCGACAAAGTTGGTGTCGGATCGAGGGCCACAGATCCTTGTCGCTCTGAGGTGGAACAACTCTGTGATGGTGTGCCACGCCGCGAGCTCGCAGACCCCATCGACTCGGACCTACTGCCGCTCACGGAGGAATGTCTTGCACCGGTCCTGCATTCGCCACAAGGTCGTCCGAGGGACGTGAACGTAGCGATACCGACCCCTGCCGGTTCGTTCGATGAATCCCCGGCGTTCGGACCATCGAAGTGCATCGGAAAGCCGTTTGCTTGGACGATCGTGTGGCGAGGTGGCGTCGAACCGGAACCCGAGATTACTGAGGTGACCTAAGAGTTCTGTGACTGATGCGTCGCGAGGAGCAACTCGCGCAAGGTAGGGGACGGCTCCGCCACGAAGGATTGACCCAGGAATTCGCGCGCTTCGGTCTGAGGTGTGGCGCTCCATGTCCTGAGGTTGGCGCGGCTGTGAGACAGCGATTTCGAACCGCGACTGCCATGTAACCTGCGACCCTCATGGAAAAGTTCGGTTTTGTCGGTCTTCCAAATGCGGGCAAGTCCTCGCTCTACAACGCCCTCGCCGGAGGCGGTGCACTTGCTGCGCCCTATGCCTTCGCCACAAAAGATCCCAACGTTGGTGTGGCCAAGGTGCCCGATCATCGTCTGGAGAATCTCGCGATCATGAGCAGCGCCAAGTCGGTGATCCCTGCGAGCGTGCAGTTCGTCGATATTGGTGGGCTTGTTGAAGGCGCAAGCACCGGCGAAGGTCTTGGCAACAAGTTCCTGGCAAACATCCGTGAATCCGACGCCATCGTGTTTGTCCTTCGTGCCTTCGAAGATGACGACGTCCCCGGTCCGTCAGATCCGCTCGAACACCTCCGTA
>Ga0114960_10001454_pt1 | contig 19020 bp, 24 predicted proteins | sample C_130625_MF_Meta_FD_92637 | JGI IMG/M metagenome (GOLD analysis project Ga0114960, IMG submission 92637) | Freshwater microbial communities from Lake Croche, Canada to study carbon cycling - C_130625_MF_MetaG | ecosystem: Environmental > Aquatic > Freshwater > Lake | place: Lake Croche, Canada... | reverse complement strand
TAACGAATACGCTGCATGATTTCCTGTGCACCTGTGTACTTGTGCGCAGCAATAAGTATAGTACAGTCTGGAATAAACATAGCAAACCAAACCAAATATCCAGCAGCACAAGTAGTCTTGCCCATCTGTCTGCCCAACATATTGATACTGAAACGATTATTGTGATAATTTTCGATTAGTTCAATCTGATAATCAAAAGGCACAAACTTAATACGACCACGCAAGGGATGCTGTATATAGAAGAAATTCTCCATAAAGTACATGGGACCAGTTATAGGATCAGCACACTTCTGAAGATGAATTATCTCTTCGAGAGTATATGCCATCTTCGTAAATGGTTTTTTAATTAGTTCGTCTACACCGCTCATATGTCAAACATTTGGTTACATATATTTATTGACAAAATAATCTAATAAGTTACAATAGAATATAGGTAAACTCAAAGTGTAAATAAAAGCGATGTCAGCAACTCTAATTCTCAATGCTAACTGGCAGCCCCTTAGTTGGTTACCGCTGTCTGTTATTAATTGGCAACAGGCTATCAAGCTCCAGTTCATGGAGCGAATCGAAGTCATCGAATATTACGATGATTGGGTGGTCCATAGCCCCAGCACCACACTAATGGTCCCAGCACTTGCAATAACTAAAGATTATCATGCCTTCAAGAAGGGTGTTAGATTTAGCCGTATCAACATGTATCTACGTGATCTGTACCAGTGTCAATACTGTGCCGAGACATGTGATCATCATGAACTGACAATTGACCATGTAATCCCTCGTGCTAAGGGTGGGAAGACCAATTGGGAAAATTGTGTTGCTGCTTGTGTGCCCTGCAATCAAGAGAAAAAGGACAACTATCAAAAGCCAATTAGAGAACCATTTAAACCTGATTATTGGCAGTTGTCAGCGCGGCGTAAAAGTCATAATTACGAAATTAAACACCCAAGTTGGATCCCATTCCTAAATTAAGTTCTGGAAATCATTGAATGTTCTATATATTTGCTTTACATAATCACTAGTACTGTCATAAGAACAAACATAAACGATCTTATCGTTAACTGGGTCTATACCCAATCGTATTCCAGACATACCACATAACCAATAGGAGGTTTGTTTGTTAAAATCTCCTATCCAAGTTTGATATCCATAATATCTTAATGTAGTATTTCCATGGATATTATTATTTCTAATCTGAGGCGATGTTGCTTCTTTCATATAGTTTCTAACAATAGTATTTGAACTTTTTAATTCTCTAATTGTATGTAAACCAATTCTAATCCAATCTCTTGCTACAGCACTAAATCCTGCTTGGGCTACAGCCCTATCATTTTTTTCTAACATCCAGTAACCCATGTTTTCACATTGTGAAGGTTGCCATATATACTTTTCAAAATAATTTAAAAATCCACCATTATTATCTATTATATTACAAATGGCTTCTGTATCCGTTCCACTATAATTAAAAGAATGCCCAGGCTCCATTTCTTTTTTACCATAAATTTTTAAATGATCCACCGTGGAGTAACTGCCATTGGTCATATCATGCCACTCAGTTAAAGATTGATTCCCATTTTCTTTGCTGCGTCTTACTCCACTAGACATAGTTAACATATTTCTTAAACTAGTTTCTCCAAATACAGTACCATCTAAATCCTTACTGTATTTCGATCCCGTATCATTTAAGTTTTCGATTATCCCTTCGGACAACAAGTATCCCAACGTAAAAGCAATTAAACTTTTGCTCATTGACCAAGAGAATAATGGACACGATTCTGAAGCAGGTTTTCTATAATTTTCATAAATTATGTTACCTTTATTGTATACGATTAAACTTAAACAGGGATTTTTTCGAAACAGATCATCAAAACTATTGCAAATAGCAGATTCGTTTTCTGCAGGGGATCTATTAGTTAATATAAGAGGATTATGTGAGGGTTGTAGTTTATAATTTTTAGAAAGACATGCATTACCGCCAGCGACTCTGGCCATATTTTTAAATATTTTTATGTCCATTCATTTCTTTCTTTTACCAGTATTATGAACTACTGGACTAACAATATTTCCCCCATTTTCTTCTTTTGTTCCCTTATTACTAATAAATTTTGGTGTTGCTCCTATAGTTTTGCCTGCACGTTTAACTATTTCTATTTCTTCATCGGAATAAGGAACAATTTCAAGTTTATCAGCAATATTAGTTTGATCATCCATATTGATATTTTCTTCAGGTGCTTTGCTCATAGCAACACCAAAACGATACATATGATAGAAGTTTTGACTTGCATCTGGAACAATCACAGCAGTAGGTTTTGGCAAGGGAAAATAATGTTCTCCACTCACATCGCGCTCTTGTTCATTGATAAACTCTTTGGCTCTCATCTAAATATTCCTACTCAGAAATATTTATGCTATAGATATGTTATTAGTTTACCATTTTCGTAATTATCGATAGCAGATATTATGGTGTTTGCTAAAAGAGAATTTTTATAATCGCCATCTAGATGATTTATTCTTTTATCTGAACCCATAGTTTCTCTCGCTTTATTTTTGTCCATTCCTAATAAACTAAGTTTTATTAGAGCAGGTCTTATTTCCATACCATTCTTCCATCTATAATAATAATTGTTACTGTCATATGAGGAAAGTTCCATGCTAGGTTTAAAGAAGGACCAGAGATGTATAATTTTACATCTATGAGATATGTTAGATAATACTTCTTGATCAAAATATCTTAATGCAGCATTATATGCAAAATCTTCCTTAATAAAATCTGCTAAATGTGTATAATATTTTTGTGCTGCGTCGATGATATCCGCGCTATCTTTATACTGACTTGCTATTTTTTCTGAATTAAAAGTACTACTCATATTCAATGATCTAATGGTCCTATTGAATAACCTGCTGGCATCCGTCCAGACAAATACCATCACATCCGGAAAAGTTCTATCCTCAATTGAAAAAGCATTATGAAATCCAAATTGTATTAATATTGTATCCCATATGCTAGAACCGCCAAATCCAAAATTCACTATTTGCTTGCGTTCAATGCCATAATTATCTGCAATTTGTTTTAGATAAGTATCCCATTCACTATAACTTGGATAGTTTTCGCAGAAACTATCGCCATAAAAACCTATTCTCATGTTGTCCTTTTTGATTTATTTACGTCTAGATCGAAAACCCACTGGCATTTCTCCAGTCAGCAAAGGTTTACTAAACCATAATTGAAACCATTCGTCTGTGCCGGGTTGTATATTTTGTTCTCGCTCGATTTGACGAAAATGCGTGGCACGTTCGCTAGTTACTTGACCATAACTTTCTGTCTTAATACCAGCAAGTTTTTTAAGTTTTTCGAGTTCATCCATCAAGAGCGTCTTTTAATTTTCTTTCCACTATTATGAGGTACAGGGCTTGCCTTTAAAACATCGCTAGTTTCTTGACTTGGAGGATTAGCAATGTGCTTTGATTTGAATCCCATTCTTTTCCCAGTTTGTTTTAATATATCCTGCTCTTCTTTTGTATAAGCAACAGTTACCATTTTCTGACCTGTTGGACCATTTTTAGGCATTGTTTTGTCAGGACTACCTGCTAATGCAACACCAAATCTAAACGCATGGTATGGGCTACTGTTATCGAGATCTGGCCAAACTGTACCATTGGGCATAGCAGACTTTGCTGAGTCTGAGAAATCATTTTCGTCTTCTTTTATAAATTCATTCGCTCTCATTTTTATACCCCGTATTTGTTTTTCTTAATTTTAGATACAGGGCTTACACTATGAACTTCGTCGTGCTCTCCACTTTTATCTTTCGCTACTTTTTTATGTTTTTTACCTAATCTTTTTAATCCACGAATTAACATTTCGTGTTCTTCAGGGGTATATGCCAGAGCAAAAGGAGTTGCATTAAAATGTTCGTGTTTTGGATTCATTGTAGATTCATCATCCCCAGCTACAATGCTCATAAATCTGTAGTACTCGTAGCCAGGATCCATATCATGTAATACCATACTAGGACTCATTGCAGCAATTTGCTCAGCATGTGCTTTTGCTAAAGTTTCGGAGATGAATTCTTTTGCTCTCATAGTATTATTTACCCATTTTTACAAAAGTTATAGAAGTCCTTCATCTCAGGAAATGTTTCTAGAAAGTTAGTATCTCGACGCTTGTCATGTTCATCTACGAAGATTGCAAAATCTTTTCTTAAGACTGCAATATCCTTACGAGGATTATCTAACTTGTATTGAAAATATTGAAGTTGTCTACGTGCTCTAAAGAGTTCATGCGTAGTAGCAAGATTAACCTTAAGTTTTTCTGCAATGAATTCTACTTGTTCTTCAAAGTAGGGCATAAAATCTTTAGTAAGAATATCAACAGCCAAATAAATTGGACTTTCTAGATATGTATGCGTGTCTAGTAATACCCTATTAGGAAATTCTGCTTTTAATGCATAAACATCCTCAAGAAATCTTTTATATGATATAACAGACATAGCACAGTAAGTTGTCATAACTCTTACATTTGAGTTTTGTATTTCGTTTAAAATTCGTCGAACATTGTTGATCCAGTCTTCATAGACTAAGCCGTCTCGTATATACTCTGCTTGTTTACCATATGATTCACAACTTGTCCAAACATAAAAAGATTTTATCTTATTGTTAGATGTTATTTCGTTTACTTTATCGATGAAACGGTCGATTATTTTTGTTGGAACACCTAAATTACTATTAATTCCTAATTCTAAATCAATGTTAGGAAATTCGTTTATGTAATCTATTACTTTGAACGTATGCGGGCTTAATAACGGTTCGCCGCCAGTAACTCTAAATTGCTTTAACTTATTGTATATGTCCGGCCACCATTTCCAGAAAGCATCGATATATGGATTAAATTGATCTGGTGGTATTGGCATCTTATCTTCATGCACAGTGCTTTCGATGGTGTTTCCGGTATTAGTAGAAACAGGAAAAGGGCCGTGTTTTTCTATTTCTTTCATCCAACTTGAACTTGTAGCGGCGCAGCAGTAACTACATTTGAAGTTACAGGTATTAGAAAAACTAACTTCTAACCTACTGGGAACAGCATCATCTTCATATCCTGCTTCGACTATCTTTTCAATGATAGCAGGATCATTCCTAAATTCCCACATACTAAAATTTACTCTGTCGGAATAGTCACCTTCTTTATTCAGTGCATCTTCCATTTTATGACAATAATGACATTCGTGAGGTCTGATACCCTCGAGCATTTGCTTACGCACAGCCTTTTTATAAACTGTGTTGTGTAATGCACTGGGATTGTTTATTAGTTCTTCGAGTGGAGTTTTATGAGTATTTGGATGTGGACAACTATGATTGTGCCCGCTTTCCAATAAAATAGACGCTTCTTTCCATTTGGATACACACATCCCAGGTCCGATAGCGTCTAATTTCTTTTTTACTTCAAATTGAAGTTTACTTTCGTCAAAATTGTTTTTCATCACTACCTCTAAGTATAATTATCCCCATTCTAAATTGGGGATAATTTCTTAGTCAAATGATATAGCAGTGTGCAATGGGTTATTACCTGGTGAAGTCATTGGGGTAGTAACCTTCGGCTTTGCAAGATCATTGCCTGATGGTACAGCAGAACTTACACCCATTGTAGTTGGGTTTGGAGTTGTTGTAGCAGCATTAAAAGAATCACCTAGTATTTCATCTTCCATGTCACCGCCCATTGGTCCGTCCATGTGATCAGGTCCGCCCATTGGTCCATCCATGTGATCAGGCTTGTCACCTAACATACTGGCTAAACTTGGGATCGGTCCCGAGGAAGGCATTCCGCTTGGTGATGAGGGAGGAGGCAAAGCAGGCATTCCACCGGGGCTACCTGGCATAGATGGTCCAGCGTCTGCACCTTTAGTTGTCTTAGCGCCAATTTGACCAGCAAGTTTTAAGATTTCAGCAAGTACAGCATCGCTACCGCTTAGTGTGATCTGTACATCCTCGTCAACTTTCTTATCTTCCTTGTCCTTGAGAGCCTTAGTCATCGGCTCCTTCTTATCGCCGTCTTTATCAAAGTCTAGATAATCTGGCTTCTTACCTTTTGAATCAGTCTTCTTATCTTCGCCCTTGTCCTCATCTTTATCGTCGTCCTTCTTACCCTTGAGCATGTTTTTAAACTTCTCACGAGCGGCTTTCTGTGCTTCTGAGGCTTCAGAAACTGGGGCTTGTCCGCTCATCTTTTCAGCAGCAGCAATCGCACGACCAATCTCTTCTGGACTGCGATCTGCAATCTCTCTTAATTTTGTTAGTACATCAATCATTTGCATGGGTTAGATTCCTTATTTCTTAATATTTCTAGAGGTTGGTAATTTATTTTGCTTGGTACCAATTGGGCTTGTTGTGCCTTGAGGCAAGTCGTTTGAAGTCTTACCAGTGCTGGTTTTTTTAGCAGCATATGTATATTGATACTTGTTAGGTTCCCTATTTGACAATGCTGTTTCTAAATCAGCAAGAACCTGAGGGTAAGTATTTTTTGGAAGATCTTTGTCTAGAATTGCTTTTCCATCGTCTGCTTCGCTTGCAATAGGTGCAACTAAAACTTCTTGATTTGGTGTTGTTACCATTACCAAACTTGATGGTATGCCTGCTGTATTAAATGCTGCTTGTAATTCAATAGGAGTACAAGGATAGTTCGTGACAACATCAACAATATAAACTTCAGGATTATCTAGATGCTCAAATCCAAATGCTTTTTGTTGTATTGGCAAACGCTTTGGCTCACTAATTCCATCACAATCGTATTTCTGTAATACTGCTTCTAATCTGCTCATGTTTTCTTTGCTTAGTTCAGTAGCAATCCTAACACGGAACATGTATTTCTTAGTACTCTCTACGAGATAATCACTGAAAGCTCTCATTATACTTAGATCCTTATGATGTATTTATGTTTTACCCGACAGACTAGCAATCAATGCATTTCTGTCCCAAACCTTTGCTTCTACAGCAATGCCAGGATCATCTTCTTTTTTATCAGCCATCTGTTTCATTAAACGCATCTTAAGTTCAGTTTCTTTTAGTTTCTTCTGTGCTTTGCCTAGTTTAGCAGTGACAGCGTGACCTAACATCTTACTTGCACTATCAAAAATAGGAGCACTAAAACGAGGTTCTGTATTCATACCAAGACTCATCAAACTATCGAAACTTTCTAATGCTCTCGTAGTAATATCATCTAATTCTTTATCTGTTGTATTCTCAGGCTCAACAGGTAAAGTTGCTTCTATGCTACTAGCATTTGCAATAGCATTCTTGATATCTTCTTTAGATATGTCTTCGCTGTTTACTTCAGGTAGATCAAACAGATCTTCTAATTTTTTATTCATAATAATAATTATCTAGTTTTAAATTTCTTAGTTTTTTTAGGGTTATGAAACATGTCTGCTTCTGTGACTACTCTAAAAGTCATTCCTTGACTAGCACACCATTTACGAGCAGCATCCCATTTAAAATGATTCAGTACTGCCATTGCTTGATTGCGTTGTCCTTTTCCTACCGTTTCCATTACTTCGCCGCTAGGTTTAATTTCAACAAGTTCAGCCCTTTGTTTACCATCTTTTGTTTGATACATCACAAAAAAATCAGGAACATATATCGTATTCTTTTTTGTAAATGGATTAAAATAAGGTATATGTATTGATTCACTTGCCCAGTTAACTACAGCAGGATGATTGTCGCAGAAATTCATGAAAGCCCACTCCCAACTGCTGCGATATGTGGGAGCACCTTTACCTGCATATTTTTCAGGATTTTTTAATGTAAATTTTCCTTGGGAATATTTGCTCACGCAATAATATTCCTATCTACCCAATAGTTGGTTATACTAGCATTAGAAAAACCCAGTTTACTATAAGCATCTCTTGTGCCATTAAAAAATGTGATAACAAGTGATTTAATATCATTCGTGGTATCAGTTGCTAATTGATTAATAATTGCCAATGAATTTAATTTATTATTATAAGTCATGATGATCAGATATTGAGTTAACTGTTGTGCCGATAGATCAGAAGTACTTCTACTTCTAAAAAAATTGTATATTTGATTATATGTATTAGAGTCAACCGTGAACTGCTTACCATTGGAGGTATTAAAAAATTTCTGAGTTTCAGTTGTAGTATTTGGTAGACTTGAAGTTGTTGCCATGCTATTATTTATATTGCAACAGGCACACCAGTTGTTGGATCTATTATTACTGTAGTTAAACTAGCAGGATTGATTGTAATGCTTGGAGATATCGACGATATACCTTGTAATTTAGTATTGATAAGATAATTTTCTGCTACAGTTGCAATTGCTACAGCAGAACTAAGGTTAATGCTATTTAGATAACTCTGAGCCAATGCAATATCTGAGGAAGAATATCCTTTGTTTTGTAAAATATTTTGCCAACCCGATCCATTATAAACTGGCTGAGTACTAACTACAGGGTTTGCAAAATTTATCTGAACTGAAACTGAACTAGACTGTCCATAGTTGTAATTTCCCACAGAATTTGGATTAGTAATGTACTGTTGTGCAATCGATATTAAATTATACGAAGGACCTAAATTTGCCTGTGCAATGTATAAACTTGCAGCATTTATTTGATCTTGTGTATATCCTTGGTTGTATAATGTATCTTGCCAACTATTTGGAGTGTATAAACTACCTACCTGTGCAGGGGAATAAACTGCTTGACCACTGCTTGTAGATAATGTACCATCAGAATTTGTATTGCTTATTGATCCATAATTTAAACTCGGCGCAGTTGTAGTTGCAGGGGTTGGGAATGAAAATCCAGAAGAAGAAGGATTTTTTGTAGTAGACGCACCAAGCGAAGTTATTTGACTGTTATTTAAAAATGGAGTATTTACAGGATTAGAATTATATTCAGCATTCTGTGTTGCAGGACTATAAATCTTTTGTCCCAAACCTGACAGATTTTCTGGAGTTCGTTCAGACGTTGTGCTGTCATATGACAATCCAGTCTTTGTATCTATGTTGTAGGTAGCAGCACCAGGAGCGATTGGACTTTCGATAGTATCATATGTTTCAGGCGATGCTTGGCCAAAACCCGGTATCCCAGTTTTTGCATCAACTTTACCTGCATATATCACACCTGTATAGTGGAATGTCATTGATGCTTCCATTATACCAGTATTCTCACTATAATCATGTGAATCATGTGAAAATGAACTAATGATAGGATTTTCTAAAGTTATTACCTGTGTGCTATCGGTATGATACATGCTATAGATTTCTATCTTATCTAGATATGGAATTTTGACTCCAGTATCATATCCCCAACGATTTGATTTTGTCTGTAGATATTTGTCATCAATCTTATAGTTGGCATCATCATATCTAGTATCATTATAATAGAATGAATAATATCCTGCCCAAAATTTTCTTAAATTTCCAATATTGTCATCATGAAACTTAATAGTCACAGGATTATATTTAATTTGTTTTTGTATTAACACTTTTCTGTTGTACTGATTTAAATCTTGAACTTCAATTTCAAATTTCGGTAATTCGATATTTTTAACCAGATAGTTCAACTCAATCGAAGTAGCATCGGCATTTACTTTTCCATATGTATTTTCAGCATTGGGATTAAGTAGTATCCTAACATAAAAACTAAATTTACTTTTTGGGGCTCTGCTAAAATCGTTACTACGAAAAATACGTGCGGCATGTCTATAATCCCGCACGTAGTTATTATCTTTTCTGGAACCTATCGGACTCCAATTAACCATAGTTACCTTTAGCCAGTAGCAGTGGCGTTAGTGTTTACTGGTCTATCAACAAATGTACCTACACCAGTACCGAGTGGGGTCTGTAAGGCATTATCATAACGTATTGACATAGTAATTGTTGCAGGCTCATTGTCTTTATAGTCGAAGTTATTATAATTCACTTCACTGATAAAGCAACCGTAGATTTCCCAAGTTTCAAGCACATTTGGTTGAATATTTCCATTACCACCGTCAAGCACTTCAAAGATAGTCTGAAACTTGTAATCAACACCAGCAAATGCACTTGCTTGTTCAGCAAAATCAAACTGCTTCTGAATTTGTTCACCAACCAATGCACTCACTGCACCATTTGTGTCATCACGAAGATTAACTGTCAATGGTTGCCATTCTGGCTTCCCTTGTAAGTACATCTTGCTGTTATATACATCAAGTGTGATTGGATTAAAGTTTAAGTTGGGGCGAGTAAAATCCATCACCTGCTTTGAAAGTTCAGTTGAAGGATTAGTTACGCCAAAGTTTAAGAATGTAACTCTAAAACGATACTTTAGTTTAGGCATTAGTAAGCCTTGAGTATTGCTACTCTGATCTGTATCTAGAGGTACTGTCATTTTTAATAAAGATGCAACAGCCATCGTTAACTCCTGTTGTAATTATTTATAGTCTTAGACGAATATTTTTTCGGGGGTGTATCCGTGAATAGAGGCCCCGTAGGGCCTCTATTCTGTTTTAATTACTTAATTGGTATTGAAGGAGCAAGATTACCTGCTGCTAACTGTCCAGTGGCTTTTACACGTACTGGAATATAGATAAATTCTACTGCCTTAACAGGTTCGATCGCAATATCAATGTGTAGTTCATTACGATCAATAGTTGCATTAGTATTATTAGTTCTATCGCAAACAACTAAGAAGTCATAAACACCACGACGTCCAGCAACATCGTTTAGTAACTGATCGCAAATTGCCTTTGCCTTATCACGAGTAATCTTATCGTTGGGCTCAAATACCAATGGACGAACAATCTGTTCTAGTCTTTCACGTAGGTAAGCAACTAGACGTGCAACATTAATACGATCAAGTGCTGTAGCAGCCTTCTGACGTGTACGGTTGCCATAGTTAATGTATCCAACCTGTGGGAAATACGTTACAGGATTGATATCATTTCTATATAGTAGATCACGCATACCTTGTGGAGTACCAGTTCTTACAAATGCATTGAAGTTGTTACGATCAACATATCCAATTGCAATTGCGTCAACAGCACCACGAGTATTGCCAGCAGGAGCAAACCATAGTTCACTATTCTGATCACTTAAGATCATGGTCTTAAGAATCAATGCACTCATTGGTACTACTACAGAACCAATACCATCTAATGCATTAACTGTTGCACCACCTGGATAGAATACAGCACAGTATGGGTCACCGATTGTAATACCATCTTCGCCATCTAATCCAGTGCCTAGTGCATCAATCAAGTAGTTTTCAACTGTTGTTTGATCAGCAGCGAGACCAAGAGGAACTTCACCAATAACAAATCCTGTATTTCTACGGTTATCATTGAGTTCTTTTAGATTTAACAATAGTTCAGGATAACCAGGAGCACACAATAGATTAAATGGTCTACCCTCTTCAAGAAGATCTGTACTGAGATCAACTGCTTCCTTCATTGCACTTACAACGACATTTCGCTGTGCCTTACGACCAAAGAATGGAACATTATTATATTGCTTACCACTATATGACTGCCAAGTATCTTTTGTGGATGGAAGAGATACTCTTGGAAAACTCTCTACAGTATAGTAATTTTGAACATACTTCTTAACATTCAACGTACTACGACGTGTATTGAATAGCAAGCATCCCGGTGGATACAATGCAGGATCTGGAACATCGAGATCTATATAATTGCTGGTCAACATAGTTTTAATTGGCACAACTTCATCTAAGAAAATATCATGTGCTCCATCATCATCCCAACGAGCATCGCCAAATACAACACCACTTTCGCTCGATGCGTCGCTAGTATCAACTTGAATCCACTGATCAGTTCCTTGTACACTTTCCCAACGATAGAGTTGAGGATAATTTTCCATATCACTAGTATCGATCCAAAGATCACCGTATACTAGTGCAGCACCGCCTGCGCCAGTTACTGGATCTGTTGATTGCATATCCGGCTTGCTTGGGCTAAAGATTGGACCTAATGGATCAGTATTTGAAAGATTATAGCCTCTTGCATCCTGAACTGCATTTCTATAGCCTTTCCATACATGATTGACATTGATTAAAATGTCAGCTTCTATAGCATCCGAATACCAAAGGATACCATTGTCTGGCACAGAAGTTGGTTCATACCCCTGTTGAATAATTCCACCAGTTGGAATTTCAATCCAGTTGCTAACAACTAACTTACCAGCATAATCAAGTGTAACATTAATAATATCAGTGTTAATTCCTAAAACTGACAACGGAGTGTTAGTTACATCGTCGAGGTAGATAACTCCACCCTGATTGTGAGTTAAAACAAGTCTACCTAAACTGTCGATGCTAGAAGTTACTAATCCGTTTAATCCAGGCACACCATTGATCAACTGAGAAATACCATATGTAGTACTAGCAGTACCACTTGCTCCAACAGTAATAGTTGCAACATTAGTTAAGGTAGATGTACCAATTTGACTTGCACTAATAGTAAATGAATCGCCAGTAGTTAATGTTGGATTTGCAACCAATGATGTAACAACTGTTGGTCCAGTGGCATAACGTGTGAGAGTCTGATAAGTTACAGGACCAGCATTAACAACACCAGAATTTGTATTGCTAGTAAGACCATTTACACCATATTGTGTATACAAACTATTCTTCGCAATACCCAGACCACCTCTTGTTGGATCTAATGTTGCAAGAGATTCTGCATCGTTTGCAAACAATAAGTTTGGTACTAGATCCCAATTCTCAGTTACTGAATTACGACGATAAGTTGCAATATTTGCACCATAGTTAAAGTTTGTTGTCTTGATCCACACGCTTCCTGAAGGACGAGGAACAGTTTGGAAGTTCTTCCATTGAGGAACTGTACTATGCTTGCTAAACTGTACTGTTAATCCAGCATAATAGCCTGCGATTAGACCCAAGCGTGTTAAGATTGTGCCCTCGCCTGTTGAACCATTGGTACCATTGACAAGATGCATCTTTCCGTCAACAACCGAACCGTTGCTCTTAGCAGTAGTGTCAACATAAATGTGAACAGTTTGAGACGTAGGATTAACTCTAGCACTGATGCCTGCGATATTTGCAGCATTGATATTTGCAACAAACGAATCATCAGTTGATCCACTAGCAGTAACAGTAACACCATTGATTACAACAGTGTGCCCAGGAGTGATATTGCTAACATTTGCAGTTGTGCCGGTGACTGCTGGCTGTGAAGTATACCACGAACTAGGATATCCTGCAGTTATATTACTAGTTCCTACTAGTACCCAGTGCCCGTCATAACTCTTGTAGTAGAGAGGATTAGTTGTCAATGATCCAACAATTGCATAGTCGCCGAGATTGCCATAACTATTTCTAGGACGATTGTTTAATATCTGAGTAGCAAGATCTGTTAGGTATGTAATTTTCTGTTGAACAAATACTTGATTATCAGCATCCCATTCAAACACGCCCCAACGACTAATTGCAGAATCAAGCCACAATGTGCCACCTGCTGCTTGTGCAGTTGGTCTAGCATGACTGGGTTCAAGTTGTGCAAGGTCGATATCGGCACGAACAATATAAGCACTGCTAATTGCTCCGAGTACATTATGTGCGGCCCACAAGCCGTATTCGCTACGCTCGTCGCCATACATTCTATTTCCGCTGTGATCATTCGGGAAAATTGGAAGTCCAAATTTACTTACAAGTGATCGCTGATCACCTATATTATAAACTTTTCCTGCATTTTCTTTAGTAGTTGCATCTGCTGTTAACCCAGAAGCATTCATTTTATCCTGTGCAGTTGCTAGGATAATAAGAGGAATTGTTCCAACGGCAGTTGGAGCATAATTACTCTCATCGATTACTGTAACTTGCACACCTGGTGAAACTAAACTGTTTGCCATATTATCATATCCTTTTAGTAGGTTAATAATATTTAGCGATTAGCCCTAAAACCAGGGTGTTTGTACGGGTTCTATTGGGATATAATTGCTGAGACTTTGTTTTTAAGATCCTGTAAAGATCCAACATTACGAATAATATGATTACGTTTTACAAGTCTCCATTCCCATTCGCTACTGTGAATCTCAGGATGATATACTGTCATATACAGTCTAAGTTCTTCATAGTCACTGAACTGCTCACTGTACCATTTGGGCAATGGTGGGCGCTGAACTTCCCAAATTGCACCTTGTTGGCTTAGAATTACATCAACTTCATTTCGAAAACGTACATCACTGATAACGTAATTTTTAGAAGGATCGTTTGCTCTCTTCATAAGACTATGAACCCAGATATTTTTATGGAAGTGATCACGCATAACATCTGTGCCAATATGCTGTAGAACCCAGCGAGGCGTTACAGGATGTTGCATAACATTAGACCAATATGTGTCTACTTGTTCTCGCCACAGACGGCTCTCTTCAGTATCGCCCTGCAGGAGTTCTCGAGACCAACCAAATATAGCTGAGACAGAGTCTTTAAGACTGTCCGCAAATGATACTTTAATGAAGCCATAATCTTCCACAAGGATGTTGGCAATTGTGCTCTTGCCACTGTTAATAAGTCCAATAATTCCTACAATCATAAAAACACTCTAACAGAAAAACTGTGAGGAATCAATATTCCTCAACTGCTGTGATTTTAGCAGACGGTGTTAGGTATTCCCATACTGATTCATTATAATGAGGAACCCCTGCCCAATATTTTTCAGCAGCATTTTTAACTTCTGGGCTATCAACATTGTAGCCATCACTGATCAACATACTAACTTCTGATCCCCAATTAAGATCATGTTTTTGAATTGGGCCCAATGGTACAACTGTAAACAACCACTCAGTTCCGCCGCCTGCTAAGTCAACATCATCAGGGTCATGACACATGAATACACCTTGACGATGACCTAACATGTTAGATGGACGATAGCGTTCTAAGGCAGAATAAAAATCCGTGTTACCCCATGTCTGTTCATAATTGTCACGAGGAGTTAACACTGTGCCTACAGGCAACTCATCCATGCTGCCATGATAGAATGTCGAAGCTATTTCGTGTAAACGCATTTGATCCTCATTTAGCCAATAACAAACCACGCAGGAGTTTCCCCTGTCATGCTGTTTGAAATCTCAAGTTCTAACTTATCAATCATTGCTTGGCTGTCAGTTAGTAACTGAGCACCATTTAGTGTTGTTCCACCTTGCGGCCCAACGATGCTGCTAAACTTACCGCGACCTTGCCCTAACATACGCATACAAAGCGCAAGAGTGTAATCTTTAAGCCATGGATTACTGTAAACATCACTTAATATTGTAAGATCAGGCTTATAGTTTTCAGTCCAAAGTAGAATGGTTTCTTTGTCTGCTCTGGGACGGCGCATGATAGTTAATTGTTTAGTTACAGTATTGAATGTGAAATTCAGAAATCCACCAAACATCTTTGCTGCTTCTTTAAGAAACATGCTATAGAAAGCATAAGTGGCAAGACCTCCTACACGACCGCTTTGGATCATGTAGAAGTTGACAAAGCCTGCTTCGAATGGTTCATACTGACTAGCAGTGCCACTATTAGAACCAATGTTTCTCTTATAACAATTTCGAACACTAACAACTTCTTTTGGAAGAGTATACGTGTTAGTATCCATCTGAAGTTCTAGGAAACTGTAACTCTCTTCAACTGAGTTGCTACTACGCTGGCGATAACGTGCCAACGCTTGTTTTATTGCAGTTTCATAATGGATAGGGTCGAGTTCAACATCAACTAGTCCTTCACCTAGTGAATAACGAACATAGTCAAAAATTTCATTTTTTGCTTCTTGTAAAGTGGTCATCGCACATTATTTATTAGTGCGATGACCTATTCAGTTACTTGCTTGCTTTAAGCAGCACAATATCTGCTGACAGTCTACCATTTAACTCGATTGGCACTGCTTTAATATCCTCAAGGAAAGTACGCAGTGCGATCTTACCACTGTTGGCAAAGTTCTTCAACTGTTCAGCAGGCTTACGCAGCGTCTTAGCAACTGACTTCTTATTATCAAATCCAAGAATTGTGCTACCCTTAATGCCCAACTGACCTGCATCTGCGGCAGCAACATACTTGCCCATCTTGCGTGTCTTGATGTTGTAGATCCACAACTCCTTAGCACCCATGATGTCCACTGGGTTGACACTGACAAGATTCAGTTCTTTGTTCTCGACACAATACTTGACCTTACTGACCATCTTTTCTCTGCTAGGAGCCTTCTTGACACGAGCCTTACGCACTGCTTTCTTAACAGCACCATAAGTCTCGAGAGCATCAGTTAGCCGGCTATAGAACTCGCTGAGATGTTTGAGTTTAGCTTTGTCAATGTGACGATAGCCTTCCTTCAACTGTTCATCTGCTGTCTTGCTCTTAGCAGCAAGCAGTTCTTCCATACGTGGAGTAAACACTTCTGCGATCTGATTGACGAACTGCTGTGGCACGTTCTGATCACGCATCCACTTGACCATATCAGGCATTTCCTTGCCTGCATCCCAATCATCGTACCATCCTTCGATTTCACCGATGATCTCGCCAAATTTCTCACGCATACGATCTTGGATCGTCATCTTAACGACATTGCCTTTATCTGCTGCCTTCTTAGCAGACAACCGCTCATGACCCAGCGTTAGGATCTTTGTAAACTCAGCATCAATCCAAGTCTTTGTGTCCTCACGCAGAGGAGCACCCATCATCAGCATCTTACAGACCTTACCCAGTGTAAAGCCCACACGCCATTCCTCGACTTCATTGAAGGCTTGGACATCCTGCTTGGTCCAGTTGCACTTGCTGGTGCCATACTGGCTGACATACTTTACAAGATCGCCACAACTATTGTGATAGTTGTAATAGTGGATACCAGCCCACCAATTTTTGCTGATCTTCTCGTCATCCCAAGACTCACTGCCTGCCCATTTAGGTTCAGGACCAGTATACTTCTCATCCAAGAAGCGAGGTGTGCGAGTCACAGTCTTCTTCTTTGGTGCGCCCTTGAGCAGGGACTTTTTAGCATTGGGTTTTGCTTTTGCTTCAGCCATAGCAGATCTCCTATATGATTAGCATACAGCCTATATAGCCGTTGTCAATCAATAATGTCCTTCCCGTTCAGGCTCCCAATGCTTAATGCTCTCCCGGAGACGCTGGGTGCCGATCATCTCAACGCCCGTACGCTCCTGATCGTCAAGCAAACACCGTGCCCAAGTGACAATAGCATAATCCTTTCGTTCCTTGATGGCGCTCATATAGGCGCTGTAAGAAATAACGAGATCTTTGATTGCCTGTTCGCTACGGTCAGTCATGTTAGTTACCCCGTATAGTGTTGTAGTGATGGATGCCAAACGCAATGACCATTCCCAAAACAAGAACGAGGAAAGGCCCAAAGAGGATAAACAGGTCAGCAGTAGACATTATGCCATCTCCTTATCACGGAAGTTAACACGGAAGCGAAGCATCTTAAGATGGTCATCACTGCCGCAGAGTCGAATGGTCTTAACAAGACCACGGAAGTTAGTATACTGGATATCAACCCACGGAACTAAGGTGCCAGCACTGTTAAGTGCCAAGCACATACTAACAACCTCACCACGCAGCACACCAGCAGCACTGGTCCAACGCACACGATCACCAATACGCACACCGCCAACTCGGGGGTCGCTAATGTTGCTGTCATTGTAAAGCATTAGTGCTCTCCTCATTCCCTATAATACATAATAGCACAGGCACCCAAAGCGTCAACTGATATTTTTACTAGTTTAGGTGAAGATATGGGACATAATTTTGCTGGGAATAATACGCAGCATATTGGGCTTTAAGGGTGCGTTGCAACTTTTGCGTGTAAGGAACGATTACAACTTCCTCTAACACACCCTCTATTTGTTGCATATCTGTTACAAAGTTTGCATACATTTGCGGAGTAAGACGCTGGGCAAATGCAAGGTATGTAAGATAGGGGTTAACAACTAAGAAGTGTTTGGACTGCTTGGACATAGTGCTCTCCTCATTCCCTATAATACATAATAGCACCTATACCCATATCGTCAACCCAAAATGGCACCAAAATTCCAGGAAAATTGTAACAAATTCTGTTACAAATCTGGGGTTGACTGAACCCAATTTGGGTATATAGTAGCACTATGTTGAAGAGAAAGGGGTTAAAAATGAGCAAGAATCCATACGCAAAAGCACTGGCTAACCCCTTGTTTCGCAAGCGGGTTTTGAAAGCAGTTAAGGGCAAAGGGGCATATACCCGCAAAGAAAAGCACATCAAAAAGGGTTGACAGATACCTATCCCATGCTATTATGTATTATAGGAAATGAGGAGCAAGCAAATGAAACAGGACTTTAAAGACGTGCTCGCTGAGATCGCAGTTCAACTTTTCTTCCTTGTAGTAGGCACTATCCTCGTAGGCATTGGCACTAACTTCTACTTTGCCATTGGACTTGCGTTACTGCTTATCTACACTAAAACTATAAAGTAAGGAGACTAACATGGTTTATATTGTAACAATCACCCTGCAGGACGGTCGCAGTATCATCCAAGGCGTTTACTATGATGAGAAGCGGGCTAACGCAGAATGCGGCAGACTACAGATGGCTCTGCCAGATGAAACTGTAATGGTAACCGAGACTAAGATCATTGACTGAGGAGATGGACATGGCTAAACCTAATTGGCAAGTGATGACCGTTTTGCCCAATGGCACTGAGATCAGCACTGTTGAGTTGCCAAAGTATAATGCTTACTTCAATTCAGCAACTTATCCTTTTGAGACCTGTGTCTTCGAAAAGAATGGTCCCAGCAATGTAGTTGGGCAGTTTGAGACCAAAGAGGAAGCTATCAAGGCTCATGTCTTTTTGGTAAGTCACGAGTTGATGCATGAGATTTTAGAAAATAAGGGTTGACACTTCTCAGTCTAGTGCTAATATAACACTATAAACAAGGAGCAGACAAATGGCGCAATGTGCAACAAAGCGAGTGAATATCCGCAAAGTTATGTCCCACCCTGCTTTTTTACAAGGTGTTAAGGACGCAATG
>Ga0114960_10001451_pt1 | contig 19034 bp, 20 predicted proteins | sample C_130625_MF_Meta_FD_92637 | JGI IMG/M metagenome (GOLD analysis project Ga0114960, IMG submission 92637) | Freshwater microbial communities from Lake Croche, Canada to study carbon cycling - C_130625_MF_MetaG | ecosystem: Environmental > Aquatic > Freshwater > Lake | place: Lake Croche, Canada... | reverse complement strand
GGAAACACATCGCGAATGACCAAAGTCAGAGGGCTGTGGTCAATGATGCGCGACTCTGACAAGCTGCAGTAAGTGCAAACGGGCGGTTTATCCATAATTCATTATCTCGCTTTATGTTTATCTTCTCGACTTGGAGCGAATAAAACTCACCAAGTCCCAAATTTGATCTTGGCTGAGCGCGTCTTGCCAAGCGGGCATGGTGTTCTTTCCATGTGAAATTCGAAAAGCTATGACGCCGTCAGGAAAGACAGGCGCGGGCGCAATCATGGTTAGATCTTTGGGACGCTTGGGCAGTAAGGCGCTTGCCGGTCCATCACCCATTCCTTGCAGGCCGTGGCAACTGACACAATTTTGCGTCCAAAGGAACTCACCTCTGATCACCGATTCAGTCAAGCCTTGGTGTGGATTGGTTTGAAAAGCCGCCGACACCAAATCTCTTTGAATATAGATAAAAACCACCAAAAAAGATGAAATAACCAGCAGACTTTTTTTAAGGATGGATGACCAGCGCATAAGCAAGAAGAGAAGCAAGCTTCAAAAAAGATCATTCTAGGATGTGCGGGCAAGCTTTGGGGTGCTGATATGCTTGCCCCAAATTTTTGGGGAGCAATGCCTTGTGCTTTAGCCCCTACTCTCGGTCAGATGTTTACCAGGGAAAACAAATGGGTGATTACACAAATATGTCGGCTTATTACGACTTAATAATGACTTCTGGCTACTACGATTACAACAAAATTGTCGATGACCTTGTTCAACATCAACCCTTCGCCAACGTCTTAGAAATCGGCTGCGGCACTGGTTTGATACTGGAAACTTTAAGCAAACGCCTGCCCCAAGTCGCTGTCACTGGCGTGGACTTGACCCCAGCCATGTTGAGCATTGCCCAGCAACGATTGCAGACCCATCCCCAAGTTGAGTTGCTGCACCAAAACGTCACCGAATTGAATTTAGCCACTGTCTACGACTTGGCTTTTTCCTATGGCGGTGTGTGGTATTTCGTTATTGATGGTGACAAAGAACCATTTTTGGTCAGCCACATTGCCCAAGACGCACCCAACCGCCAAGGTTTAGAAAGCGTTGCCAAACACATCAAAGCCGGCGGGCAGTTGCTGCTGGGTGTGCAAGGCCCACACCACGATTACGCCAGTCCCATCTCCAATGGCATGCTGTATTCGCAAAAAATTGAACCTGCTGAGCATGGCTTCACCAAGCACTACTATTTGTCTGATGGGGACAAAACCTTGATGGCGCAAACCATTGAATACCGCACTTATGCATTCGCCGATGCCTTGGAGATGTTGCAAGGCTTTGGTTTCACCTACCAGCCTTACTCGGGTGACAAACCGCAATTTTTAAGCTTCAGAAAAGCATGAGTCTTTTACCTACCGTGGCTTTTATCGGTGTCGGCAACATGGGCAACCCGATGGCGGCCAACTTGATTCAAGCCGGTTATGCGGTCACGGTCTTTGATGCGGTCCAGGCAAAACCCAAAACTTGGTGTCTTTGGGGGCTAAACCTGCATCATCGTTAGCTGAGGCTGTAACCGTGGCTGATGTAGTGATGACTTCATTACCTGGGCCACCCCAAGTTGCTCAGGTGATGCTCGGAGAAACAGGCGTTTTGGCCTTGGTGAAAGAGGGTGCTACGGTGATAGACACATCCACCAGTTCAGTCGAATTGGTGCAGACCTTGGTGCAAACTGCCCATGCGCGGGGCGTGGATTTTTTGGAAGCACCGGTGACCAATGCGGTGGATATGGCGGCTTTGGGGCGTTTGTCCATCTTTGTGGGTGGAGACAAAGCTTGCTTTGAAAAACATTTGCCCTTGTTCAATGTCATCGGCGAGAAGATTTTTCATTGCGGCAAGCCGGGCAACGCGGCCACGGTCAAACTGCTGACCAATTTACTGTGGTTTGTTAGCGCGGCCACCATCGGCGAAGCACTTATGTTGGGTGCCAAGGCCGGAGTACCCTTGGAGGTGGTGCAAGAGGCCATTACCTCCAGCGCTGGAGACAGTTGGGTTGCACGTCACGATATTCCCTCCATCTTCGCCGGCCACTATGACCCCAGTTTCTCGCTGGCTTTGTGTTGCAAAGACTTGGGGCTGGTCAACAATATTGCCCAATCACAGGGTTATGCGCTCACCATGGGTGCTCACGCCCAAGCCTTGTTTGAGGAGGCCAGAGCTCGCTATGGTGACGATGCTGCAGAACTCCATGTGGTCAAACTGTTAGAGGAACGCGTGGGCATGCTGCTGCGCCCACCGCACGGTCAGTTGCTTACGTCATGAACTTTGGGGAGAACAGATGAACCGACAGTCTGAACTGCTGAACGAAGCGATGCGTCACATGCCCCAAGGTGTGGCGGAAAACTACCGCTACTGGGGACCTGACCGCACCGTGTTCATTCAGCGAGCCAAAGGCTGCGAGCTGTTTGATGTGGATGGCAAAACCTATGTCGACTTTCGCTTGGGCTATGGCCCTGTGATTTTGGGCTATGGCGACGAGCGGGTGGACCGTGCGGTGATTGCCCAAATTCAAAGCGGTGGCACCTTAACCGGTTTTGCCACTGAGCTCGACACCACGGTGGTTCAGCAAATCAAGGCCATGTGCCCGCAGATAGACAAGATGCGCTTTGCCAACTCCGGCACAGAAGCAGTGATGGGCGCAATACGCACGGCTCGTGGCTTCACCGGCAGGCAGCGCATGGCGACCGTGGAAGGCGGTTTTCACGGCTTGGCCGACGAGTTGATGTGGAAGTCCGACATAGAGAACTGGGACGCCCACAGTGGCCTAGCACCCAAGGTCATTCCGTTTGGGGGCGGCATACCTGCCCAAGCACACGACTTGGTTGACATCATTGGCTTAAACGACTTTGCGGCACTGGAAGACTTGTTTGTGCACCGAGACCGCCAGCTGGCTTGCGTGGTGCTTGAACCCATCATTGGCAACGCTGGCAGCATCGCGGCGAGCCAAGAATGGTTGCAGCGTTTACGCGACTTGTGCACGTCTCAGGGCACTTTGCTGATCATCGATGAAGTGAAGTCCGGATTTCGGGTTGCCAAGGGCGGCGCTCAATCTTTGTATGGCATTTACGCGGACTTAACCACCTATGCCAAGGCCATGGGCAATGGTTACCCAGTGGCGGCGTTCGGTGGCAGAGCCGATGTGATGGATGTGGTGGGTGCGAATGCAGGCGCTGTGGTGCATGGCGGCACCTATACCGCCAACTTGGTGGGTCTGAGCGCGGCGCATTGCACCTTGGATATTTTGGCCAACACCGATGCCTTGCAGACCGTGAACCGTGCAGGCGAGCAAGTACGCGATGTGTTGGGGCGGGTCTTTACCCAAGCAGGTATTGAACACACCTTTGCTGGGCCGCCTGCCATGCTGGGTATTCACTTCACCGCCAGCGTGCCCCAGACCTACCGCGACTGGCGCAAGACCAACAGCGCCTTGTACCAAGCGTTTTGTTGGGAGTTGATTGAGCGCGGCGTCATGTTGGAACCCGACTCTAGAGAGCCATGGTTTTTCTGCGAAGCGCATCAGCACCTTGACCTGGCTTGGCTGGAGGATGTGGCGTCGCAAGCCATGACTGCGGCCTTGTCTGTTGAGCGTTAAGGCCGGGCGTATCATCAGACCCAAACTATTTAAGGGGTTGAGATGCAGCTATTTTTGAAATCTATTTGGGTTTTACTGGCTTTAACTTTCCTGCCCCTGGCGCAGGCGGCAGACGGGTCTTGCAGCCCCATCAACCGGGAAGAGGTTTTGAAGGCCGAAGACGCCCGTTATGCAGCGCAAATGGGTAACGACTACGCCGCCTTGGAAAAGCTTTTTTCTTCCGAATTGGTTTACATCCACACCAGTTCGGTGTTGGACAGCAAGGCCTCATACATTGAGTCCATGCACTCTGGCGCTGTGAAATACAAGGTCATGCGTCGTTCTGATGTGACGGTGCGTAACTTCGGTTGTATCGCCATCATCAACGGCGTTGGTGATTACGACGTTCGGGTCAAAGATAACGACATCAACGTTGTTCTGCGCTTCACCAGTATTTGGCAAAAAACCAATGACGGTTTGCAATTTGTTTCTTGGCAGTCGACAAGGATTCCTTGATATGCGTTATTTACACACCATGGTGCGTGTCACCGATTTGGAAGTCTCGCTTAAGTTTTACCGTGACGCCCTTGGACTCGATGTGGTCCGCCAAAAAGACGTGCCCACGGGGCGCTTCACCTTGGTTTTTTTGGCAGCCCCTGGCGACCACAGCGCACAAGTTGAACTTACCTACAACTGGGACCCCGAGGTCTTGCAAGGTGGGCGCAATTTCGGCCATTTGGCTTATTCGGTAGAAAACATTTACGCGAGTTGTGAGCGTTTGCAAAAACACGGCGTAACCATTTTGCGCCCTCCACGTGATGGCTTTATGGCGTTTGTAAGGTCCCCCGATAACGTCTCTGTGGAGTTGCTACAAGCGCACGCCCCACTGCCCCCTGCAGAACCTTGGGCATCCATGCCCAACACCGGCGAATGGTAGACGCCTCAGCACAGGCCGCGGCACGGCAACTCTTGCCGGCTTGGGTGGCCCCACTGCAAATCAGTGGCCTCGACCTTGATCACTGCCCGCACAGTCGCGCAGATGCTTACGCAGTACAACAAGCTTTGTTTGCGGCAACGGGCGACCAAGCCATAGGTTGGAAAATCGCCGCCACCAGCACCGCAGGTCAACAGCATATTGGTGTCAGCGGTCCAATGGCTGGACGCTTGCTGGCATCGAGGTGCTTGCCCGATGGCGCTACCGTTTCCATGCAGGGCAATGTCATGCGGGTGATAGAAGCCGAATTTGCCTTTCGTTTGGCGTCGGATGTGAAGCCCCTAGGCTCAAGTCCCCTGACGGTAGAGCAGGTCATGGCGCTTGTAGGCGATTTGCATTTGGCCATTGAAATTCCGAATTCCCGCTACCAAAACTTTCTCAAAGCTGGAGAGGCGCAGTTGATTGCCGACTTTGCCTGTGCCAGTCACATGGTGCTGGGTGAGGCCATCACCACCGAATGGCGCCATCTAGACCTTGCAACACAAGTGGTGCAAGTCAGCCTTGGCGGGGAAGTGATTGCCCAAGGCCTGGGTGCCAATGCGCTGGGTGACCCGCGTGTGGCACTGACTTGGTTAGCCAACGAACTCATCAGCCATGGCCTGCATTTGCAGGCTGGTGAAGTGGTCATCACGGGCACTTGTGTGGTTCCTGTTCCCGTGCAGGAAGGTCAAACACTGAAGGCACAGTTCCCCGGTTTGGGTGAGGTTGGTGTCGCCATAGCACTGTGAGCGCAACAGAACCTTTTGACCCGCAACTGCTGTCGCAAGTTGCCGCTTTGCCGCCTTTGCCAGGCGTTTACCGTTACTTTGACGCTGATGGCCAAGTGCTTTACGTGGGCAAAGCCAACCACTTAAAAAAGCGCGTCAGCAGCTACTTTCAAAAAAACCATGGCGGCACCCGTATAGGTCACATGGTGAGCAAGATTGCTAGCCTTGAGACCACCGTGGTGCGCTCTGAGGCAGAGGCCTTGCTGTTGGAAAACAACCTTATCAAAAGCCTCAAGCCGCGCTACAACATTTTGTTTCGTGACGACAAAAGCTATCCCTATTTAAAGATCACCCGTGCCCAAAGTGGCGCAGCGGATGCCTTGGGTCACCCCCATCCCAAAGCCGCGCCAAGGGTGGTTTATTACCGTGGGGCGGTAGACAAACACCATGAATACTTTGGCCCTTACCCCAGCGTGTGGGCGGTTCGTGAAGCCATTCAACTGATTCAAAAAGTCTTTCGCTTGCGCACCTGCGAGGACACGGTGTTTCGCAACCGACATCGGCCGTGCTTGCTGCACCAGATCAAGCGTTGTTCAGCGCCTTGTGTGGGTATGGTCAGTTTGGAAGATTACCAACGCGATGTGAAAAGTGCCTGTGATTTGCTGCAAGGCCATACCCACGACGTGATGCAGTCTTTAGAGACACGCATGATGGGCTACGCAGAGCGCTTGGAGTTTGAGCAAGCTGCTGAGGTGCGCAACCAAATCAGTGCTTTGTCCAAGGTCTTGCACCAGCAGGCAGTGGACACGGTGGACGACCGCGACGTGGATATCTTGGCTGTGGTGGTGCAAGCCGGCAAAGCCTGTGTCAATTTGGCCATGGTGCGCGGCGGCCGCCATTTGGGTGACAGCCCCTATTTCCCCACCCACGCAGATGGGGCAGAACCGGTTGAGGTGTTGGAGGCCTTTCTAAGTCAGCATTATTTGGATGTGCCACTGCCCCCCACACTCATCACCAACCACGCAGTAGACAAGGCCTTGGTCAGTGCTTTATCGGCCCAGACAGGGGTGAAGCTGCATGTCATTCACCAACCGCGTGAGCAGCGCAAAGTGTGGCTAGAGATGGCGCAACAAAATGCTTCTTTGAAGTTGGCTCGCCTGCTGGCTGAAGAGGGCTCTCAGCAGTCGCGCACGCGCTCTTTGGTGGATGCGTTGGACATGGCCGTGGAAGACTTGGACAGCTTGCGCATCGAATGCTTTGATATCTCCCATACGGCGGGTGAGGCGACGCAAGCCTCTTGCGTCGTGTTTCACCACCACAAAATGCAGTCCAGCGAATACCGCCGCTACAACATAGAAGGCATCACAGGCGGCGACGATTACGCCGCCATGCGCCAAGTGCTCACACGTCGCTACAGCAAGCTTGCCGAGGCGGTGCGTTTGGGAGAAGCGCGTTTTCCAGACTTGGTGCTGATCGATGGCGGTAAAGGGCAAATCAGCATGGCGCGCTCGGTGTTTGTGGACCTGGACTTGGATGTGTCGCGCTTGGTGGGTGTTGAAAAAGGCGAGGGCCGCAAAGTGGGTTTGGAGGAGTTGGTGTTTGCCGATGAGCGACCCAAACTCAGCCTCAATGCAGATTCAGCCGCTCTCATGCTGGTGGCGCAAATTCGAGATGAGGCCCACCGTTTTGCCATCACCGGCATGCGAGCAAAAAGAGCCAAAGTACGAACGGGCGGCAGTTCTTTAGAGGATATCGCTGGTGTTGGTCCTAAAAAGCGAGCTAAGTTGTTGCAGCGGTTTGGTGGGGTGCGGGGTGTGGCTGACGCCAGCGTGCAAGATTTGTGTACCGTTGAAGGCATTTCACCCGAACTGGCGCAAGCCATTTACGCATCTCTTCGCTAACAGCTAGGTTCAGTTTCCCATAGCCTCAGCAATACGCTGCGCAGTTAAATCGGGATTCAGCAGATGGGCAAACTCATAAACAAAGTTGCGTAAGTAAGCGCTTTTCTTGAAGGCAACCCTAGCGGTATTGATACCAAACAACTTGCCTGCGGGCCTCACCACCAAATCCGTGTCGGAGGCATCGCGCACTGCCATCTCGGCCACGATGCCCACACCCAATCCCAAGCGCACATAGGTTTTGATCACGTCAGAGTCAATCGCTTCCAAAGCAATGCGCGGGGTCAAATGAGCCGCTGCAAAAGCTTTGTCAATTCGCGTGCGGCCTGTGAAAGACGGGTGGTAGGTGATGATGGGCTCCGTCGCTAAGTCTGTGAGTTGCAGGTCTTCCGCCCCTGCCAAAGGGTGGTCTTTAGGCAAAACCAGCACGTGTTGCCATTCGTAACAAGGCAGAGTCACGAGGTCGGGATAATCGATCAATGATTCAGTGGCAATACCTATTTCAGCGGTTTCATCCATCACCATGCGAGCCACTTGATCGGGCGCGCCTTGGTGCAGGCTGACATTCACCTTGGGATAGGTTTTACGCAGTTGGGCCACGGGCACGGGCAACACATAACGCGCTTGTGTGTGTGTGGTGGCAATCGACAAAGTGCCAGAGTCTTGCGTGCTGTATTGGTCGCCAATGCGCTTGAGGTTGCTTACCTCACGCAAAATAATTTCTATGCTTTTAAGCACATGCTGCCCGGGTTCAGTGATGCGCTTTAAGCGTTTTCCGTGGCGACCAAATATTTCAATCCCCAACTCGTCTTCCAATTCCAATATCGCCTTAGACACCCCGGGCTGGGAGGTGTGCAAAGCTTTGGCCACTTCGGTCAGGTTGAGGTTACGTCTGACTGTTTCTTGTACAAATCGGAATTGGTGTAGGTTCATGGCTTTTTAGATATATCAAAAGCCTTTATTATGCCAATTCGCAGGGTTAAAAGCCGGTTTTACCAACCCTCGACCGCTATTTGTGCCATTAAATCCAGCAACTCTGGATGCTCACCGACGGCGGGCAATGGTTCGAATGCAATCAAGGGGTGTTGGTCAATCAGAGATTGCAGCATTTTGGGGAGGTCTTCCCGCACATGCTTTCCCACACCCAAAAACATGGGTACCACGCGTACTTGGGTACACCCTGCATCAACAAGTTGTTGCACTGCGTCGTCCAAGCTGGGGTTGCTCAGTTCCAGGTAAGCACAAGTCACACGAGCGCTAGGTAACTGCCGTTCGACTCGCATCGCAACAGATTGCATGGGACGATGCCAAAGAGGGTCTCTCGATCCATGGGCAAATAAAACAATGGCACGCATCAGTGCCTCAACACCAACCAACTGAAAGCGAGCAGGGAAATCAACATATAAATAATACCCGGGGTGGCCGCAGCCAGCCAAGGCGCCCAAGCATTTAAATTGCCTATATGACCAAAGACGTTGTTCATAAGGAAAAAACTGATACCGATCAAAATACCCAAAAACACCACGCTGGTGATGGGCGTGCTACGTAAATGCAAATAAGCAAATGGAAGAGCCAAAATGACCATGACCAGGCAGCTCAAAGGATAAAAAATCTTTTTCCAAAACTCTATTTCATAGCGCTGTGAGGATTGGTTGTTCGAGCTCAAATGTTGTATGTAGCGAAACAAATCTAGGGTCGCCATGCGCTCGGGCTTGAGCAAAGCCACAGACACCATTTCTTGGGTCATTTCGCTTGGCCATCGCAAGCTGGGTATTTGCTCGCGTTTAAGGGCTTGCATGCCGCTTTGCGCGGAGTTGAAGTGGTCAATCGATACATTTTGCAGTGACCAAGCATTGCCTGAGTCTTCAAACAAGGCGTTTTCGGCGCGAAGCATGGTGTTGAGACGGCCCCCAGCGTCAAATTCAAAAATCCTGACTTGCTTCATCTCGGTTGCGGGATTGAGTGCCAACACATTTACAACGCTGTGGCCTTTGCCTTGGTTTTCTTTGAGCCATGCACCCGTAACACCTTGGGTGTAGGCAACCCCCAAATACCGTGTCCGAAGAAGTTGAGCGAATCTGCTGCTCGGAGGGGAGAGGTAGTCGCCAATCACAAAGGTCAAAACCACAAAAGCAAGCCCCAAACTGAGAAGATTTTTCAAAGCCAGCGTGGGACCCATGCCGCTGGTCCGCATGATGGTGAATTCTGAGCTTTGTGCAAATTGGGACATGACAAAAATGGTGCCAATTAAAACCGTGATGGGCAGCAGCTCATAAATATGCGCGGGCACCATCAACAAGACATACGCCAAGGCGTGTTCAAAAGAGTAACCAGCGCCTGGCCCTTTGCCAATCCACTTCAACTCATCAGCCAGGTCAAAGAAGAAAAACAATCCAACGAAACCTGCTGTTGCAAAACTGACTTTACCCAGGACCTGGGTATAAATCATGCGTTGAAGGGTGTTCAAGCAGCACCCCTTTTGAAATTGAACATCTGGCGAAAGAGATGCAGCAAGTTGATTTGCTCACTGCGCCACCACAAACCTATCAAGCCAAGAGCCGTGACAGGTACATGCAAAATAAAAAGCATGGCAGGCATGCCCCATTGGCCAGAAGCAACTGCATTGCGGCTGACATTGATGAGGTTGTAATAAATGAAAAAAGTCAGCATGGCCATCACCAAAGAACCGGTTCGCCCTGAACGAGGATTGACATAGGGAATGGCCACGCCAAGCAAAACAAGATTGAATGCGCCTATTACCAAGCCGATGCGCCACGTCAGCTCACCTAAATTAACAGGAACAGGGTTTTTCATCAAAACCCAAGGCATGGCCGACTGCGCTTCGAGTTCGCTCAATTCCAGAGGCGAATCACCCAGCTTGGCACCGTGTTGTTTGAACTCAATGACCTTGATTTCATTTTTGAGAGGATTGATTTCAATGCGTTGCCCCTCGTTGAGTACCAAGTAGCGGTCTTCACCTTTGAGCTCGACTTTGCCGGTTTGCGCACTGGTGATGGTTTGCAGTCCCTTTTCTTGAGAGGCAATGAAAACATGGGTTCCTTCGATATCGGACAGGCTGTCCTTATCGATGAAAAAGACACGGTTACCGCTGGCAGATTCTTGAAATTGTCCAGGCTTGACGCGCTCAAGATCGCCGCGTTTTTCATACCGCTCACGTATTTCATGGGTTTGCGCATTGGTCCAAGGCCACACGACCAGTGCCAGCCCAGCGACCAACAGCAACACGGGTGCTGCAAACATCAGCGATGGCTTGACCAAGCTAACCGAGCTTTTGCCGCTTGACTGCCATATCACAATCTCGCTGTCAGCATACATTCTTGATAAAGTAGCCACAGATGCGATGTACAAAGACAAGGTGATGATGGTGTGCATATTGCCCAGCACGGTGTATCCCAACACCAAGGACACCTCACCAGGATCGATATTGCCTCGCGAGGCCTGTCCCAAAGTACGAATGAGCAGCACTGTCATGACAATACTGACCAAAACAACCAAAGTAGCCCAAAAATAGCGGGACAGCTCTGAGCGGAATGTGGAATGGAATAACATAAGCCTTAAATGTAAGGGCTGAATGATGAACTTTGAACTCCTCTCAATTTCTTGGGCAAAAGCTGCCACTTTCAAGACCGATGCCTTGGTCGTCTTGGTAGCAGAAGATCAAAAACAGGAGCCGGGTCTGCTCTCCAGTATGCTGGACCAAGCTCAAAAAACAGGCGACTTCAGCTCGGCAGTGGGTCAGTGCATGCTCTGGTGGAAACCACCGGGTTTGACCGCACTTCGTTTGGTACTGGTGGGTATTGGCAAAGGTCGAGCCCAAGATGTCCGCCAAGGTGTGACAGCTGGGTTTAACGCCTTGAAAAAATCCAAATCCACCTCGGTCACTGTTTTGATGCAAGCCGCCCAAACCGATCACTTGGTGCTGGCCGCACAAGCTGCTTCAGATGCTGCTTATGTTTACACCGCCACCAAGCCCAGCGCCAAGGCCCTGAGTTTCAAAAAAATCATTTTGGGTGTGCCTCACGCAGCTTCATTGAAAATGCCATTTGAATTGGCCAAAGCGCAAATAGCTGGTGTTAGTTTGGCCCGCGAGTGGGGCAACCGTCCGGCAAACCATGCAACCCCGGACCATTTGGCGCAGGTCGCCAAACAAATTGCCAAGCATTCCAGGGTCTCCTGTGAAGTGCTGGGCTTGAAAGAAGTCACCAAACTGGGCATGGGCTCGTTTGCTGCAGTCGCACAAGCTTCGGCCCAGCCTCTGCGTTTTATTATTCTTAAATACAAAGGTGCTGCCGATTCGCAAGCGCCTACCGTGCTGGTAGGCAAGGGAATCACTTTTGACACCGGCGGTATTTCCCTCAAGCCAGGCCCTGGCATGGACGAGATGAAGTTCGACATGTGTGGCGCAGCCAGTGTGTTGGGAACTTTTGAAGCTTTAGCGCAGCTCCAGCCGGCTATCAATGTGGTTGGTTTGATTGCCGCCTGTGAAAACATGCCCGGCGGTAAGGCCTTGAAGCCTGGCGATGTGGTGACCAGCATGAGCGGCCAAACCATAGAGATTTTGAACACCGATGCCGAAGGCCGTTTGGTTTTGTGTGATGCCTTGACCTATGCCAAGCGCTTCAAGCCAAGCGCAGTCATCGACATCGCCACTTTGACCGGTGCTTGCGTGATTGCACTTGGCCATTTGCGAAGCGGTTTGTATGCAAGCGATGAAAAATTGGCTGGCGCACTGCTTGCTGCGGGAGAACGCACTTTAGATTTATGCTGGCGCATGCCCTTGGATGAAGAGTATGGCGAAGGTTTGAAATCCAATTTTGCCGATGTCGCCAATATTGCCGATCGCTCGGCGGGATCGGTCACAGCGGCTAAATTTTTACAACGTTTTGCCAAGGATTTTCCTTGGGCACATTTAGATATTGCCGGTACTGCTTGGAAGAGCGGCGCAGCAAAAGGTGCCACCGGTCGTCCCGTGCCCGCGCTGTTGTCCTATTTGGTAAGCCAACAAGCTGCATCGGCAAGCCCTGCCCAACGTAGCGTGACACCCCGTAGGCGTTCAGCCAAGGCTTGATGAGCAATTTGCCCAACCATGACTGAAGTGGCTTTTCATTTCAATGTGCCCGACAAGATGAGCTACATCTGCCGGCTGTTGCGAAAAGCTGCCCAAGCCAAAGCGCGAGTGGTGGTTACGGGTCCATCGGATGAATTACAAAACCTTGACGAAGCTTTGTGGACTTTTTCACCTCAGTCTTTTATCGCCCACTGCTGGTCTACAGATGATTTGACGAAAACCCAATTGAGCTTGGTCATCCTGAAGGCGGATGAAGCCGCAACTTCACAAGCTGCTATGCCTCACCATGAAGTGTTGCTCAATTTGACCTCCTCCATGCCTCAAGGCTATGAGACCTTCGAGAGGGTGATTGAAGTGGTGGGTCTAGGTGAAGAAGATAAAACTCATGCCCGTGAGCGATGGAAAACTTACTCTAAGCGCGGCTACACCTTGGTCAAACATGACCTCAAACCTAATAGCGCCATCACATGAACCGCCCCGACATCATTAAGTCTCCCGTTCCCATGCTCACAGAGGTCGTGCAAGTTAACGGCAGTTTGCGCCCAGCAGTTTTACCTTGGGCCAACTTGCCGGTCGTTGGCAAAGACCTTGGCCTTCCAGCGGACCTTCCCGATCAAGAGGTCTTGGCGCAAAAAGTTATCGAGAGAGTAGAAAACCAACTTGCAAAATTGATACCCGATTTATTACGTCAGTCGGTTGATGATGTGATTCGAGAGCATTTAGGCGAAAGCCCCAAACTACCTTAATCTTTTCTTCGTGCTGGCCGCAAAGCTCATGCTTTTAGGTTATCTTATGGGCTCATCACTTACAGGAGATTCCTTATGAAACTTAAGTTAACTATTGCCTTGGCTTTAGGCATTGTTTCCACTTTGAGCATGGCTCAAGAAGTCGTCAAAATTGGTCACGTTGCCCCACTCAGTGGCGCTATTGCCCACTTGGGCAAAGACAATGAATACGGTGCCCGTTTGGCGATTGAAGAACTCAACGCCAAAGGCGTGTCTATCGGCGGGAAAAAAGTCAAGTTTGAACTCGTGGCTGAAGACGATGCTGCCGATCCCAAACAAGGCACTGCTGCTGCGCAAAAATTGGTTGACTCCAAGGTCAATGGTGTTGTCGGCCACCTCAATTCCGGTACATCCATTCCAGCATCCAAAATTTACAGCGATGCAGGTATTCCCCAAATTTCCCCTTCATCGACCAACCCCAAGTTCACACGCCAAGGTTACAAAACCACCTTCCGCGTGGTGGCTGACGATGTGCATTTAGGTGGCACCCTAGGCCGCTTTGCTGTTGGTGAACTCAAAGCCAAGAATATTGCTGTGATCGATGACCGTACGGCTTACGGCCAAGGCGTTGCGGATGAATTTGAAAAAGCCGCCAAAGCAGCCGGCGGTACTGTGGTGGGACGTGAGTTCACCACCGACAAAGCCACAGACTTCACTGCTATCTTGACCACACTCAAAGGCAAAAAACCCGATGTGGTGTTCTTCGGTGGCATGGATGCGGTCGCTGGACCCATGATCAAGCAGATGAAAGCGCTGGGTTTGAATGCCAAGTTTGTGGGTGGCGATGGTATTTGTACCAACGAAATTATCAAACTCGGTGGTGATGCTGTAGGCGACAACCAAGTGTTTTGCGCTGAAGCGGGCGGTATTGATGAAAAATCCAGCGCTGCATTCAACACGAAATTCAAGAAGCGTTTCAATGTTGACGTACAGATTTACGCACCTTACGTTTACGATGCTGTTAATGTGATGGTTGATGCGATGGTGAAAGCCAATTCATCTGATCCAGCTAAATATCTCCCCGTGTTGGCCAAAACATCTGGCTACAAAGGTGTCACAGGCGATATCGCTTTTGACGAAAAAGGCGACATCAAAAACGGCGCTTTGACTTTGTTCACTTACAAGGCTGGCAAACGCGAGTTGATCAAGATCGTTCGCTGATACTACTTGAGTTGAAGTTCCCAGTGAGTCTTTTGCCAAGCTATGACTTCTTGTTGCAAGAGATGTTGGGATTGGGGGAACCGTTGTGGCCACAGCGGTTCTATCCTTAATTCAAAACGGTTTGTTTGCTTGTCTGACAGGCGGAGTTGAAGTTTTTTATAGTCTGGTTCCCGCCTTGCATGGCAAATAATCACCGCTAATCGCAGACACATCAGTTGATAGGCAAAACTTTCATCACTGAAATCTGTCTCTAATTTTTTCAATTTTCCTTTGTGTCCAAGCACCAGCAAACTTAGCCTGTGCAACTCATGCTGAGCAAATCCTGGCGCATCGGTGTTGTCCAAAATATAAGCGCTGTGTTTGTGTGAATCTGTATGCGATATTTGCGCTCCAATTTCATGCAATTGAGCTGCCCAATCGAGTTTTTTAGATAAGCGGCTCCAGTCAAGATCGATTTGTTTGGAGGCTTGTAATTGAGCCAAGAAATAACAAGCGACTTTGCTGACTCTTTTGGCTTGCTCTGCGTCGGCTTGAAACTCTTTTTGCAATCCCAAAACGGTAATCGCACGCGTGTCTTTGGTGTTGTCTTCGCGCTCAATCAAGTCATAGAGCAAACCGTGTCGCAACGCCCCGGGTGTGACCTGTAGCTCTTTGATTTGGAACAACTCCAATACAGCATACAAAATGGCCAAACCGCCGCCTATGACGGCTCTGCGATCTTCCTTCAATCCATCCATGCGCAAGTTGTCGACATGGCCTATGCGTATCAGGTGGCGCTTGAGCCATTCCAAGGATTCGAGTGTGATGGTTTTGTCTGACCATCCAGCACCGCCCAAGACTTCGGCTACGGCACTGACCGTACCTGATGATCCAAAGGCTGTATCCCATGCTTTGTGCGGAAATTTTTCTACAGCCTCTTCTAAAACTGCTTTGGCTGCAACTTCAGCCCTATGAAAAGCGCTTTGTGTTAGCTCACCTTGGGGAAAATATTTAAGACTGGAAGACACGCTTCCTAGTCGGTAGCTTTCAAGCAAAGAAGGGTCTTGCTTGACACCCAATATAAATTCGGTTGATCGTCCACCAATGTCAATGACCAACCGGCGCTCGTCCGTTTGTGGCAAGAAGTGAGATACGCCCTGGTATATGAGCCTGGCTTCTTCTCTGCCTGAGACGACTTCGATGGGAAAGCCAAGTAACTCGTGGGCTTTGTCTAAAAAAACATGTCTATTCTTGGCTTCTCTCAATGTTTGGGTCGCCACGGCCCTGACTTCATTAAGTCTAAAACCAGCCAATCGCTCAGCAAATCGGGCCAAGCATTCCCAGCCGCGTTCCATAGCCTCAAGGCTGAGATTGCGCTCCTCATCTAATCCGCTGCCTTGTCGCACGGCTTCCTTGATGTACTCTGATCTTTGAATAAGACCATGGCTGTAGCGACAAATTTCTAGGCGAAAACTGTTTGACCCAAGGTCGACAGCAGCCAACATGGTTCCGTTTTTCATAGGTTGACTGTGATACGCAGAGTAAGTGACGCAAAATATGAGTATATTTGTATTATCATTTTATTTGCTAAAGCGTCTATTGTGTGTCTAAAATATGACGAATAAATGACGAATAAAATAGCATTTTTTAATTTAGACTTATTTCAGATATTTAATAATCATTGTTAATTCAAAATAATACTATCTAAGTACCTATTATCATTGTAATCTTCATTACCTGCTCAGACTAGACACGATACTGTCACATTACTTTCCTAGAGTGACCAAAGTTAGTTTTGTCAGGTAGTTAAATATTTTCTAGGAGAAAAAATGTCCCAAATGAAATCATGGCTTGTTGCTCTGGGTATTTCTGCAGTTTCAGTTGCATCATTTGCCACAGACATCACAGGCGCAGGTGCCACCTTTCCCTTCCCCATCTACAGCAAATGGGCAGAAGCATACAAAGAAAAAGCAGGCGTTGGTGTCAACTACCAGTCAATCGGTTCTTCCGGTGGTATCAAGCAAATCAAGGCAAAAACTGTTGATTTCGGTGCAACCGATGCGCCTCTCAAAGGCGAAGAGCTCGAAAAAGAAGGCCTGATTCAGTTCCCAGCTGTCATTGGCGGCGTAGTTCCTATTGTGAACATTGATGGTGTCAAGCCAGGTGAAATTAAATTGACGGGTGACGTTCTCGCCAAAATTTTCATGGGTTCTATTTTCCATTGGCAAGACAAAGAGATCAAAGACCTCAACCCCAATGTGAAATTGCCTAACGCTGAAATCACCGTGATTCACCGTGCCGACGGTTCTGGCACAACTTTCACCTTTACGGAATATTTGTCTAAGGTAAGCCCAACTTGGAAAGACAAAGTAGGCGCTGCAGCTGCTGTTAAATGGCCTGCATTGAGCTCGGTCGGTGGCAAGGGTAACGAAGGTGTTGCCGCCAATGTGTCACGCATCAAAAATGCAATTGGCTATGTTGAGTACGCTTACGCCAAGAAAAACAAGATGTCGCACGTCAATTTGCGCAACAAAGATGGTCAGTATGTAGAGCCAGATGATCCGACTTTTGCTGCCGCAGCCGCTGGTGTTGACTGGTCTAAATATGCTGGTATGGCAGCGTCTCTTACAGATGCCGCTGGCGCTAAGTCTTGGCCTATTACGACAGCTACTTTCATTCTGATGTACAAAGAGCCCGCCAATAAAGCAGCTTCAGCTGAAGTTTTGAAGTTCTTTGACTTTGCATTCAAAGATGGCAAAAAAATGGCTATCGATTTAGATTACGTGCCAATGCCTGATTCAGCCACAGACTTCATCCGCAAGAGTGTTTGGACCACCATTAATTTGAAATAATTTTTTAAGCTATGTCCCCAAGGCGATTTACCGCCTTGGGTATTTTTTATTTGTGGAGTATTTCTTTAATGAATACCAGTTCAGTCCAAGTTCCCGCTGTGTATACAAAAAAAATCAGAATGCAATACCTGCAAGACATTGGTTTTGAAAAACTGACCATGATCTTTGCTGCAACCACTTTGGTTGCTTTGTTGGGAATCATTGTTTCGCTTTTTGTCAGTGCTTGGCCTGCACTTAAACAATTTGGTATTCCATTCTTTTATACGGTTGAATGGGACATCGTCAACTCTGAGTTTGGCGGCCTTATTGCTATTTTTGGAACGGTTGTTACTGCAACCATTGCTATTTTGCTTGCTGTTCCATTGAGTTTTGGCATTGCTGTTTTCTTGACAGAAACCTGTCCTATGCAACTGCGCAAACCTTTGGGTACTGCCGTTGAATTATTGGCTGCTGTGCCATCCATCATTTATGGCATGTTTGGTCTGTTTATTTTTGCCCCGTTATTTGCTGAATACATTCAACCTGCACTTGCCGCAAGCTTCGGGCAATTACCCGTCATTGGTTATTTATTTACAGGCGCTTTTAATGGCATAGGTATTTTGGCCGCAGGATTGATATTGGCTATGATGATTTTGCCTTTTATCGCTTCTGTGATGCGAGATGTTTTTGAAATTGTTCCACCCATATTGAAAGAGTCCGCCTACGGTTTGGGTTGTACAACATGGGAAGTTGTGACGCACATTGTTCTACCTTACACCAAGGGTGGCGTGGTCGGTGGCGTGATGCTGGGGCTTGGAAGAGCTTTGGGTGAAACCATGGCCGTTACATTTGTCATTGGCAATGCCCACAAAATTTCAGCCTCACTTTTTTCACCTGGGAACTCTATTGCTTCTACTTTAGCCAATGAATTTGGCGAAGCTGAGCCTGGCTTGCACTATTCGTCCTTGTTTGCTTTGGGTTTAGCTCTGTTTTTAATCACCTTCGTGGTACTGTCTTTGGCCAAATGGATGTTGATCAGGGCTGAAAACAAAAAAGGCTTTAAGACATGAACTCATCTACATCTATTTCCGCTACTGATCAAGACGCACACCAAGGGGATGTGAGCAAGATGACCATACAAGAATCAATCAATATGTCCATATATGCCAAGCGTAAACGTACCAATTTAATAGGCTTGTTTTTATCCATGAGCGCCATGACTTTGGGTCTGGTTTTCTTGCTTTGGATTTTGTCGATTCTTTTCTATAAAGGATTTTCCGCATTCAGTTTGGATTTATTCTTAAATAAAACCCCTGGACCAGACTCAGTGAATGGAGGCCTAGGCAATGCCATTATTGGAAGCTTGATGATTGTGGTTTCTTGCACCTTGATCAGCACACCCATCGGTGTCATGGCCGGCATTTATTTGTCCGAGTATGGACAAAAAAGTAAATTTTCTGAAATCACTCGTTTTTTAAACGACATCATGCTTTCGGCACCTTCAATTGTGATTGGCCTGTTTGTATATGCACTGGTCGTTGTAAACGCCAAGCATTTCTCTGGATGGGCGGGTACTTTGGCTTTAACACTAATTGCTATTCCTGTGGTGGTTAGAACCACTGAGAACATGCTGAGCTTGGTGCCTGTGAGCTTACGTGAAGCTGCTTTTGCGTTGGGTGCGCCCAAATGGAAAGTCTCTCTTTCGATTGTTTTGAAGGCGGCCAGGAGCGGCGTGATGACTGGCGTTCTCCTTGCGTTGGCACGAGTTAGCGGGGAAACCGCACCTTTACTCTTTACTGCGCTCAACAATCCATTTTTCTCTTTCGATATGAACGCACCTATGGCAAATTTGCCTGTTGTTATTTTCCAATTCGCCATGAGTCCTTATCAAAATTGGGTGGACTTGGCTTGGGGTGGCGCCCTGCTTATTACCTTATCGGTCTTGGGTTTAAATATTTTTGCCCGTTCGTATTTCAAAGAAAAAATTTCTGT
>Ga0114960_10001450_pt1 | contig 19035 bp, 23 predicted proteins | sample C_130625_MF_Meta_FD_92637 | JGI IMG/M metagenome (GOLD analysis project Ga0114960, IMG submission 92637) | Freshwater microbial communities from Lake Croche, Canada to study carbon cycling - C_130625_MF_MetaG | ecosystem: Environmental > Aquatic > Freshwater > Lake | place: Lake Croche, Canada... | reverse complement strand
GCGCCTCTGTAAGCCCTTTACTTTCAAGCTCAGGTTCAAGGGCTACTGCCTCATCAACTACCGCCTCAAGGGGTACTACGTCCTTAGGGGATAGCGAAACAAGGCCTGTGGTCAGGTCGTGCGCGGGGATATTCATTGCAACGCATTGTTCAAGGGTTTGAGTGCAATCGCTGTCTGAAGGGTTCCACAGAATAAATGCTTTTCCTGAGCCTTTAATAAATACCGTAGCTTCATTGATTGGGTGCTTTCCTACGGTAAAGCTTGCCCCTGGTATATCTTTAAGGGATGAATCATTAGGCGCAAACACAAGAATGTCTTTACTTTTGTCTTTAGCAAACTGCGCGGAAAAGATCTGACCTTGGCTTGGCAACCCACTATACGACAACACCAAAATGACCTCTGTGTTCTTTTTAAAGAAGTAATCTTCTAATAGTGCTTCTAGGTTAGCTCGGCTGGTACTTCCATTACCGGTAACCAATACATATAACTTGTCCATACGACCTCCTTGTTAAGGGAGACGCACATTAGCACAGATTATTGGCGGGAGCTATTAATTACGGCTGGGCGGTAATCTGTTACTTTTTCAGCCACGGCCAAAAGTACCCGACTGACAAAAGCAGTAGCAAATACCCGAATAATGAACTCTTTTATAGGAAACCCTATAAGGGCGTTACCTACTATAGATAAAGATATAGAAAAAGACGCATTTACCGCTACAGTAGGTATATACATAGCAAGTATATCTATAGGTAAACTAAGTAGCGCAAGAAAAAAAGAAACAAATAAAGAAACAAGCAGTAAGGTAGTCATGCAGAAAGTGTACTACGTTTTTGTTTGAGCATATTTAATTGCAAGGCTGGTGCCCATAAGAAGATGGTTATCTAAAGCGCCATTTATTAAACGTACAGAGATATTTGATAGGTTCTTATAATAATGGCTACGACTTGCATTAACGGTGCCTTCCCATAAAAAGTCTGTAGAAGGCCCAGGTCCTATAGATCCGCTAAAAAACGGAAGCACTAAAGCTTGGTGTTCAAATAGCCCTTCATCAAATAATAAAACGTTTCCATTGGTAGTGGTCACTGTAACTCGCACTGTTGCATAAGCTGCTGTTGAAGGGGCTACGGAAGTTACTGATGGGCGAGTCCAACTTGTAGTTGATGAAGTTAAAGGTGTAGCGGTTCCATTAGTTGTTGATATTACGGAATGGCTAGAGTTGTACCAAATTATGCTTGTAACGGCGCTGTCAGTTACTGACGTACCCCTTGCATATACGCTAAACGTATAGTTAACGTTAGGGTAGTAAATAGGCATATGCTGTGATGTTGTAGACCCGTCCCATGAGTTAACTGTTACTGTTCCAGAAGAAGCAGTTACTTTTAAAGCGTTCCCTGCGGTATAAAATGTTCCAGTTACAGCTGTGCGTGTGGCAGTAGTGGACCCTCCAGTATTAAATACTACAGAAGCCGATGTGGATGTAGTTGCCGCATTCCATCCAGTAACAGTGTAAACGCCATTAGTAATACCTGTTACTCCATTGACATATATTGTTTGAGCTGTTTTTAAATCATTAGTAACTGGTGACTCTAAAGTAGCTATTCCAGAAACTAATGTTAAATAACTTGCGGCATACACAGTGGCGCCAGGTTCTATAGCGTTTGTAACAATTGTGCTAGTGCCTCCAGTTGCTACCCAAGGGGCTGCAGATGAAGTTCCTGCAAAATGAGGATTAATTAATTCATTAATTCTGTTAGCAACAAGAGTTATACGTATATTACGTGCGTCTTCAAACGAACTAGCTGCTGACGCTGCTTCAAATTGTGCGCAATCAAAATAATGCCATTCATTAGACGCCGACCCCGCTGAACTAGCAATAGAAAGGGTAGGAACTGCATAATAAGCATTACTAGGAGAAGTTTTGTTTTCCGCTTTTAATCTAATAGAAAACTCACCTGTAGCATTGCTTGTTCCCGTACCGGTGCTAGATGATATATAACCGCCAAAACGATCATACCAATCAATACCAGCTGTAATAGTCCGTGCGGTTGTACCAGCAGCAGAGTAAACACTAAAGCTATAAACAGTACTAGCCGATACAGGAATTCCTATTTTAATTACAGAATTAGAGTTTGGAGTGCCGCAAGTTATTTTAACAGTTCCTGTAGAAGCACTAGCGTTTTTTACAGCCATTATTCCTTTTTGCCTATTTGGGTAAAATCCAATAGACGTCGTTGGCTCTTGGTAAGCATAAGGTTCTGGTGAAATAGTGGGGTAAACATTTAAAACATTGTTATAAGCGTTTATTGCTACTACGTCTGTTCCAGTTAAAGCATAAGAAATAGTTGTAGAGGATATTGCTGTAATAGTTACAGCGCTATTTCCTGAATTAAATAAAGGTAATGAAAAGTTCTTTGTGTATATTTTATTTCCAACTTGGTAGCTATGAGATCCTACAGTTAAAGTAGCTACGTTAGAGGTAAGGCTTACAGTAGTTACTTTCTTTTCTTTTAAACAATATAGAAGAGCTGTGCTATTAGGGGATGCCCAATGGCCAATAGATTCTTCAAAAGATGAATCATTATAATCAAGCATTATATTTGCGCCTATTGTAAGACTTGTTGCGTTAGGATTAGGCGCTGTAGATGCTTCATTAATGCCATAGTTAGTATATGCTTTTAAATAATCCTTTAACCCTGTTTTAGTTCCTTTTTCTTGTAAAGTGTGCGATGCGTTTTTTAATAAAAGCCTTGCTTGTTGCAACCCTAGTTCTGGTTCATAAGGAATTCCAAATTCTTGCATAAGCAACGGTATTAATGCTCCGCCAACCGTTTCTACATCGTATCTATTAGTAAGAAGGTTAGTGTAGGTATGATCTAGGCTTAATTGAAACCCAAATAAAGATAAAAAGTTATAAAGATCTTCATTATCTAAATTAGAAAAAGGATCATTTAAAGACGTTACTTTGTACACATCAGGTAATGAGTTATACATTAAATCTGTATATCCGTAGTCTTTTGCGGACACTGCAGAAGCGTCACCTACACGGACCCAAGTGTAGTTTACAGTTTCAAATACAAATAAAGAATAATAATAAAACGTATTAGTAGCTAAATTAAAGTTATCATTAAAAATAGTAGGGTCTGTTTCTTTAAACGCTACATACGCTCCATCTTTTCTAATATCAAGTACATCCCCGTCCCAGGCGTTTACAGGAAAACCTAATGTGTTTCTAACTAGTTTTATTTTAGACCATTGGCCGTATGGGCTATTCCAAGATAACTGTATATACCCATAGTTTTCAGAACGTGCTACAAAATTAGTTGATACAAATGGAATTGCATCAGTATTTCCATAGTAGCCTAAAGCATACGGGTTTAATCCGTACCGTGACATTACAACCCACCAGTATATGTAAGGGCTAGTGCAGTACCATCCAAAGCAGGTATTTCATTAGAATCGCATTTAATGTCTTTAACGGCGAGTACAGTTACTTTTCCTACAGGGCTAACTGCCGCTGAAGCTACGTTTGTGTACACGTTTACGTAACTAATAGTAGTTGCGCCTACTGCTGTAACAACGAACGTTCCGTCAAAATCACCATTTCCAGTTCCTACACCAGATACAAATATAGTCTGCCCAACCGTAATATTATGGGTAGCTGATGTTGTAATGGTTGCGATATTGCTAGTTAGTGCTTTGTTATTTACGTTAAATGATTGGTCTTGGTCTCCACGTAGTAGTTTAGTTATTTGGACAGAGCCTACGCCAGCAACAGAAGTTATTGCACCAAATACATCAGATAAATAGATAGTATCTTGAAAAGCTACGTTATCTAAAGAAAATAGATTAGCTACGGCTAATCCAACATTTAGTTTTGTTAAAGTTTGATTGTATTTTGGCATTACTGTTATCGCAGCGGTTAATTTAACAGAAACATAGGTAGCTGGTTGATAAGTTACTGTTGTATTTGCTGGAATCTTATCCGTTAAGTACGTATTAAGTGTTGGGATAGTGCTAGTAAAGATTGTTGAAGGGGTAACTCCATCTGTTAGTACGCCAGAGTCTCCATAAGGTACAAAAAACAAAGTTACGCTGCTGTATACATCTGCAACTGCAGAAGCTTTAGCTGCGCCACCAGCAACTGCAAGTGCCGCGTAGTCTGACAAAGACACGGCTCTATTTTGAGTTCTAAAACTAAGTGGAGCGTTAAGGCGAATAGAATCTGTAGACTCTAGATCTGTGCCACCTACAGCAGTTCCGTCATCAGTTGCACTTCCATATGTAGTATTAAGTACAGTTAACCCTGCTTGTGCGTTAGTTAAAATAGATTTAATAGTGTTAGCTGCTACGTTTCCTATAACCCCGCCACCTACTCGATAAGTTGCGGTGATAACAGCGGTGTTTGCTGGAATACGCCCACTAATGCCATCTCCAAAAATAACATAAGTCACACCAGCTGAATTTGTATATGTATAAAATACTGCGTCATATCCACTGTAGTCTATTAAATAAGAAACCTGTGTGTAGTTAGTTCCCCCAACTGTAAGGGATACGCTGTTGTTGATTACAGGAGATTGAGATAATTTAAATACTTGATTAGATAACCCATTACTTGTTCCAATAGTTTCCGTAACAGTAACCCCTTGAGTTGCTTTTACTTGTACAGACCCATTAGTAGTTCCAACTTTAGCTGGTACGTTTACAGCAGAATTAGTTTCAAAAACAATTTGAGTAGTTGCGCTATTGGACACGACTGTAGTTGCAACTTGTGTTTTTGCAGGAACAACAATAATGCTTCCTGTAGAGTTATAAAACGTCAAAGTAACGTACGCAGCTACATTTTCTTTTGGGTTATACCCAAGCAGACGGGCAAGCTGTAGAACGCTGTCTCTTTGACTAGCAGTGCTAATAAAAGCTTCATTTGCTGAACGGTCTATATAGTGGTTAAGTAAATCACCCATATAAGAAAACAATTCAAGTAAAGTCATTCCAATGTCTGCTGGGTCGCGCGTAGTCCAAGTAGGTGCGTAATCTGGTATAAGCGCGGTCATATCGTCGCGAATACTTGCAAAATCCCGAGATGTATAATCTACCTGTGGTACATATTTATCGGCCATTTGGTGTTACCTCCAGAAGTATGTCGCCACTCCGACTAAGGATAGCAGTTTTGATATTTACAGTCTGATTAATGTTTTGAGTTCGATAATTATACTTTATTTGTATAATCAAATACCCATCAGTTGGGTCAGTAAACCCAGTTACTTCTATTAAATCTAAATCAAGAAGCCAACGGCTAAAGGCCACTGCTACGCTTTGTTTAATAATAGATATAGCATCATTTAAATTATGACCTACTGTTTTAGGGGCATCGCTTCCAAAAGTAGGGCGCATTACGCGCTCACCTAAATTAGTCATAACAACAACAATTACCCTGTCTTGCCACATTTTAGTAGTATCTAAAGTTGTAGATATCCCACCAGAAGCCGTATCAAAATGAAACGGCAATGATATCGCTTTACTCATTTAAGAACTCCCATCCATACTGGAAAATTAGGGTCTCCAGCAATATACATAATCCATACAGACGCCCCTACTGTTGAAAGTGTGCTTCCTCCGTCTGTGCTACACACATCTACCCAGTCAGTTACCGCTTGACCAGTTACTTGAGGCACTTGAACTGTTATACGCCCGCGCCCAGTAGGGTCTTGGTTGTCTATAACAAGACCTTGGTAAATGCCATAAAACCTTTTATCAGAACTCATCGCACACCTAGCTTCATTGCTAAACGTTCAGTTACAAATTGAGGTTTATTGTTTTCATATATTATTTGATCTAACGTGGTAGTGTCGGTTTGCCACATACTTGGTTCATTAGATCTTCCATTTATATTAGGTTTTGCTCTATTTTGTAAAAAACCAAAACTTGCCGTGTTAGACAAAGTATCATACTTAACTTTTTTATTAAGAACTGTAACTGGTTTAACTTTAGTTTGAAGAACGTTAGGTATAATAGTTCTTTTAGGGGTATAGCTTGGGGATGATATAGTTTTACTATCTGTCCATCTAGTAGCCGCTCCTAAAGAGTCTGTTCCAACAATTAAAGTAGTTGTGTATTTTTGTCGGTTGAGCTCTTCTTCTACAATATGGTGAGTTGCTTCTAAGACTACCCAATAGCCTGCATAAGGCTCTCCAATGCCATCAAGGTATACAGGCATATCTGGGCGCAAGTTTGGATTACCAAGAACTTCCACCATACCTCTATAAGGGAAATAGTTTCTATTTTCAGCAGCTTCGGCTTCATATTGAGCTACTAATGGGGTATTGGCAACAGTTGCGGTGTCAAACCTATCAAAGAATTCTATTTGTTGTTTTACTCTGGTTTTAGCCGCTCTTATCTTTTGTGTAATAGATATAGGAGTTGCATTAGTAATATCTACACCGCTCACAGCTACTGCCCCTTTAGTTGCGTCTTCATAAGGTATAGACTCACCGATCATAGGTTTAAATGAATAAATAGTAGATCCAAGTGGGTCACTTGCGGATCTCATTATAAAATGAGGCGCTTCTTCTCTGTATGTGGTGTAGTCGTACATAATAGGTTGGAAGTATAATTCAGTGTTATTAGCTCGCAAGGTATAGCCGCATTGTTTAGATAAACGTACTAGTAGTTCCCAATCAGAATGCCCAGCTTGTGCTATTTGTGGGTATACGCGCGGGTGCGGTATGGCATAGCAGACAAAGTTATAATCTGCGGCAATACTTTTTACCACTTGATCTGCAGTCACGTTTTTATATATATTTTGGTTTTGTTGTTTCATTGGAAACGACGCGCCAATAACAACTACTTCTGTAAAGTACTTTCCAGGAGATCTGTCTATATTTATATGATGAACGTACCCGTACATTTCTCTTTGTTGGTTTAACCCATTAATAACTAAATGAACAGGAGAGCCCGCTTTAACAACATCGTATTGAACGCCCCAGTCTTTAAAATACAACGAAATCATTTCGTGCGCATACCTTTTTTGAAATAAGTCAGCTCGATATACAACAGTAGGTTGTATTGTAGTTTCAGGAAAGTCAATTGATATGTAGTTAAACATTAGGTATTCTCAATACAGTTCCGGGTTGAATGTTATTTAAATCTGTTAACACGGGGTTGTATTCAGGAATAATCCACCAATATTCTGGTCGATTATAGTATTTAAACGCAATTTGATCTAACCGTTCTCCTTGAACATACACGTGCTCCCAGTAATTAGTAAGGCCCAAATTAGAAAACGTGTAAAATACAACTGGCTTTTCAACCCCATTTAAGGTGTGGGTAAAGTAATCAATCGTGGAGTATTCATATCTAGAGCCTTTATAAATAGACATTTTTAAACCCCCGAAGTCAATCCAGAACCAGAGAAACATTGAATTGAAATAGATACTTCTGTTCTAATCGGTACCATTGTTTCAGTAAAAGCAGTGTGGTTAATGCTGATATTAGAGGCCCAACCTACATAAGATAAGTTATCAAGCGTAGGTCCAAGCTGTATTCCAAGCAAAGTTGGCGCTAAATATCCTACGTTAGCTGTCTTCTTACCAAGCAAAGTTACCCATTCTAAAGTTCCATTGCCACTTCCGTTAATGGCTTTGAATAGGTATTCAAGATCAGCCATTGTGCCTTGTGACATTAGTTTAGCTATTTGATCAGACATGTTTTGATCTGTAGAGGCACCAGGATATAAAGAGTTATAGTGTCTACTAAACACGCTTAGGTTGTTTATGATTGGAGATGAGCCGCCAGCGCTTCCAGTTATTACATTTAATGCAGCATCTTGTGCTTCAGCGCGAATACATGCAAAATCATTAGTTCTATCTAGCACAAGACTTAAAGTTATAGTTTCTTGTCCAGGAAATACTCCAGCTACTACGCGCAAAGCGTCTGCGCTAGACGGGGTAATGTTCATATTTCTAGCAACGCTAGTTGAAATACTTGTAGGGTTCCATAAGAATTGAAAACCATAAGCAGTATCTATTAAGTTTAAAGGTGTTGAAGTTCCAGCCGCTGTTGTTAAAGGAACAGCCCCTGTGCTGCTAGAACCAGCCCAATACCATAAACGTCCGCGCCGTAACCCGTGGAATGAAGCGGTATTGGTGTAGCCAACTATATCTGGATCTACAGTAGAGGGTCTAAGCGGCAAACTCCAATCGTGTGGAGGTAAATTAAATTTATATCCTATAGGTTGTGTAATACCTGCTTGAGTTACCGCAGCTAAAGAACTTGATGGTGTAATACCATTATAACTAAGAGTAACGTCTTGAGTATAAAATGTATTAGGGTTTACAGCTACAGCCGTATTTACATTTGTTTTAATTGTTGATTCAAGTGCTTGTAAACGTTGAGTAGATAAAGTGGTTGCGCTTGCTACACTTGCTGCAGAGGTGGCAGAAGCTAACCCACTATTGGCTGCTAATAAGGTCATGATTCACTCACTATCTTGTTAGTTTCAAGGTTGGATAAAAGTTTACGAAGTTCGGCAATAACTTCTGGAGTATTAGCGTTTGGAATGTTAATGTTAAAGTTATAAGTGTTATTAGAACTACCGGTTATTGTTCCGCTGTTTTTATTTTGGTTTGGTTGAATTTGGTCATTAGGGACAATTGCCCCTGATACGCCAGGAACAAATAGCTCAGGTCCGCGCTCACCAACAATGTAAGCAGTTCCTCCTTGTACAGGCCCACCTTCCGCTTACCGTAAAGGCCAACAAGTGCGGATATTGCGTCCGTTGGGGCGCCGCCCGAAGCAGATAAGAGCGTGTCCAGAAACGTTTTTAATGGCAAAAGCTGTGCTAGCCCTGATTGTATGGATGAAATAAAACCACTAATTAAAGTGTTAGCGTCCGTAAAACCACCAGCTCCTGTAGGCGCCTTAGCAGTTAACAAAGTTGTAGTAGCGGTATAGCGTTGAGATAAAGAACTAACTGCCGTTGTAGTAGTAGCTAGTTGTAATGCGTTTTGATTTCCCTTATCGTCTGTTGGGCCCCCAGCACCAGATATAGTAGTTCCGTTACTTTGAGCTCTATAAAGAAGCCCATTCATAACCATGTTTTTTAACATAGGGTCTCCGCCAAAATATTGATTAAGCATAGAGTCAAGAGAATTACCAGGTTGAAGGGCTATCTGAACTTCTTGTAAGCTAGGTTGACCATTGTTACGTGCAGAGCCGTATGCTTGTTTATAATCTTTACAAATCTTATCCCAAACATCATCAATTACTTTATCAGGTGCTACAAGAGTTCCATCAGCATTGCGTAGTTGAATACCAATACCACGAAGCATATTCACACTAGAAGCTTGTTGCATTGCGCCAGTTGCGCGCATAGAACCTTCTACACCCATACCAGGTGTTAAGTTTGAAACGTTTGCAACGCCTTGCATAAACGTATTGCCACCGCCCATAAGCCCAAGGCTTTGTGAAGCAGCTAACGCATTTAATGTATCTAAGCTGGATGTTACTGTACCGCGTTTAGCAAGGTCGTTTGCTAAAGCGCCCGCTTCTTTTCCAGAAGGGTTAGTTGCACCGCTGTAATTTGTAAAAAACCCAATGCGTTTCATTAATAAATCAGTTTGTACAGTTTCATCCGTTCCAGGTAAAAATGAAGAAACAATACCGTACCCAGTTAATCCTTTGGCAAGTTTTCCAAGTATTCCGCCAACGCCAAGCGCAGTATCTACGGCTTTACCTGTTGCAGAGTCATAAGGTGCTGTTTGTGAAACTAATCCTGCCGCGCCGCCCCCGGCGCCCACCATAGAAGCTGGTGTATAAATCGTACCGCTTCCAGGGTTCTTAGCTACGTACTGGCTTAAGTTTTCCATGCCTGGAAGAGTAGGTTGACTAAACCCACTGCCTGCAGTCATAGATGCGGATGGGCCCGCCGCTACGATGTTTCCAGATTCAGTCATGCCGATAAGAGCAGGGGTACTATTAAATACTGGATTAGGGGCTACTTGGTTAGGGTGAACATTACCACCAGCAACCCCGTTAACTATGTTTGAAGGCCTATTTAATGAGGTAAAGAAGCTTGAAGCTTCATGTCGCATACTTGAGAACCCTTGTTGGAGCTCTTGCATGGTGGCTTTAAGCTGGCTAATAATATTACTATTAGATGAGCCCATGTTCATAGATTCTCTAGACATTTATTACCTCCTTACTTTTCTTTGCCCTCGTTCAATCCAGTTAAGTCGTTCTCTAACAGATAGGCCTTTAATATCAGCTAAGGTCCATCCTGCAAATGTTCTTGTTAAAAACTCATATTCATCAAGAAGTCGTTCGTAAGCTCCTGTGTTATATGCGAAACAAATCTAGAAGGCTAAGTGGTAGAGGGATATCCTCACCACATGCCTTGCAGACCTTCTTCACCTCCCCAAGGCGTGGGCCTGGGTTACGTTCCACAATTGAAGTAAGTAGCTCACTTCGTTCAGACATACCTAGCGCTAGTGCGGTAGGGGCACCAATAGAAGGGCTTCCATTAACAGAAATAATACAACCGCCTAAAATCATGGTATTAATTTCAGAACTGGTCTTATCTATGTTATCCATAAGTTTCTTTTGAGTAATGCCATTAGGCAGTCCCAGCTTTACTGTGCCTTGTTTAGTTTCTATTTCCCAAAAACGATCAGCAATAGGGTCCGATAGTTCTTTAATAGGTATATCTTCATCTAAATCAACTTCCGTTTGTTGATCGGATGAGCAATGAGGGCATCGAATTACAAGGGGCAATACTGCGCCAAATGTTACTTTTCTGATGCCTAATAGGATTGCGTCTCTGTCGCCAGATAGTAAAACATCTAAATCATCTTTAGTTACTTCTTTATCGCCAATCTTTACAAGACCTCGCTGTAGTAACACGTTGATAGCTTTGGCAGTTGAACCGACTTTAGCAATAGCTTCTTCGTCAGCCCCATTAAGTTCGCGAACTTCCGCGGTCTTAACTATTTCTCCGGTATTTAGTACATAACCGCCAGGTAGCTTTACTGTTGAGTCTGAAGGAGCCTTAGTAACAATCTGTTGTTCAGGCTCCTCCATCGCTCTTTGTGCATACTGCTGTACAAGTTCTGCGTCTGTAATTATTTTAGTCACGTATTATGCTCCTTTATTTATATTAGTTAAGTACTGTGCGGTCTACAGGGTTGTATAAGGAATCAGTAAAGAACACTGATAAGCCTTCATGGACTAGCTGAAGCGATTCAAACAAGATAGCGCCATCATTGGCATTCAAGTCTGTATAGCTAAGCTGGGTAATCCAAGCGTTTTTAACGTCAAAGCCCATACGAGGTGTGTTCTTTTCCGCTGAGTTTGGATGGTCCATAACCCAAATCTTTGCATTGACACGATATCCCTTGTTACTTAATGCACCTGATGTAAGACCGTCACCAGCTGCTGCGGCAAAAAGACCGCGCATCCAGGTGATTGCTTGGTCATTACCGTATAGAACACCACGTTGTAGTGTAATAGGGGTGAACGTTGTCATTCCAGGAATCTGGTGAACAGTGGTGTTGTAACCACCCTCACGGTATTGAATAGCTTGAGTTGTGATGGTTAGGCCACCTACTGATACAAAGCCTCCAATAAATCCAGAAGACATTGAGCTAGTAGATGTTCTAGCGTCACCAGTGCTAACAATCTTAGTACTGAACACTGTTTCCCCGTTTTGAGCAGGGTCTGTAAATTCTACGATGAACCGAAACGCGCGTAACGGATCAGTCGCTAGGCTAGAAAAGCGAGTGATTGAGCTATCTGCATTTATATTTGCCATTATTTATTATCTCCTTTACGCCACAGTAACGGTGGTTCCACCGTCAAACTGACCAATTTTAATTACTATAAATTCAGCTGGGCGTTGTAGCGCCACGCCAATTTCAATATGGACTTCTCCATTATCAATTGTTCCTTGTGGATTGTTGCTGTCGTCAATCTTTACAAAGAACGCTTGTTGAGGGGTAGTTCCGCGCAAACCGCCTTGTGACCAGAAGTTTGTAAGGAAACTAGAAACCGTTGAACGTAGACGACGCCATAACGCAGGGTCATTTGGTTCAAAGATTGCAAATAGAGTAAGGTCTGAAAGCGCCTTCTCTAAGTAGATAAGTGTGCGGCGTACAGGAACATAACGAGACACATATGATGGGTCTAGTGTCCGAGCTCCCATAACTACAATGCCAGAACCAGGTACAAACTTAATAGCGTTAACTGGCGCGCTCGCGGAGTTCAAACTATCAAGGTTTGCATTAGTAAGGGCTGTAACAGATACTGCTCCTTGGATACGAGTTTGTAATCCAGCTGGAGCTTTAAATACTCCACGAGAGTTATCTGTTGACACAAACAAACCAGATACAGCTCCACCAGAACCTACAAGTTTTGTAGCTCCAGTAGCTCCGCCCGTACCTCGTGTTGGGTCAGCAATAGTTACGCGTGGGTAATATACAGCTGCATAAGATGTTGTTGTATATGAAGCTGCAAGTGTTAGTTGGTTAGCGACTGAATCATCAGTTCCGTCAGAAGCTACTTTGCCATCTACGATTACAAAAACATCTCCACGGCTTACAGCATAAGCAATTGCTGCGTTCACGGTTGTGGCATCAGTAAAGCCAGCAACGTTAAGAAGTAGAGGGTTTTTGATAGTATCAAATACAGAGTAGTTAGTTACTGAAGTTACAGCTGTTCCATCGTTACCGCTGGTTAGAGAACCAGATGCAACAGAAATTAAAGCTGGGTTCTTGGTAGCACCTGTTGAGGTGTTTCCAGAAGAAGCTGTAGCAATAAGGTAACGTGAGCCAGCATTAATAACTGATACGGCGTAACGAGCGTCTGTTGAAATCATTGAAAGGTCTGTAAACTTTTCAACAACATAAGGCGCTGTAATTCCACCAAAGTAAACTGTTAAATCAAAGTAACCTGAGATAATTGAATCAGTGATAGAAAATGAAATTCCATAGTACGAACCACTGTTTACTGACCATACTCCAGGGTTAGCTGCTGTAAGGACTAGTGTATTTTGTGGGCTACCTGCGCGGTCTTGCAGTGTGCGTGTTGCGCTAGCTGCTCCAGAACCGACTACACGGTTTACGTAAGCTTGGCGTCCACCATTTGCAAAGAACATATATAGTGCAAGAGGTAGGTCGTTAGAAGCTGTTGTGTTCCAAGAACCAAACTTTGTTACATAATCGCTCCAAGAAGTGACTAGTGTAGGTGTGATTGGTCCGCGGTCATTAGGTCCAACAAAGGCACCAATAGTGTCTGAGCTTAGACCAGTTGTTGATTGAGATGGGTTTAACGTTTCCTGAACGTATACCCCAGGGCGTTCAAATGCCATTAGATTGTCTCCTTAGTTTTAGTCAAAAGTTCCATATAAGTAAGCCTAGTAGTTTCCAGTAAGGGTATACGAGATGGTTGTGTTTACAGTTGCAACTGTCTTAGTGAGCGCTATAGCAGATGCTGGAGTCATCTCACTTATAACTCGAACTGTAAGTGTGTTACGTAAAAGGCGTCGGTTTCCCGTTTCACTTTCTACAGTATCGCGTTTTACATATCCATCAAGAAACATAGAACGGTAAGCAGTCTCTGTACCAAGTTGGTTAGGGACGGCTAGCTTTCCGTATTTTGATGGAAACTTATTTAGTAGCTGAAACATCATTGCACGATCATGCCTTGGATGGCGCGAGTGAGACGTTACTTGATATACCAAGTCGTAAGCTATTGGGATTTCATATGAATAGAAGCCCCCTGCGGAAGGGGTTATCGTCCCTCTATAATCGTTGTCATACAAAACGCCTGAATGTTGGCGGTTATTTGCAGGCATGATATCTACAAGGTTAATCGTAATAAATGGAAAAGATTGGTCTCTGACTTCAATATCAGGGTAACCAAACCATACTTTTACAGCTCTAGGCGTAGTAGCATCATCGCTAACAGTCATACCTTGGCATAGAGTTTTAAGGGCTAAGTCCTCAGCAATGATAAATGGGTTACCCAACGAACACCTCCGCTAGTAGTGTTGTCATTTCATCTAAAGCTATAGAAAGGAGTACTTCTTTAACTACATCTTCGCTTCTAGCAATAAAGGGCCCAATGACCGCGTTTGGAAGACCGTAAGGTGTTCCGTACTCAAGGTTATCTACCTCTTCTTCATAGGCAGGCGGTACGCGAACATAGACCACTTCTCCGTCATAATCCACGGAAAGAGACTCCACTATATTGACAGGCCAGCCCGCATCCGAGGCATAGGTCTTTAAGCGGTCATTTAAAATAGGAACAATGCGGTACGCCGCGTTATTAGTGTAGGCGGTTGTGTTATCTGGATTTTGCATTCTTTATCGCTTTACCCGCTAGGATGCCTGCCATCATGACGTACGTATTGCGTCTTGTGTCTGCGTTAGACGGAATGTTTTTAGTGATCTCTTTAATAAAAGAGACCTCATCCGGCTTATCAATTCTGTTATCAGACATGGCTAACTCCTAGAAGCAAGGTAAAACGCAAAGGTACTACTTAGCCCCCCGCATGGGAACTACTATAAGGATAAACGAAAGGCCCCCTTTCGGGGGCCTAAGCGCTTACTTCTTTTTAATCTTCTTGGCTAGCGCCTTGTCCATCTTGGCATCCGCTTTAGCTGATGGCTTCTTTGCATCCATCTTCTTGTCAGCTTTTGAAAAAGCTGCTTTCTGCTTTGGGCTCATACCCTTCATAACTTTGGCGTCTTGCTTCTTATCGGCTTTCTTTGACATCTTCTTACCCATACATCCGCAGGTTGCGCACATAGTTACATACCCTTCTTGCGGTTCATTGACATCTTCTTACCCTTGGCTCCTTTAAGAGCTTTGAAGTCAGAGCCCGTAATCTTGTCTTTTGGGTCTGCAGCTCCAGCAATCTTCTTCTGCTTTGGTGATAGCTTCTTAGCAGTCTTCTTGCAAGCCCCATTACAGTTAGGCTTTGAGCAACCGCATCCGCATGATTTGCACATACTATTTTCCTACTTTCTTAGAGGTTTTCTTTTTTACTTTAGCTGGAAGAGCTTTACCTTTAGGGGTTTTCTCTTCCCACTCTTTAGCCATTTCCGGGTGTTTAGCGTACATGAATTTACGCTGTTGTTTAGACTTAAAAGGCATTTTAGACTTGTGAATACAAAACTGACACAGCGTTAGCTGCTGTTCCTGCTGAAGAAATAGCGTAGACAGCATCAGATGCGCGAAGCCATAATTGGTAGGTGGCTCCTGCCGCTACAACGTGGCCTTTATTTGCTCCGCTTACAGCAGTTGTGCTATCCCCAATAAAAATAGAAGCACTATCATTATTTTGAATAGAGATGGCTGTATATTCTGTAATGCTGTTTAAAGTTGTAAGTAAAGTAGCTGTAGTAGCTACTGTTTTATTAATATGAACTATTGCCATGATTCTCCTATAGTGGGTTATCGCTAAAGTCTAAAAACTGTGGGTCATTAACCATTTCTTCAGGCATTACTTGCTGACAGTCAACTGACAGCAAAACAAAACCTTCATTAATTATACCCTTTTGCTGGACGTTGTAAGGGCGATAGACTTCATTCTTCCAGACTACTCGGCTACGGTTATGGTCATCTGGGTTCATCATAGTCCCAGGGGCAATAGCCTCAATGTACTTAGAATTTATAGTTAAGCGCAAAGTGTCAGCGTTGTAAAAACCAGACTCTGAAACTTTAGTGTTTCCTTGGCTAATAACGGCTTTAACAATAGGGATAGTAAACGGGCCTTTCCAAAGGCGCCCACCTGCAACAGGTATGTTATCGCCCACATCGTAGATAGGGTCTACTTGTGTATTAATTTGGTCATAGATATACCAAAGCGCGTTAGTTCCAGCTGGGCGTTGAAGATCTACGTCAATGGCAGCGGAAATAGACTTTGCTTCAAAGTCTGAGGTGAAACGACCACCTGGGCTATAGGCGCGGGACATGTTTATAGGATACGGCAAATACATCTGCTAAACTGCGCTTATGAATCTTGTCCATAGAGCCGTAAGCAATGGGGGCAAAATTACCCCTTTGATTATTCCTAAAGAGGTTACCTCAGGCACTGGGCTTATGAATCCTTCTCTATTTGTAGATGATGATGGGGATATTCTTTGTATTGTGCGCCATATAAATTATACGCTCTACCATTCAGAAAACGAACAAAGGTTTCCTAGTGTATGGGGGCCTCTTTCATATTTGCACCCAGAAAATGATATGACCCTTAGAACAACTGATTACTTTTGCCGTCTAGACAGTGATTTTAATATAATTAACTACACCAAAATAAATACTTCTCTTTTAGACGTAACTCCTATTTGGGAGTTTGTAGGCCTTGAAGATGCGCGCTTAGTTAAATGGGATGGCAAATACTATGCCACTGGGGTGCGCCGCGACACTACCACTAATGGCCAAGGTCGTATGGAGCTTTCAGAGTTAGAGGTTGATAAAGTTAATTGGACAGCCAAAGAGGTATCTCGTGTGCGCATTGAAGCGCCTGTAGATAAAGACTCGTATTGTGAAAAGAACTGGATGCCTATTCTTGATAGGCCTTTTCAATATGTAAAGTGGACTTCACCTACTGAACTTGTTCAAGCGTCTCCAAATGCAACAGAATCCACCAGACTTGCTATTGTTGAGGGTATTGCTTCTCCTACCGACCAGCGCGGGGGTTCCCAAGTAATTAAATGGGGAGACTACTATATTGCCGTTACCCATGAAGTTATATTGTTTAAGAACTACCTTCAGCAGAAGAACGGAACTTATCAACATCGGCTCTGTGTTTGGGATTCTGATTTTAAACTAATTGGACTATCTTCTGAGTCTTGGTCTTTTTTAAATGCTCAAATTGAATTCTCTTGTGGGGCAATTATTGTAAATAACAATTTAATACTTGGGTTCGGGTATTCTGATAACGCGGCTTTTGCATTAGAGGTGCCTGCTGCAGTAGTTGAAGACATGATTAAAGAGGCGCTGGCTTATGTATAAAGTTATTAATGATTTAATTGTTCAGCTATCGACTGATTCTAATAATCCAGTTATTAGCCTTCAACTTGCTGTTGAGTACGAACGTATAGGTCAATCAGCATCGGCTGTTTCTTTTTATCTAAGAGCCGCCGAGTATGGTTACTTTACTCATGGTGAGCACGTTTACGCAGCTCTATTACAAGCTTCTAATTGTTTTGATAGACAAACCGGCAGAGAACATACAGTATTGAATTTAATTGAGAAAGCTATTGCTTATAGTCCTAAGCGCCCAGAGGCATGGTTCTTCCTTGCTCGGTATTATGAACGTAGACAGAAATGGCAAACTGCGTACACAGCAGCTGAGGTAGGTATTAGCAATTTACCTTCCGAGTTCGCGCCACTTCCTATTGACATAGGTTATCCAGATTTCTTTTGTTTGTTCTTTGAAAAAGCTATAGCCGCCTGGTGGTTAGGGCGCAAAGATGAAAGCAGTATTTTGTTTAATGACCTACTAGATAATTGTAAGATGCCTGAAGAATATGTTAATAGCTGTCTTAGTAATTTAAGGTTATTCTAATGTTCCCAAATTGGTTTAAGAATGTATCTCATTTCTTTGAAGCGTACGTTCCGCATGTACCTTTGCGCGTGTTACAAATAGGAACTTATACTGGGGATGCTACCGAATGGTTGCTTGCTAATCGTGATATAGAGCGCATAGATGATGTAGATACTTGGGAAGGCAGTAATGAAGAGCAGCATCATTCATTAGATTTTAACTCTGTAGAAAGTGTTTATGACTCTAGATTTAAAGGTAACTCTAAAGTTCATAAGTTTAAAATGACTAGTGATGAGTTTTTTAACTCTTGGCCAAGTACACCACCTACTTACAATTTTATATATATTGATGGTGATCACACAGCTATTCAAACGGCGCTCGATGGTCTAAACGCTTTTAAGCTTCTTGAAAAAGGCGGTATTATTGCTTTTGATGATTATGGTTGGGCTTATGGAGGAAAGGCTTTTCTAGAGCCTAAAAAAGGTATTGATGCTTTTATGTCTATATGCGAAGGGGAAGTTCAATGTTTAGCTCGTGGATACCAGGTGTGGCTTGTTAAATAATGCGTGTTATGAGGTTTTTCATACTGATCTTGGTAATCAAGCTCGTAATGAGTCCTACACAAACATAATTAATGAAATGTCTTTTATTCCTAGATTAGGTTCTCCAACTATTTATTTAAATACATTAAAGAAAGTAGAAGAGTTTAAAGCCGAACACCCATCTTTTATAACAAATACCGTAGAGGATTATTGTAAACCAGGAGAAAATTGGCCGTCTAGCGCAGGTGTGGTTGGGGTCTGGGCAAGCAACTATTTAGCATATAAAGCTTTTTTAGAAACAGAGTACGAAGCTCTTGTACTATTTGAAGATGATATAGCTATTAGTAAAAACATTAAAACTGTATTAGGGGCTTACACAAAAGAGCTCCCTACTAATTGGGATTTCTTTTCATTCTTTGTACCTGATGATTCCCTATTTGCTTATAATAATAACCATCATGATATAGGGCAACCTAACATATGCGTTTCTTATCAACAATGGTCTTGTGCTGGTTATATAGTAAGTCGACAAGGAGCGCGCAAAGCTATAGAAGATATTGAATCACAAGGCGCCACTGCCCCTATAGATTGGTATGTTTTTAACTTTCGTATGAAAGCTGAAGAGCATCAAATGCGCTTTAATACTTATACATTAAAACCTGGTAAATATAGGCCAATTAAACTCATAGAAGATGTAGCTCAATATAGCCAAATACACAATGGCAGTACAGAGCTTTACTCTGTAGAGTTAGCCACCTGAGCGACTAGGGCATCAATCTCTTCTTGGGTTAATCCCATATCAATTAGTTTTTGAGTAGCAGAGTCTATAGGCGCCACTGGTTCAGGGGCTGTAAAGCGCCCTGTCTCTGCATCATAAGTCCATCCAATACCCGCTGGATTCTCATCTGTATATTCAATTAATTCTGCGCCCATAACTCTAGCCGCATC
>Ga0114960_10001446_pt1 | contig 19056 bp, 12 predicted proteins | sample C_130625_MF_Meta_FD_92637 | JGI IMG/M metagenome (GOLD analysis project Ga0114960, IMG submission 92637) | Freshwater microbial communities from Lake Croche, Canada to study carbon cycling - C_130625_MF_MetaG | ecosystem: Environmental > Aquatic > Freshwater > Lake | place: Lake Croche, Canada... | reverse complement strand
TGAGAATTTAAAATAAGATAAATTAAATTTAAAAAGTCCATATAAAAATATTGTTCTTGATATTTTGTTTCAATCTTTTTATTAAAAACATTTGAATATAAACTACCCATAAAAAAATCTATTTTTTTATTTAATTTATTACATACTATTTTTATATTTTTAATATTTTTTAATTCTGAAAATATTATATTACTATTATTATTATTTGATTTAAAGCCTGCTAAATTTAAATCATAATAATTTAATTTTTTTAAATTAAATTTAGATTCTAAAAAAAATTTTATTAATTTATTTTTATGATTAGGTGTTTGTGATATATTTAAAAATGTCATTTCATGTGATTTAATTTTTAATAATTTATTATTAGAGATATAACAAATATTTTCAATAACAGCATTATTCAAATTATTATCTAAATAACTAATTAAATTAGTTATTAAACTTTTATTTTTTAAACTGTTATCTAAATTTATAAGATTAAAAACTTTATTTTTATTGCTCATATATCTAACAAATGCATGTAGATCATAAATAGAATTTTGTTCTGATGTTTTTGTTTTTGATTTATTTTTATTAATTGATAATTCAAATAATTCTTTATTAAAACCTAATGTTTTTTTATATAATGGAATACTAGTACAAAATTTCAAATTAAAAAATAATTTTTTTGGTTTATCATCTAATTCGCAAAATAAATTAGTTATATTATATGTATTTAATCTATTCATTAAATCATAATATTTTGTAGGAACTGGTTTATTAAATTCATCTTTTATTCTTTTTTCAATTATTACTTGGTAACCAATATATAAAGTTTTAAGTTGAGTTTTATAAATATCTAGAAAAGCATCAATTGCAACTTTCGGTCTAAAATGATAATTTTCTAACTTATCCCATTTGTAATCATCAAAAATAAGTACTCCATTTTCATTTAATATGTTCCATGATAAAACAGCATCTGATAAAACATCAATTGCTTCATGACTAGCATCAATAAATATTATATCAAATAGTATATTATTTCTATTTAGTTCTATTAAAGCTTTAGATGAATACATTTTCATTTTAATTAATTGTTTAAATTTACCAGTTAATTCAATTTTTTTATCAAAAATTTCTTCAACTTCTTTAAAATCTCCGTTAAAATATTCTGGACTTCCCTCCCATGTATCAACCGCATAAACAGTAGTATTTTTATGCGATGATAAATTATTAAGAAACCATGCTGTAGCATCTCCTTTATAAGAACCTATTTCTAATATATTTAGTTTTTTTCCTATAAATTTTGATAAATGTATATCCCAATGTTTCCATCCAGTATTTAATACCATATATAATTAATAAATAAAATTAATTTTATTTATTAATATTATTTACTTTTTTATTATTAACTTTAATAAAAATATAAATTATCATCTATTTTCCCATTCTTCCTTCATTAATTGTTTAAATTTCATAAATTCCATATCACTATCCGGTTCATACTGTTCAATATTTCCATTTATATTAATATAATCAAAATAATCATAATGTAAAGTATCTTCTAAATCATACATATAACATTGAATAGTAATACAAGTATCATGATTTTTTTCTAAATTAGTAAGTTTATGAGTTTGATTTAATGTAGGACTTATCCAAGTAATTTCATCTTTAATAAATTCTTTAGAAGCAAAAGGTTTTACACTATCTTTTTCACCACATAAATATGGATATAAATCTACATTTATTTTTCCATGAAGGACTCGAATAATTGCATTTGCTGAACTATGACTATGAATAGGAGAATAATGTTGCACAGGCCAAATTTCCATGACGTACGGAATACCTGGAGATTCTCCATTATTTTCTCCAATTGTTATACGTAAATAAGTTTCTAAAATATTAGGTTTGTCTTTATTAAATTCTGTACTTTTTTTTAGTAATGTTTTATTACACCAAAGACCTTCTGTTTTTATACTATATTCTATTGCTTTACTAAAATCAGGAAAGTCTTCATCATCTAGAACAAATTTTTTACCCGATATACAATTAAATAATTTTTGAGAAACTGTTGATAAATTTGCACTTGGTAAATATTGTCCCGATGCAATGTCATTCATAGTTAATTCATCTGTTTTTTTTACAATTAATGGAACAGTTGTTGTAACAGGGTCTCTTAATAATTTTATTTGTTTTAAAAATTTACTTTTTTTGGGTATTTCTATGGAAACAATACTTTCTAAAAAAGATTTTTCATTATGTGTTAAATTATATTTATATATAACAGTTTCTAAACGAACTTCACCAATTCCAGCATATAATACTTGATTTTGACAATCAATACTAAACCAATAGTATGCACCTTTTAAATTTATTAATCCTTTTTTATTATTTATATCTTTTAAACATTCTGAAGTAAGTATTCTTGTTATTTTTATTTTATCTTTTGTAAATTTAATTTCTAATCCATCATTTTTATCTTTATTATGTAAATTAAAATAACAATTTTCCACGGTATCATTATTATTAAATATAAACACTCCTTGGCCTTTAACTATTAGATTAAAATTAAATATATCATTTAGAATGAGTGATTTAATTTTTTGTATTTGTGTCATATTAGTATTATAATATAAAAAATAATTTTTTTATTTAATAATTTATTTATATTTTTATAAAAATTTATTTATTTAATTTTTCTTTTATTATTTTCAATATTTCAACCGGATCTTGTAAATATTCATCATATGTAATATTAAATAGCATTAATAAATTTAATAATTTATTATCATCTATAGAATAATCTAATTTTTTTATATTCCAAATTGTAAGTCTATTACTTATTAAATTTAATAAATATTCTTGTCTCCTTTTATCTAATTTATCATAAATTTGTATTTGAGTATCTGGATGGTCATACATTAATTCAACATTATATATTAATTTATATTGATCTATTAAAGATTTTTCAAGTTCTTTTTCATTAAAATCAAATGTATAAGAACCCCAATTAATAGTTTCTGTTCCTAGATAAAATTCTAGAAAATGTATTCTATCCCATCCTTCCTCTTCAAAATATATTTTTGGATATTCTCTAATATTATCATCAATAAATTTAGTATGTAAACATATTTTACATAGAGTCTTTACTGTACTATTTGTTAAATAACCAAATAGTTTTCGATCATGTAAATAATTTGCTAAATCTGTTATTGATGTAATATTAAAGCAATCTTCTTCATACATATCTAAATAATTATCATTCAATGAATTATCGATCGGTAATATTGAATTCCAATCAATAATTGTTGAACTTGTGTTTAATGTTTTTAATAACCAACTGTAATTACCCATATTAAGTATAATATTTATATTTATATTTAATAATTTAGTAAAATTATTATTTCAATTTTTTATAAAAATTATTAAATTATGGAATATATAATTAATTTTCTAAAAAAATAAGTTAATATATATTATAATATGAAGATTCTTTTAATTGGTTTTGGTTTTATAGGGGAAGCAATATATTTATTAAATAATAAAAATATTGAAACTTATGTTTATGATATTAATAAAAATTTATGTATTCCAAAAGATATTATATTAAATGAAATATTAAAAGAAGTTGATTTAGTTTTTATATCATTCCCATATTCAACAAATATAGATGGTTTATCATATAATGAATATATTAATAATATCAACCACGAATATATTATTATATGTTCAACTATTCCGGTAGGTTACTGTGATTCAAAATCTGTATTTTTTATGCCCGAATTTTTTACAGAACAAAATTGGAAGAATGATTTTATTAATAATAAACATTGGTTATTTGGAATATATGAAAATTGTGAAAAAAATAAGATAATAGAATTTAAAAATAGAATTAATACATTATTTAATAGTGCTTATAATAATAAATCTATTAATTTTAATAATATTAGTTTCGGTAAAAATAAAGAAATTGAATTAACAAAATTAATATTTAATACACTTTTATTAACAGAAGTATTATATTTCAATGAAATATATGATTTAATAAAAAAATTAAATATAGACTATAATAAAGTAGTTAAATTTATTAAATATGATGATAGAATAGATAATTTGAGTCTGTCATCTTTAAAGGATGAAGGTATTTTACAAAATGAAATTTTACAAAATGAAATTTTACAAAATGAAATTTTACAAAATGAAGTTTTACAAAATGAAGTTTTACAAAATGAAGTTTTACAAAATGAAATTTTACAAAATGAAGTTTTACAAAATGAAATTTTACCAGATAATATTAATTTAGATAGAAATAATAAAAGTTGGTTAAAAGATAATAATTATAAAGTAATATTAGTTGCAGGTGGCGCTGGATTTTTAGGAAGACATTTATGTAAAAAATTATTAGAAAATAGTAATAATAAAATAATATGTATGGATAACTTAATAACAGGTAATTTAAAAAATATTGAAGAATTTACAGAAAATAAAAATTTTAAATTTATAAATTTTGATATTAATAATAAGATTTCTTTACAACATGTTGATGAAATATATAATTTAGCATGTATTGCAAGTCCTGATAAATATAAAGTATATTCAATTGAAACAATGGAAACATGTTTTATTGGAACAACTAATTTATTACAATTAGCAAAAAAACATAATGCAAAATTTTTATTTACTTCAACATCAGAAATTTATGGCGATCCACTAGTTCATCCACAACATGAAGAATATTATGGAAATGTTAATACTGTTGGAGAAAGAAGTTGTTATGATGAAGGTAAAAGAGTATGTGAAACATTAATTTATGAATATAGAAAAAAATTTAATCTTGATTTAAAAATTGTAAGAATTTTTAATACATATGGGCCATATATGGATATTAATGACGGGAGAGTTATAACTAATTTTATTAAACAAATTAAAAATAATGAAAGTTTAAAAATATATGGAAGCGGAAATCAAACAAGAAGTTTTTGTTATGTAGATGATTTAATAAAAGGACTAGTAAGTATGATGAACTCATCTGAAACTGGACCAATTAATTTGGGAAATCCAAATTGTGAATTTACATTAAATGAACTGGTTAAAATATTTGAAAAGATAATTGATAAAAAATTAAATATTGATTATATTAATTCAATGCAAGATGATCCTCAACAAAGAAAACCAGTTATTGATAAAGCGAAATCATTATTAAATTTTAATCCAGTAATAAATATTGAACAAGGATTATTATTTACAATATTATATTTTTTATAAATTTATATTATTTCAACTTCTCCTATACCTAATATATATTGTAATGATCTATATAATAATAATTCTTCTTCATATGAATTATTATATTGATTTGAATATATATTTTGATTTAATTGTTTTATTTTATTATTATTGTCAATTAATTTAAATGATTTTACTGTATTATTTTTTAATATAATTTTAAAACCCCCCTCTAATTTTTCTAAGTTATTCCATTTACTTGGTTTATTTAAATTAAAATAATTAATTACATCATTTATTTGACTATTATTTATTGATTTAGATTTAATTCTAATTTTCATATTATAATTAAATTTAAAGTTTATATTTTAAATAATTTTTATTATTAATAAATATTTATTTTTTATAAATTTATAATTGAATAAAAATTGATTAATATTATATTATTATATAAAATAATATAATAATAAATGATTGTATCCATTGCAAATGAAAATTATTTACCAATAATTTATGGAAAAGAAGATTTATTAAAAATATGTAATAAACAAACAAAATATTTATATAATAGAGTAGAATTTATTTTTCAACAATTATCATCATCGGAAACAGATGCAGGAAAAATCGTACAATCAATTATCGATGAGAACGAAATATATGCATTGCGTAATTTTAGTTCTTCCAGATATAATGTTGAATGTATTATTTAATTAATATAGTACTATAAAATTTTAATTTATATAAATTTTTTATAATTCATATATATATGAAAAAAGAATTATTAGAAAATATATTATTATATACAGTATATATATCTTTATTTATACAATTTTTAAGCGGAATTTTTGATATATTTATTATTGTATTAAAAAAAGAAGGTAATATTTTACTTCTAAAATTATTATTTTTAGAATTAGTAGTACAAGTTATAGAAGGAGCATTTTATGTTTGGTTAGTTTATTATTTTAGTAATATATCAAATGTAACACCAAAAAGATATTTTGATTGGTTTATATCAACACCTATTATGTTATTTATAACATGTGTTTATTTAGAATATATTCGAATTAAAAATCATAATAAAGAAATAGATAATAAATCAGAAAATTATGAAAATCTTAAAAAAGAAGAATCTCCTACAAATTTATATGATATTTTTTTGAAATATAAAGGTACATTCCTTATAATATTTTTATTAAATGCATTGATGTTATTTTTTGGTTATTTAGGTGAAATAAATGTACTTCCAATAAATATATCTGTTTTATTAGGATTTATTCCTTTTATTACATATTTTATAATTATTTATAATAAATTTGCTAAATTTACATTTGAAGGAAAAATATTATTTTATGTATTTTTTGGAATATGGGCATCATATGGTATTTCTGCATTATTTTCATATTATATTAAAAATATATCATATAATATTTTAGATATAATTGCTAAAAACTTTTTTATACTATTTTTAGGATATATGGTTTTGTATAATAAATAAATATAAAAAAATGACAATTAATTTATTTTAATTATATTTATAAATAAATATAAATATAATTTAACTGCAAAGTTATATACAATGAGCGCGCCTTCAACAGTTATCGTTAACGGATATACGTTCTATCTTAAACCTGGTCAAACCAGTAAAAATAGTAAAGAATATACAGATGCTTTTGACGCCAAAGGAAAACCTTTCGGAACAACTGTACAAAATGGATGGGTATACACCTCTGGTCCATCTGCCTCTTCAGGTGGAACTCGTTTAAAAACTCCTGTTCGCCAACCTGATTCTTCAGGTGGAACTCGTTCAAAAACTCCTGTTCGCCAACCTGATTCTTCAGGTGGAACTCGTTTAAAAACTCCTGTTCACCAACCTGCGAATTTCGTTTGTCCTGATTATATGGAGATAAATGGAATATGGTACATGAAATGTCCGGAAGGGTTTACTCCTCCAAAAAAGGGAACAAGATGATGTTTTTCTATACTCTAGATTTGGAGATCCTTCGTATCTTTAATGATGCATTCACGCTCATTTATAAAATATATTATTTAATTTTTATTTTTTACCTTTTTTAGAAAAATATGGAGATGCAAACATATAAATAAAATATATTATTGCCAATATCGTAAGAACCATTATTAATACATTGAAAAATTTTACAAAATTGCAATACATTGAATTGTCTTCACTTTTACAATTTACAAAAGAACCAAAACTTCCAAATACTCCTGAACCCAAAATACCTCCATTATTTTGCATTTGCGGTTGATTTTGACTTGATGAATCGTTAGATGATGCTGATGAATTACTTTTTGAAGATCTTCCCATTATATATATTATTAGATAATTTAAATTATTTAATAATTAATTTAAATTTTTTATATTAGTTAATTTTTTTATAATAATTATAAATTTATTTTATTTATTATTTATTAATTGATATTTATGAAATTTTAATTATTTCTTAACCATCATTCTAGGATTAATATGCATTGCTTGCAATTCCTGAATTAACAACTTACTTGAATATGGAATTTGAATTTTACTAAATCTTGTTGTATTATCCGAATACAATGATTTATAAATACCTTTTTCAGGATTTACTGGACTTATCATTCCTGTTTCATTATCAATCCAAACATAATATTTATCAGAACAATCAAAAGTACGTTCTTTTAAGAATTGTACAGAACCATGTGAAAGCATACAATTATGTGATACAATACCATTTGCTAAGAAAGAATGTACTTCATTGACTTCTATATCATATACTTTTTCAATTCCTGTAGTTCTAATATCTATAACTTTAAGATCCATTGTTGGCAATGATGTTATAGATCTACTAACTGCATAGGATTTTTTATCAAACCAATTTAATACACCAATTTCTTCAAAAAATTCAGTTACAGTTGGAAATTTCTGGGTATGATTGTTTGGAATTGCACAATTATGAATAATCTTTTCATTTTCTTTTAATTCTCGCACTGCTTGTTCAATGGCATCTAATGTCTTAATATTTTTAGAAGGATTCATTTTCTTCAATTCATAATAATTTGTCAATTCATTTACTCTATTCATAATCCATACTTTCTGTCTTGTAGTTTCATCTCTGAATCTTTTATATGTTACTACAGCTTCTAATCTTTGAGATTTATGACAACAATATCTGAAACCAACTTTTTCTGAAAATAGTATTAAATCCGAAATATTAATATGCAAAGTTGATTGATATTTCTTTTCAGATTCATCATCTTTCTTTGAACTACTAGTTTCCTTTAAGTTTTGAATACTTACATTATTTATACCAACTCTATTTAACAAAATTTTAATATTTTCCATCATAGTTTTTAATGATTGTAGTTTACTTTCTATTTTAGTTTGTGATATACTAACAGAACGTGAAATACTACAAGTATGTCCATCTCCTCCAAAGAATCCACCTAAAAATTCTCTTACAATTGGTTTTGGACAATTTTCGTCTAAAATAAAATGTGGTAAATCACCATCTTTTTCTATATTTTTTCCAGTAACAATTCCAGGAATTTCAATAATATTATCTAACAAATCTTTTTGTAATCCAATAGAATATATATTTTTATTTTGAAATTCTTTTTGTTTAATCACACAGAAAAGTTTCAGATCATCCAGTAATCCTTCTACATCTAACATATGACCTAAATATATTTTACTTGTAAATTTATTAATATTCTTATTATAACTAATTGTACCATCCGTTATTAAATATCCCAATATTCTTGCAAATGCAAGAGTTTTTAAATACTCTTCTTTTGTATCCGTTTTCAATTCCAAAGTCTTTAATTTTAGTGACCATCCATTGCATTCACTAATTTCTTTCATAATATCTACTAATGGATATGAAATGCCTGCTTTTACTCTTGTTTCATCAATTGTTAAATCTTTTGCTTTTACCCATTTATTATCAGAAGTTAATATTGGATGTTCAGGGGTACATTTAATCTTTCTACCATCTTGATAAGTTATTTCAATACATTCTCTTTCACCTTTATACATGAAATTTGTTTGTTTTGCTTTAACTATACCATTCTCTTTTTCATCCCATCCTAAAATATCACATTTATTATTTTCTAAATCCTCTATTTTAACACTTAATCCATTTGATAATGTTATTGGTGTAGTTCCAACAAAACAATCACGTTCCATTTCTCCGAAACGGAACCCTCCATCTCTCGATCTGCCTTCTGCTGGTTGATGTGTTAATAATTGATATGGTCCCGTTGAACGACTGTTTCCTGTCCAACATATTTTTCCATTTCTACGAATCATAAACACTTCAGATGGTACATGTACGCACCAAACGGGAATTTCTTCATTATTAACATAATGTTCTTCTTGGATATTTTGTTTTTTAGAATGACCATGATTAACTGATGGATCCATTTTACTCTTAATCAAACTACATCTATATATAATATTATTATTTTGTACTTCTCTTCCATGTATAATGGACCGACTTTCATATTTATCATAGTGAATGTGAATTGTACTCGTCCATCCGGCATGTAGTGCTAATTGTTGAAATTGATCAGCAAGAACTTTAGATGAAGTATAATATACTGATGTATCATTTCTTGTAAAAGAACCATCTCCTAATTGCATTGAATATATTAATAATCTAGTTTGTTCTATACTTAAATCAAAGACCCATTCAGGTAATTTTTTATTAGAAGCTCCTACACTTAATGGTTTCATATACATATATAATTGATGTTCACTATGATTAATGATTAGTTTTTCAGAACAAATATAATAACTTATATTTAGTTTATCAAGTGCTGGATATAGTGCATCTTTTACCCTTTGTTTATTAACAGATAATGTTACATGTCCTGTATTATCATCACCTGACGCCCATCCTTCTGCATACCATATTCCAAAAAATGTTAACCACGAATCCATATCTTCAATAACTTTTTCATCATAACTAACTAATTTATCAAAATTACATGATGGTAAAGTAAATTTGTAATCATTATTTTTCCATGTTGCATTTTTTTTATATCTTCTATGTTTTCCAATAATATCCTTTGCATATTCAAAATTATATTTTGACCAAATTTTTTGTCTAGTTGAAACTTTTGAGGTCCACATTCTGTGTTCTGATGTAACAGCTAAATCAATAGATTGGTTCTTAATATAATACATATCACCTTTATGATTTGGATAATTATATATTTCCAGTGGTTTTTCATATACAAGTTTATCTTCTTTTAATGTTGCAATTTCATCTTCTCTTGTTAGATTTTCATGATTTTTCCAACCATCTTTAGTCAAAATTTCAGTTTTATAATCAATGCAATGTTGTTTATCTTCGACTAAATGTTTTAATCTATAATAAAACGTTGGTCCAATGAAAATAGCTGCTTGAATTTGTTCTCCAGTTTTTCCATTATATAATAGTTCTGTACCAGTTCCATTATAACCCATTTTTTCCATAATTTCAGTAATATTTTCAACAGTAACTTTTCGGAAAGGAGTTGCATCTAATTCCGTTCCTGAAACTGCTCCAACTTTTCCAAAAACACATTCAATTAACTGTGCAATTGTCATACGTTTAGGAATGGCATTTGGATTCATAATAATATCTGGAATGACTCCGTCTTTTGTATATGGCATATCTTCTTGAGAATACGTTAGACCAATGGTTCCTTTTTGACCATGACGTGAGTTACCTGTCCAAACTGGTTTTCCATTTTCTCTTACCATAAAAACACCTGTACGAACAGTTAAACAATGAACAGTTCCTTCATAATGTTCCCATTCTTCACTTTGTCCATTTTGAGTATTTTTATGGCCGTGATTAACTTCTGGTTCTAATTTTGTTTTAATAATTGTTATTGTGTAATTATCTGTTGTTGATGTAATAGTTCTTCCATCTGATACTTGTGTAGTAGTTCCTGCAACTCTTCCATCAAGTAATCTCATGTGAGATGACCAACCAGCATGAAGACACAATCTGCATAAATCATCTGCCATTTTAATAGATGATGTGTAATACATGTTTGCATTTGATTTATTAACATATCCATCTCCTAACATCATTGATTCAATAAATAATCTTGCTTGTGTTTTATTTAAATCCCAAACCCATTCTGGGAAATATTTATTAATTGCTCCTACACTAAACTGTTCCATGTAAGATGCTAGTTGGACGTTTGAGATTGACCAATAATTAATATCACTTTTTCTAATAGCTAATTTAAATCCCATATTTTCAATTACTGGATTTAATGCATCTTTAACTCTTTGTTTATGGGCTGCAAAAAAGACGGTACTTTTACTAGACCATCCTTCCGCTAACCAAATTCCAAAAAATACTATCCAGTCATTAATATTAACAATGATTTCCTTCCTAAGATGATTATGTCCATCAATATATTCAGGAATTGTAAAAGTATCTCCAATCCAATTTTTTGGTTCAAAATTTTCAACAGTTTTTTTATATTTTAATCTTCTTCCAAAACAATCTTCTGCGTTCATAAATTGAAAATCATTTAAATATTCTTTACCATCTTTTCTACTTCTTTTTTTAATCCACATTCTATGATTAGGTGTTACAGTTAATTCTACAAGTTGAGATTTAAGTTTATACATTTTTCCATTGTAATCATAACAGTGTGTTTTTAATGGTTGTTCATAACTTATATTATCTGTCTTTGGGTCTAAGATACAAACTAAATCTTCTTTATCAATATCAATTATTTTTTTCCACCCTTTATTGGTCAAAACATCAATGTTTTTTCGAAAACACGCAAATTTGTCCCCAATCTCTGGTATCCTGTCACTACGAACCCTTACCTTGACGAAGTTGTATCCATCTCCATTACTATTTTTATAAACTTTATCAATAATTCCTGATTCATTTGCACGCAATGATGTACTTAAATCACGTGCTTTAGGTTCACCTTCAATAGTATCTTTCAACATAGTAACTTTACCAATAATAATATCATTACCATCAACGTAAGAATCCACTTTTACAAAACCGTTTGCATCTAACTTATCATAAGATCCAAAACTCATTTTTTCAGTATAAACTTTACCATTTTGATAAAATTTTTGCGGTTTGCAAAATTTTTCATCTTCCAGTGTTGCACTATTTTTTTTCTCTTCATCCATATATGTTCTATAAAATGATGATGAAAATAATCCTCTGTCAATGGCACTTTGATTAAATATAAGAGAATCCTCTTGATTATAACCAGTATAGCAAGCAATTGCAACAATTGGCATTTGACCACTTGGTAAATCATCACTATGAACATATTTACTTGGTTCAGTATTAACAAGTGGTTTTTGAGGATAATGTAATATATGTGCCATTGTATCCATTCTTTCTTTAAATGCAGTTGAATAAATTCCCATTGCTTGTTTACCCATGGCACCTTGATATAAATTTCTAGGTGCTTGATTATGATCAGGAAATGGAATATTACATGCTAATACACCTAAAATCATTGATGGATGAATTTCACAATGAGTATATAAATAAAATGAATAATTCGATGATTTATTTTCAATCAAATTATCTTTACTCATTGCAATCATTAATGTATCCGCTTCATTAACATCAACATATTCAATAATAGCATCATCATTTATAATTTCATTATTATCCAACTCATTTTCTAAACTATTTTGATTATTAATTTTAATTAAATTTTTCCATTGTAATTTTTTAGCAATCATTTCATCAACAAATGTATTCGTAATTTTTAATTTATTATCTTTTACAATATATAATGGTCTGCATAATCTTCCTCCATCAGTCCAAATTTGAATTTCATTATATTGAATGTACCATGCAATTGAAATAAATGGATTAATAGTTCCGTTCCTTCTTAATGCTTTTAATTTATCAACCAAAATTTTAGGAGAAAAAGATTGACCATACCAGTCTCCATTAACAAATACTTTAACACTATCAAAAATATCAGTTGGTTTAACCCCCTCAAGTGATACAACACCGAATTCATCTAAGCAAGATTTAATTGGTTCTGCAGTACATGGAATAGTTATTTGACATGTAAGAGCCATATTTTTCACAATCCCGACACTTCCTCCTTCTGGAGTTTCAAAAGGACATATTACACCAAACTGTGTGCAATGAAGTTTTCGGGGGTCAGTTAATTTACCATTTTTATCAACAGGTGCCACAATACGTCTCATATTTGAAATGGTACCTAAATATGTTAATCTTTGTAAAACGGCGGCAATGCCTTTTTTAGATTTTGCTTGATTCTTTAATCCCCAATTACCAGTTCCAAGTGCATATTTAATATCATTTTCAATACTATTCGGTTTTAATTTTTTACTTAAATTTTGAGGTAATTCCGAAAATCTACCCGCCATCATATCTTTATCACAAATTGTTTTCAATTCTTTCACAAATTTTCCAAAATATGCTCTAAAAAGTTCCGCCATTAAATATCCACTTGTTTCAACTCTTTTATTTAAAAATGAATCTCTGTCATCATAATTTGTTAATCCTAAATTGCATTTCAATAATTTATTAACCATATATCCTAAAAAATATCCTTTTTTAATTGGTGATGTTCCGACATGTGGAAATAATTCATTGCATAATACATCAAATGTATAAATCAATTTCTGTTTATTATTCTGATATTTCTGAGTTTGAATTCCCGTAATATATTTTGATAAATATTCTAATGCAATCTTCTGACTTTGAATAGGTTTCGCTTCTTCAATAGATGCCTTTAGTAAATCCATAATAGCATTATTATTTTCATTAGAAATATCATAAACAATTAATTCAACAATTGATTTATCACTAATGAAATTCAATGCACGGAAAATAATAATTAATGGTATATCTTGTTTAAGTCTTCTTAATTTAACTCTAATAACATTTCCTCCATAAGATTCTTCTTTAGCTTTCATTTTAATCCAAACTGGTGAAATATTTGATGGATTATTTGGATGAACACATGAAATTTCAGCAGTATCAGAATATTTTGTTTGAGTACCTTTTTGTTTAAATACGCAAATTTTATTTTCACATTTTTTTTCTTGGGAAATAATAACTTTTTCACTTCCTTTCACAATAAAATATCCTCCATAATCATAAATTCCTTCTCCCATATCCATTTTTGTCATATTGTTTTGTTCAGAAAGTACACAATATTTTGAGCCAACCATAATAGGCAAACGTCCACATGGATATTTCTCTAATGTTGGATGTACTTCATTATTTCCATTTGTTCTAATTGTTTCATGATGAATATCAATGTAAAGATTTCCACCATATGTTAATTTTCTTAAACGTGCTTCATATGGGTACATTGGTTTATTTGGAGAATCATATAAAACAGGTTTGCTAATATAAATTTTTCCAAAACTAATTTGGTACCATTCAGTATATGACTTAGTTTCTTCATCCCATGAATCTTTATTATAAATTTTGTTCTTTGCTGGATTAAATTCATCTTCTCTAACAATTGATTGTAATTCTGTATTCATAAAATAGTTAAATGAGTTTAAATGATGTTCAATTAATATATTGTCTTGTTTAAAAAAAGTGTCAATGACATCCCAAGTTTTGTTTTCCCAGTCAAAATCATCATCTTTTGTTTCATTATTTTCAGTTTCAGATAGGTTCGACATTATATTATAATATATTATTATAAAGTTTTAAATAAAATAAATTAAAATAAAAAATAAATCATTTTTTATTTTAATTATTATAAATATTTCTTATTTTATTATAAAATTAATTTATTTTTATAATATTTTTTAATTAAATAGTATTTATTTATTTATTTGTAATTATATATAATAATTTATATTTTTTATCAAAATATAATATTTCTTAAAATTATTTAATTGTATTATTTAATTGTATTATTTAATTGTATTATTTAATTGTATTATTAAAAAGTTTATAATTATTTAATAATTTATCTAAATAAAATCAATATCCATCTATTTAGATCGTCATTTCCATTAAGACCATAAACTTTATGGATTTTTGGAGTTTTTCGCAATACTTCTTTTAATCGTAAAATTCTTATTTGAAAAGAATTCGAATTATTTAATATTTGTTTTTTATCAAGAACTAATATTGATGCTAACTTCTTAAGTATGTCATTTTTTGTATAAATCGGATTTGATGGACAAACTGGAAATAATAATGGATTGTGTATTGGAACTTCCGGGAAATCCATTTTTAATATAATATTAACATATGCTAATAATATCTAAATATTATTTCAATCAATTTTTAATTCTAAACCAACTAATATATTTATTGTCTTTTTTATAATTATGCTGATCATAAATTTTTCGGAAAGCTTCTGCATTTGTATTACAGATACATATTTTTTCTTTTTCATTACAAATATAATCAGTTTTTTCGTAAATTTTCTTATCTTTATGATTTAAGTAATAATTTAACATGTTATTTACTGTTTTCATTTTTTCTGGTTTTTGAAAATATTTATCATTAAATATTTCTGAATTTACTAATATAGGATCTAGCCAATCTACATCAATTATTTTATAGTTTCGTCTTATTTCGTCTATACTTTCATTATTTATTGCCCAGTATGTGTCAACAAATTCATTATTTTCTTTTTTGATTTTTATTGTATTAATCATTTTTAATATATAATTAATTTATTTTTATATAGTTTATATAAAAATGTGTAATTAATTTATTGTAATAAACTAATTTATTGTAATAAACTAATTTATTGTAATAAACCAATTTATTGTAATAAACTAATTTATTGTAATAAACTAATTTATTGTAATAAACCAATTTATTGTAATAAACCAATTTATTGTAATAAACCAATTTATTGTAATAAACCAATTAATTCATCATAGATATTATTATAATGATTATATAAAAAATTATCATTAATATAATTATCATTATAATTGACATTAGATTTATGTAAACATATATCTAATGCATTTGCTCCACTATTATTTTTATGATATTTATTACAATCTGTTTTTGTCAATAAATTTTTAACAACATCAAATGCACCCATGTGCATAGCTAATATTAATGCAGTGTCGTTTTGGTTATTCACATGACATGCATTAGAAAAACCAGTATCAATAATTAAATTTGCTAAACCCCAAAATTGTTTTCCAATACATAATATTAATGCACTATCATTTTCTTTATTTATAAATTCAATTAATTGTTTTGATCCATATTTAATAATTTCTTCTGCCAATACATGCATACCATTATTTAACGCCATTATTAATGAACTAACTTGTTCATTTGAAATAATTTCAAAATTTGATAATCCTGATCTAAATATTTGAAGTGCAATATTTTCATTTCCAGTATTTATTGCTAGAAATAATGCAGTATCACCATTATTATTAATATGAGATAATATATTATTAACATTGTAACTTAATAATGTTTGTGAAATATCCTGATAATTTTTACTTAATGCTAATATTAATGCAGTATCTCCATTTTTATTAATAACTGAAAGATTTTTATTTGTTTTTTCTAAAATTAATTTAGCAACATTATGATAATTTTTACTTAATGCTAAAATAAGTGATGTATCACCCGTATATCCAATAAATTCTGGAAAAGATTGATTAGTATTTATAATTAATTCTGCAATTTCTGGTTCATCCTTTGCTAAAGATAATAATAATGCTGTTAATTCAAATTTTGTTACATGAGATGGATTTGATCTATTTGAATTTAATAGTTTTTTTACAATATCATAATATTTATTTTTCTTTTCATAAAAAAGATTTTTTTCAGAAACTATACTTTCTTCATATTTTAAAAAATCTTCTGGGCTAAGTGTTTCCTTATTTAATTCAGTTTCAGCTAAATTTTCTGAATAATGTCCCAATGATTCAATTGCGATTAATAATGGAGTGTCTGTTTGTTCATCAACAGATACAAGATTACAAGTTGGATTATTTATTAATTTTTCAGCAATTTCACAATATCCCATTCTTAAAGCTACTGATAAAGCGGTATCATTATGTGCATCAATATGATTAATATTATAATCATTATATAAATCAACTATTTTATTAGCAACAATCCTCATATTTTTTTTTATGCAAAATATTAATGCACTATTTCCATGATTATCAATATGTTCTGGATTTGCATTACCACTTTCTAAAATTTTTAATGCCAATCTTTCCATACTATAATGTATTGAAAGCAATAGAGCAGTATCACCATAGTTATTTACATGTTCTGGATGAGAGTCTCCATTTGAAACAATATTTATTGCTTCTTGTTCGTCTCCACTCATTGTGACTAAGATTAAATGAGTATCTCCATTTTCATTAATATATGACATTATTATATATGTATATTTTTATTTTTTAAATAAAAATATTTTTGTAATATAATTGATTTTAAGTAACTAATAAAGACCTATTCGGAAAGAAATATTATAAGTACCACTAATATTTGCTGTTATTAATTCAACTTGTAAATATGAATTATTATTTATTGTACTACTAAAATTATTTAAACGAATTATAGTAGAAATACTAGAATTTAATTGTAAACTAGTTATTATTGTTCCTACTGTATTATATAATGTACTTCTATATAAGTTAATAGTTATTGTATCATTTCCACTTACTGGTTGCTGGGAGTATAATAAAGCTTCAAAAATAATAGTTGGTTGCATAAATGGAATACTATATACACTATTAAATGCATTTGCATATGTTTGAGTACCTGGTAATAAATAATGTGTAGCATTACCATTAATACCTGTAACTTCAAATGTTAAATTAGGTGGATCTGTACTTAATCCAAACCCATGTGCATCAGAACTATGATTTATTAAATCAGTTGCTGATAATATTATATTTGGTGAAATACCACTTGTTGAACCATAACCATATGATGGCTGTTGAATATCAAAACAACCAGTTGCTCCAGTCGGACCACTACCTGAAATAGTAGATGTTTTTAAAAATACATAAGAACCTGTACTACCACATTCTACGCCAACTACATTAGTTGCACTTCCTGTAGTACCTGTTGCAAAAACAACACTGTCTCTTACAGAAAATTGACATGAACTTCCTGATGGAAAATAATATCCGCGAATTATTCCTGTAGAACTTGAATTTACATTTACTGTTGTTCTTTGAATTGCATTTTGAGAAAGTAATGTTGAAGGATTTGTATTAGTTCCACTAGAAAATATTCCATAAACGTTTGAACTACCTGTATCAGTTGATGTTACATTTAATACACATGCACGAAGTTTTGATGAAGTTGTATAATTACTAAAATTAACTCCAGTTAAAGTAATATTTTTTGTCGCAGATGTTAAATTAAGTGTTACATCTTCTAAACGTGTTTGACTACCCATAGTAACTAATGTAGTATTACCTGTTACATCTAACATTTGTAAAGTAACTGTTTGAAGACTCATTCCTCTAATTGAAACATTTGAAGGAATTGTAATTCCTCCAGTATTTAAATTATATATTCCAGGTAATATTGAAATATTATATGGACCTATTGGACCAGGTGTTCCAGTAGGTCCTGTTATTCCAATTGAAGTTATTGCACTGTTAACAGTTTTATATGGTAATCCATTTACAGATGCAGTTGAATCATCTCCATTTACATTATCTACTACTAATACATTTCCAAAATATTTATAACCACCTGTTATTCCTTGTAGTCCTTGAAATCCTGTTGCTCCTTGTGGTCCAGTACTTCCTTGAAAACCAGTTGCTCCTTGTGGTCCAGTACTTCCTTGAAAACCAGTTGCTCCTTGAAAACCTGTTGCTCCTTGGAATCCTGTAGC
>Ga0114960_10001443_pt1 | contig 19077 bp, 20 predicted proteins | sample C_130625_MF_Meta_FD_92637 | JGI IMG/M metagenome (GOLD analysis project Ga0114960, IMG submission 92637) | Freshwater microbial communities from Lake Croche, Canada to study carbon cycling - C_130625_MF_MetaG | ecosystem: Environmental > Aquatic > Freshwater > Lake | place: Lake Croche, Canada... | reverse complement strand
TTTCATTTTCACAAACCGGAGGAACTGGTTCAGCAGATTGTTCCTTTGTATGTGGAGTTACGGGCTTTACTGCTATACCAAGTGCTTGTAATCCAGCTACAAACACTTACAGTGTTTCAGGAAATTTAGGAATTACCAATCCTCCAACTACAGGAACACTCACCATTACAAGCAGTTGCGGAGGTTCTCAAACCTTTAATGCTCCTTTTGCATCAAGTATCAATTACAACCTTCCTGGCCTTGTTTCCAATGGAGCAAACTGTACCGTTAGTACCTCATTTTCTGCGAATGCCAATTGCAACACCTTTCAAAATTATACAGCTCCACCGGCATGTACCACTACGAACCCTTGTAATTTTGGGAATTTCACAGGAAGTATAACCAATTGTGTTGCAGCAACGAATACCTATACCATAACTGGTACCATCAATTATACCTTTCCGCCTGCAAGTGGAACACTTACCTTAACCAATTCGTGTGGCGGTACTCAAGTATTTAACGCACCTTTTGGTAGTTCCTCCAACTTTAGCATGACAGGAATTGCAAATGGTTCTAGTTGTGTTATTTCAGCTGCGTTTTCCGCGGACCCAAGTTGTACCGCAACATTGACCTATCCAACACCTCCGGCTTGTAATTGCAATGCTATGATGGGAACTTTTACCACTACCTTATTGCCGATGCCTACGATTAATAAAATTTGTTACAACGATCAATTTAGTATTACTTCTAATCAAAACTTTTCAGTTCCCGATGAAATTATTGGCGCTACCAATCCAGCATCTCCGAATTACGATCCAACGGCGCCTGTATATGATCCAGGGGTAGTTTGGTTGGCTTATTCTTGTCCACCTACAGTTGCCTTAACACCAATTCAATCCAATGCGTCTGGGTTAACCATACCTGATGATCCTTGTTTGGTTTCTGTAGTAACATCAACGGAAGACATCAGTGATTTAAATGACTTATCCTTTATAAATTCTTTTCCTGTTGGAACTTTTACCGATAATGTGGTTTATTATGTTCCTTTAACCATGTACAGTATTCAGACTGGAACCTACAGCTATGTGACACTTCCTGCATTTGACTGTTATGATTTAGGGGATCCTATTGCAGTTCAATATTTACCACAAATAACATCAACCTACACCAGTAATTGTGCTAACGGAACTGCGACAGTTACTTTAACAGGAAGTTCGCCATCTTTAAATGGAGGTAATTTCACTGGAACTCCGGGAAGTATCTTACCTGTTGGTGCAACCTATGTAACCTCAACAGCACCAAATAATGGTAATATTGTCATTGGAAATCTTGGTGTAAGTGGTGCATTTTCTTTTAGTGTAACTGACATAGCAGGTTGTAGTTATAATTTTTCCGGTAACTATGTTGGTGGCGAACCTGCTGGCATCACTTATCCTGACAATACGTATTGTTTAACAGACCCTAATCCGATTGCAACGATTAGTGGAACTTTAGGAGGAACAGTTACTAGTGGACCCGGTTTGAGTATTAATGCTACTACAGGTAATGTTAATCTTAATAATTCCTCAACAGGTTCTTATCTAATCACCTACACCACTGCAGCTCAAATATGCCCTGGAATTGCAACCTTTAATTTAACTATTTCACCTGATCCAGTTGTTGACGCTGGTCCGGACAAAACAGTATGTTTTGGTAATCCAATAATACTACAAGCAACAGGAGCATCCACCTATTCTTGGGATCAACAAGTACTAAATGGTATGTCTTACCTTCCACCAGCTGGAGAAAATGACTATGTTGTAATTGGAACCAATAGCGCAGGATGTACTGACCAAGATTCTGTTCATGTTACCGTAGTGGAAGATTGTATATCTGGAGAAGTTATTTATTGGGTGCCCAACACCTTTACCCCTGACGGAGATCAATTCAATCAAACCTTCAAGCCAGTTCTTTATTCTGGATACGATCCTTATGAATATGACTTTTTCATTTTCGATAGATGGGGTGAACTTATTTGGGAATCACACAATGCAACCGTTGGTTGGGATGGCTCTTACCATGAGGGTAGAAAATGTCCAGATGGCGTATACACTTGGAAAATGAACTTGAAGACCATGAATAATGATGAGAAAATTCAAGTTTTAGGTCATGTTACCCTGATTAGATAATCATTTGATCTTTCCTTCAAAAACACTTTTAAACTTATCTATTTTTGGCTTGACCACGAATTGACAGTATTGGTTTTGTGGGTTTTTACTGAAATAATCATGGTGATAAGCTTCCGCTTCAAAATAATTTTCGATAGGAGCGATTTGCGTTACAATTGGCTTAGGATAAACCTTTAAATTTTCTAAGGAACTTTTAAGTTCCTCCGCCCTATTTTTTTGTTCTATATCGTGATAAAAAATCACAGAACGATATTGCGTACCGATATCATTACCTTGACGATTTAGTTGCGTTGGATCATGAATCCACCAAAATAAATTCATTATTTCATCGAAGGAAATAAGGGCATCATCATAAATAACACGAACAACTTCAGCATGTCCCGTTGTTTCATTGCAGACAGCTTCATAAGATGGATTTACGACACTTCCTCCCGCATATCCAGGGAAAGTTTGTAGTACACCTTTTAAATCCTTAAAACAAGAGTCTAAACACCAGAAACATCCAGCACCGAGCGTAATTTCTTTAATCATTTTTGGAAGATTTAGGAATAAAATTAAGAGAGGCAGAATTCACACAATACCTTAAACCTTTTGGATTGGGGCCATCATTGAATAAATGTCCTAGATGCGCATCACAAAAACTACAGCGAATTTCAATTCGATCCATTCCGAGAGAAGAATCGTTTATTCGTTTTACATCCTTTGAATTTAGAACATCATAGAAACTTGGCCAACCTGAACCCGAATCATATTTTGAATTGCTTGAGAACAACTCGTGATCACAAGCCACACAAATGTAGGTGCCTTTCTCATGATGATTCACATATTTACCTGAAAAGGGCTCTTCTGTTCCACCATCCCTGACGATATAACAAACATTTTCAGGAAGCATTTTCTTAGCAAATGGAACGAGCTTAGTTTCCTCTTTTGGTTTTGGATTAGCATCTGATTGTGCAAGGGTACATTGCGTAAGAATGAGTAGCATTAAACAATAAAAGACTTTCATATTAAGATACTTTAGATGGATGAAAAACATATTTTTTAAGCGCCCAATGGCCTAAATAGATAAATGGAATCAATACAAATGCAATTACAATTTTCAATAAATAATTGGTTGGCGCGATATTCATATAATCATTAAAAGACATTTTTCCCGGCAGGACAAAACCAATATAAAGGACAATGTAAGAATCAATTAACTGAGAGATTAGGGTACTGCCGGTGCTTCTCAACCAAACAAATCTATCTCCTGTCTTATTTTTTATGAAAGTAAAAACTGTGGCATCCAATAATTGAGAAACAAGAAAGGCAGTGATACTACCAATGATAATCATTTGAGCTTGACCAAAAACAGCTCGATATGCTTGATCATTTGCAAGGCCAGAATTAGGAAGTTCAACTGCTGGAATGGCCAAGGAAACTCCTACTAAAATAAAACAATATAAAATCAAACCGGCGGTAATCCATGAGAGCCTACGAACTACTTTAGGTCCATAAAATTCATTGATTAAATCCGTTAATAGAAATACAATGGGCCAGGGTAAAATTCCAACAATGGTAATGAAAGGTCCAAATTGATGACCAAATAAAGAAAAATTTAAAGGGATTTCGATAAGTTTATTACTTATCAATTCGGCTGTAACAGCATTGGTAATGAACAAACCTGCTAGAACAACAAAAAACCATTGTTTTTTTCCTAAGATTGTTGAAAAGTCCATAATACAAAAACAAAGATACGCTAGAAAAGTTTAGGTTCTAGTGTTTTGCTGCTCCGTAATCTAAGCGTTTTGCTTTGACATAGCGAGAAATGTAGTATTTACTCGTCTTAAAATTATCTACGGTTACACCTCGAGAAGTAGAAGAATGAATAAACCGTATTGCATCAGGAGAAACCTCTATTACCATTGCGACATGAGCTACGCCTCCTCCGTTTGCACTGCCACGGAAAAACATCAAATCTCCCGGTTGAAGATCATCTAACTTAATAGTTTCTCCTAATTCGGCAAGATTATAACTCGTACGGGTCAATTGAAAACCAAAATTTCCAAAAATATAATTTATAAAGCCCGAACAATCAAAACCTGAAGGAGTGGTTCCACCCCATTGGTAAGGTGTACCCATGAATGTTTTAGCATAAGAAATTATAGCATCTACTTTAGCACTGTTTTTATTGTTAAAAGCAGGTAAAGAATCTGAGGGCTTATTTTGACCGCTGTTAGCGTTTTGACTCCAAACTTGCGTTCTGGAATAAAAAAGTATAATTACAAAAAATATCGTTTTTAATTCTCTCATAACATTTTCAGTTGCGAAATTATAACTATTTTCGGGAATAATTCCTATAAAAGAGTGACTTTAATTAAGATCAATGAGCTGAGCAAACTCTACTACTCCATCGGAGAGCTGTCTAAGCTATTGAATGTAAATCCTTCATTACTAAGGTTTTGGGAGCGAGAGTTTAAACTTATTGTTGTAAAGAAAAACAACAAAGGAAATCGTTTATATTCTGTTAAAGAAATTCAAGAAATTAACAATATTTATCAATTAGTTAAGATTCAAGGGTTTACGATAGAAGGTGCTAAAAAAGCAATGAAAATCAAAACAAAAGAGGTAATTACAATCTCCAAAGACGCTGTAAGCACAGAGGAAGTCATTGCTCAACTAGAGCAAATTAAGCAAAAGTTACTGCGATTAAAATCTATTTAGCCCTTTTTGTGAAGGGGATAAATCTAGGAACCTTTTGTTGATAGTTTTTATATTCAGGATATTTTTTAGCAGAAATTTCTTCAGAGAAATCTGAGCTTCCTTTAAACAGAATCAACAATAAAGCACATCCCGCGACAGACCAATTAATCCATTCGCCAGTGGCATGCACACTAAAGAGATAAAAGACCACCCAAATAGTTTGTTCCATGGCATAATTAGGATGACGTACCTTAGCCCACAAACCTGTTGAAATAAAACCATGTGCATATTCCCCTAAATCTTCACCTGCCTTAATTCTGCGGTGCTTTTCTGTTTGAAAATCATATTGTTGTTGGTCAGCAATAAACTCAACAACAACACATATAATATAGATTAATCCCAAAAGATAATCAATCCAATTGAGCGCTTTATCAGAACCAACAACAGTAAGAATTGGAATCGTAAATAAGAAAATCAATACATTTTGATAGGCGCTTATAAAGAAAAGATTAAAGAGCATCCAAACGAAACGATTATTAAAACCTGGTCTTTTGCGCAATTCTTCCCATCGATAATCTTCCTCCCCTGCCCAAAACTTCCATTGATATGCACCTCTTCTCGCGAAGTTATACGTCAATCTTATTCCCCAAATACTCACTAGAATTGACATAAAGATCATTCTAGGTTCCCAGTGACACACACCAGTCATGTGCCAAACATAATAAATGGGTACAATACTCCACAATTTATCTACTTGAGAATTATTTTTTGAAATTTCACCCACAAGAAAACAATAAGCAATCACAGCACCTACAACAAAAACCATATGATCGTAGAGCACTACAGACTGAAGATCCGTTAGCGCTGTACCGTAATTGAAACTAACAAAAGGGACTATAATTACGGTAAAAATTAAAAGTAAAATAGTAAGTAGCATAAAAATAAATTTAAGCGCTAATATAATTAAAATCCAGAAACAGCTGCCGGAAGAACGAAAAAAGTACCACTTGAAACAGCCACCAATTTATCGTCTTGATTTCTAGCCTCAGACTGCATTACAATCGTATTCTTTCCTTTTCGGACAAGGATCGAGGTAGCGATTATCTTGTCACCAAGACGCACCGCCCTTAAAAAATTCACCTTCATTTCTACAGTAGAAACCACTTGATTATTCATTGCAACCATTGATAAAGCTCCAACGCCCATGGAAGCATCTAAGAGTGCTGATATAAGTCCACCATGAGCCATGTTTGGTGTAGCAAGGTGCTGATTTTTTATTTCAATTGTATACAGTGTTTTACCAGGATTCAATAGCTCAAAATCCATCCCTATAAAAGCTCCGAAATGATTACTTTTTATATATTCTTCAATTAAATCAATCATTTTGATTCTTTAAATTTAAAAACCCTTCTGAAGACACCAATCGATATACCATAGCATTAACAGAATTTGAGACCGTATTAAAATGTACATTTTTAACCCACACTTGAATTGACAAACTTGCTTTATCCTCTCCTAGTTGCGTTAATTGAATGCTGGGTTGAGGTTCTTTCAGAATGTTATTCTCTAGGAGGAAAGTCTCTTTTAAAGTCTCTATAATTCCATCCAAGTTATCGCCATAACGAATAGGCATCACGATTTCTATCTTTCTTTTATCTGCTTTAGAAAAATTAATAATAGTTCCGTTTGCCAATGGGCCATTGGGCAGGATAACCACCTTATTATCCGAAGTCGTTAGGTAGGTATTAAATATTTGAATTTCATTTACAACTCCTTGTACATTTTGTGCCAAAATAGTATCCTTAACTTTAAAAGGTTTAAGAACAAGAACCATTATTCCACCTGCAAAATTGGATAGCGTTCCAGAGAAAGCCATACCAATTGCGATACCTGCAGCACCAAGTATGGTCACAAAAGAAGTCATTGCAACGCCTAATTGTGTAATAGCGGTTACAATTACTAAAACCTTAGAGGCAAGGACCACAAAACTTGATAAAAAGGTAATCAACCCTTCATCAGTCTTACTTCTGCGTAGTAATTTAGAGGTGAATTTTCCCAATACATTAGAAAGCCAAAATCCAACAACGAGAATTAAGGCACTAAGCAACAAATTAGAACCTATTTTAAAAAGCAGATGCAATAGATCTAAATAATCATAGCCAAAAAAAGTAGCTGTTTTATTCATGTTATTCATATTAATTTATAGATTAAAAGCAGATTTTGAGAATCAAAAATACGATATTAATTAGAGGAGATAAGTATTCACCTGAGATTTAAAAGTCATATAAATGTTTTTTGCTTGAAAAAAAATAACAGACACCCCTTAAAATGACAAGAGCACTCCTTCTTTTAGAGAACAGGGAGAAATAACAATTCGTTTAGGATTTATTTTTGAGAGTACCCATCTTACTTTTACGGCAGCTATTGGAGCCATCTTTTTTCTAATTTCAATAATAAATGGATTTTCATTTCTTTCCTTTAAGGACGAGGCAATAACCTGATCCAATACTACTAGAAAATCACTCAGATTTACCTCGTAAGGTTGATAAGAATTCGGAAACTTTTTTTGATTAATTAATTCATAAAAAGTTTCAAAAACACCAGAGGCACCTATGAAAGCTTCCACCTCGAAATTTGAAAAGAATTCTTGATCTCTTTTCTCTAAAAACGCTTCAATATTTTGGATGTCTTCCTGTGATAATGGATCTTGAAACGCATAAGTTTGATAAATTCTAGATACACCAATATCTAGAGAAACCAATTTTTGAATTCCAGAATTATCGGCTAAAATTAATTCAGTGCTTCCTCCACCAATATCCATTATTAAACCTGGAGTCTTAAAAGTATAAGAAAAAGCTATTCCTTTACAAATATATGCAGCCTCCGTTGGACCATCGATCACTTCAATAGAAATTCCAGCAGTAAGAAAAACACGATTCAAAAAATCATTTGAATTTTGAGCATCTCTAATCGCAGAGGTCCCAATTGCTTTAATTTCTAGGACATCATAATCAAGACAAACAGAAACGAATCTAGACAAACAATTCAAGGCACGTTGAATAGCTTCTTCGGTAATCAAGCCATCATTTATTCCTCCCATTCCCAAACCAACAGCTTCTTTCTGGGTGTGAATTAATTCTATATTCTGATGACTCACCTTTGCTATTGCAAGATTAAAGGTATTGGTTCCGAGATCAATTACGGCCCTAATCACTGCTTAGGATTTTTTAAGCCATTGGAACAAGTTACGCAGGCGCAAAGTATGACCATAGGCCAAGATTCCATTTTTATAAAGTCGACCCGCTATGGAAAGAAACAGCCAAGCACATACTATTAGAATTAATATTGAGAATAGTGTTTCCACATAAGAACCAATAGCAAAACCATTTGAAATATTAATAAGGTTCACCATTGACGAAGTAAAAGGTAGATATAAAAACAAATGAGCCAGTTGAGAATCAGGCCAATAAACACTCATATATCCAGCGTAAACAGAAACCATTAAAACGACAAAAATAGGAATCACAAACTGCTGTCCATCGCTTTCAGTTCCTGCAGTGGCGCCAATGGCACTAAAGAAGGAAGCATAAAATAAATAACTCAAAACAAAGAGCAATACAAAATGAGGAATCATGACCCAAAAATTAATGCGATGGTAGATCAGATCAATGAAAGCATTGTATTTAGCAATAGAGGAATTAGTTAAAATTTCATTTTTCACCTCTTCGCTCATTTGAATTCCTTCAAAAGAAGAGGCGTCAAAAATATCCTTAAAGAAAAAAGATTTGAAAATAACGAGGCCAAGACCCACAAGAAGCGTCCAAACGAACAATTGGAGTAAAGCTGCCCAACCAATTCCTAATATTTTACCCAGCATCATATCTCTAGACTTAACACTAGCGAGCATTAATTCAACGACACGATTACTTTTATCTTTAGCGATCCCGCGCAAAACAGTCATACCAAAAAGACTAATAAAAAACAAAATAATTAATCCAAAGAAAAACCCTACCCAAGAAGACGAATTGTCAGCTTCATTTTTAGGATCATAAACACTTCTAAAATCAATGTTTAAGGGTTGTTTAATTTGTCTAAATGCATTTACCGATAACTGAGTGAACTGTTCAATCATCACCTCTTCCACCCTTCTTTCTACTTCAAACTTCAACTTCATTTTAAGATCTATAGAAGGAGCTTCGCGATAAAAAAGAAATACCTTTTTATTAATCAGTACTTTTTCATTCAATTCAATCATGGCATCAAATTCCTGAAATCTCTTACCATCCTTAAATTCAGCTATTTCAACATAATCGTCATAGAAGTAATAATTCAGTGCTTTTGATTCTTGACTGCTAATTTTATTTTCCAATAAACCACTTGGATCAACGATGAGCACTTTCATATTCGTTTTTCCTTGATCTCCAAATTGAAGCAAGAAATAGATAAAAGCAAGAATTAATAAAGGTCCTATAAAAAGCATTGCTATAAAGGAACGATTCTCCAACCTTTCTCTTAGTTCTCGTTGTGCAATGATCAGACTATTCCGCATGAAGAACCTCCTCTTTTGTAATAAGTGACATAAAAACTTCTTGCATAGACGGTAATTTTTCTTCGACAGCTTCCAGCGTCAATTTGCCCATTAGATTATTGATTAAATCCTCAAAGGTCCTTTCTCCTCTTTTACGCACAAGGACTTGAAATCTATTGTTTCCCAATTCCTTTGTTTCCAATAGTTCAAAATCAGTCCAAAGCGCATTGGCCAAGGCGATCATATTTCCAGAAAAACGTATAGAAAATAAACCATTTTTCACTGAAGATCTTAAATTTTCAACAGTATCCGAAGCGATTAATTTAGACTTATGCAAGAGCACCACATCATCACAAATCTCTTCCACACTTTGCATATTATGAGTAGAAAGAATAATCGATTTCCCTTCCGACTTCATAAATTTTAATTCATTTAAAATCAACTCTACATTAATGGGATCAAATCCACTTAAGGGTTCGTCTAAAATTAAGTACTCAGGTTCATGCACTACTGCAGCAATAAACTGTACTTTCTGCGACATTCCTTTTGAAAGAGATGCAATATACTTATTAGACCATTCTTTAATATCAAACTTATCCAGCCAATAATTGGTATTTTTCAGTGCATCATAATTAGACATCCCTCTTAATTTCGCCAGAAAAACAAGCATATCTATCACCTTCATGGATTTATACAAACCTCTTTCTTCTGGTAGATATCCGAAATTTTTCCAATGTGATTCATTCAATAATTTACCCTCTACACGAATGGTCCCATTATCGGGAAGAATGATTTGATTTAAAATTCGAATTAAGGTGGTTTTTCCTGCGCCGTTTGGACCTAGGAGACCGAATATTTGTCCCTTAGGAATCTGAAAGCTCAGCTCATCAAGCGCTACTTTTCGATCAAAAGATTTAGAAATTTGATTGATTTCAATCATAATATTATAAAACTAAAAAAAAATACCTTGAGTACACGTAATACATCAATTTATCTTGAGATTTTCAATTTATATTTCCAAAGAAGCAAAAAGAAAAAAATCAATAGCATTAATGATCCTAAAAGAATGGTCCACCAGGCATTTCCAGGATTGTTATAATCCGTAAAAACGGCATCAGTTTGAAACGCTTGCCAATTGGTAGTAACGAGTAGCGCAATCACCAAATTATTTGCAGCATGAAATCCAATAGACAATTCAAGTCCATTGTCTAAAGTGACTATATAACCTAGGAATATTCCAATGAGAGCATAATAAATCAAAAGATGGTAACCAATTTTTGCAATTTCAGGATTGCCGGCGTGGATCAGTCCAAACATAATTCCACTAACAAGAATAGCTGCAAGCGATGATCCAAATTTTCCTTTCAGACCTTTTAACAGGTAGGATCTAAAGAGCAGTTCCTCGCAAGTAGTTTGAATGGGTAAAAGTAAGATACTTAAAATAAACAGGGGAATAAACCTACTCCATTCAAATGTTAAGGTAAAATTCCCGTGATAGAATAAATCTAGTAAAGTTGTAAGAATACATAAGAATCCCCAGAGCAAAAAACTAAAAAAAACTCTTTTCCAATCAAAACGATCTCTTCCTGTGAAAATAGATTTGATAGGGATTTGATGGATGTATTTGGTAGCAAAAATGAGTGTAGCAAAGACTAAAACGAAAGGAAATAACATCCAAATAAACAGGCGGTTTTTGCCCATTACATCTGCAAAGTCAGCAATAGATATTATTGGATCATTGTGAGACTGAAAATTTAGATAAACATCCAAAAAAAGAAAAAGACTTCCAACAAAATAAGCTAGAATTACCAGTCCGATCGTTAAACTAATACGACCAAAACTAAATTTTCCTTGCGGTGGATGCTCAACAAAATGCATTAGGAAAACATATCACGCATTCGTTTGAAGAAACCTGGATCTTTAGTATCCGCACTTGGATTGAAATTTTCACTACCCTTCAATTTTTCAAGCAATTCTTTTTCTTCTTTAGAAACCTTAACCGGCGTCCAAATGTGAATATGAATGAACTGATCTCCTGTAGCATAACCTTGAACGCTTGGTAATCCTTTTCCTCTTAAACGGAGTACTTTTCCACTTTGAGTTCCTGGATCAACTTTTATTTTTACTTTACCTGAAATAGTAGGTACTTCAATACTAGCACCAAGAACTGCATCCACAAAATTCACGAAGGCATTGTAGTGTAAATTATCCCCATCTCGTTTTAATTCCTCGTGATCAATTTCCTCAATTACAACGATCAAATCCCCTGAAACACCATTAAACGGACCTGCGTTTCCTTTTCCACGAACACTTAATTGCATTCCTTCTTCAACACCTGCTGGAATATCAATTTCAATTACTTCTTCTTGACGTTTTAAACCTTGTGCATCCGCATCTGAAGGTTTTTTATCAATACTTTTTCCAGCACCTTGACAAACATGACAAGTAGATTGCGTTTGCATTGCTCCTAAAAAAGTTTGTGCTACTCGAGTTGTTCGTCCAGCACCATTACATGTTGGACAAGTTTTGAACGTTACCCCTTCCGCGGCAACCAATTTTTGAACCTTTATTTTTTTCTTTACACCAAGAGCAATCTCTTCTAGTGTCAATTTCATTTTCACCCTAAGATTGGTTCCTTTCACGACGCGACTTCCGCCACCGCCGCCGCGACTTCCTCCGAAAGCACCACCGAAAATATCTCCAAATTGAGAGAAGATGTCATCCATGTTCATGCCGCCACCGCCGCCAAATCCACCTTGACCCATACCGGCGTGACCGAAACGATCGTACTGGGCTTTTTTCTCGGCATTACTTAAAATCTCGTAAGCTTCAGCAGCCTCTTTGAACTTATCTTCTGCGGAAGCATCATCAGGATTTTTATCGGGATGATACTGCAACGCTAGTTTCCTGTACGCTTTTTTGACTTCGCTTTCATTGGCAGATTTTGAAATGCCTAAAACTTCGTAATAATCTCTTTTTTGACTCATTTTATATTATTATTGACCCACAACTACCTTGGCAAAACGGAGCACTTTATCATTTAACAAATAACCTTTTTCTACATCATCAATTACCTTTCCCTTCATGGCTTTCTCTTCTACGGGAATGTTAGCAATTGCTTCATGAAATTCACTATCAAATGTTTGATTTTTAGCCTCCATCAATTTCACCCCTTTAGACTCAACGATAGATTTAAATTTGTTGTGAATTAAATTAAACCCTTCCTTAACAGAATCAATTTCAGTAGCGGTTTCATTGTTTAAAATAGCGCGATCAAAATCATCCATGATTGGCAATAATTCCTTTAAAAGCGAAGCATTTGCAGAAACTATTAAATCAATTTTCTCTTTGTTAGAACGCTTTCTAAAATTATCAAATTCAGCATACAATCGTAGGAATCTGTCATTCAATTCATTGAATTTATCTTCAGGAGTTTCTTCTGTTTTTATTTCCTCAGAAGCAACTTGTTCTTCATTTGATATCGGAGCATCATTTGATTCATTTTCAAGCTCAGGATTAAGGTCTTTATCTTTCTTCATTTTTTATTTTTTATTCTTTTCCTATTCTTTCAAAGATACTGCCACTTCTTCAAACATAGACAAGGTGACATATTTTTTATTCTGAATAGGTAATTGTGTCAGCATTTATACCGTCATTTTCCTTGATCACAAACGGCACGCAATTTTTCAATTCTAGTGGGATCAACTTGCAGAATTGTTTCCGAAAAAACAGAATCCGCATCCAATAATGTCTTCACAGTACCGGAAAAATGAATGGCATTGGGTTTGACTTGAGAGATGATTTTCTGCGCATTGGCTAGGTTTACGCCTCCCCCGACCATGATTTCAATTCTTGAATCTACGTGAGTCATGATTTTCTCTAGAATTGGAATCCCATTTTCAATATTAGAAGACATCCCAGAAGTCAGCACGCGATCAATGTCGCAAGAAAGTAATACATCAATTGAATTCTTCCAGTCAAAACTATCATCAAAAGCACGATGAAAAGTTACCTCCATATTTTTAGAGGCTTTTTTAAGACGCTGTAGTTGTTCCATATCAATCCGTAGGTCTGCGGTAAGTACCCCAAGAACAACACCTTTCACACCAACAGAAGAGCAAAATTCAATTTCTCTTTCCATCACTTGAATTTCAGCTTCACTATACACAAATCCACCAGCTCTTGGACGAATGAGCACATGCGTTTCTAGACCTAAATCCAATGCAAGTTGAATAAATCCAGCCGAAGGTGTCAGTCCACCTTGATCTAAATTTTGACACAATTCAATACGGTCAAAATGCAGCGTTTTCGCTAAATAAATGGCCTCAATGGAAGCAGCACATAATTCAATTTGCATGGTTTGAGTATTAAAAAGTACAAATATCATAAAAATTAGCACGCACCAATGATCAATACGCAGGTCACTTTTAGTATATTTGCAATAATATCAAAACGGTTATGGCTACGACAAACGAAAAATCAAATACCAACAGCATTGATTTCAAAGCATTTAGAGCTGTAGTATTAGCAGACTTTCAATTGGCGTGGGAATCTAGAGAAGCTTCCTTAATGGGTAGAAAAGAAGTGCTCACTGGAAAAGCTAAATTCGGAATTTTTGGAGACGGAAAAGAAATCGCTCAAATCGCACTTGCAAAGCAATTTAAAAATGGAGATTTTCGATCAGGCTACTATAGAGATCAAACCCTAATGATGGCCATTGGTCAATTAACTTTAGAACAATACTTTTCTGGACTATATGCCAACACAGATGTTCAAATCGAACCACAATCTGCCGGGCGACAAATGGGCGGACATTACTCTACAAGAAATTTAGATGCTCAAGGAAATTGGAAAGATTTAATGGCGCAAAAAAATAGTTCTGCGGACATTTCCCCTACTGGTGGACAAATGCCTCGATTGTTAGGACTGGCGCAAGCATCAAAAATTTATAGAGAAAATAAAGAACTAGGAAATCATCCTGACTTTCAAAAATTCACCAATGGAGGCAATGAAGTTGCTTTTGGAACCATTGGAGATGCTTCTACTTCAGAGGGACCTTTTTGGGAAGCGATGAATGCTGCAGGAGTGATGCAAGTCCCTATGGTAATGTCCGTGTGGGATGATGGGTATGGAATTTCAGTACCTAGAGAATTTCAAACGAGTACCGGGAGCATATCGCAAGCATTATCAGGAATGCAAAGAAGTGATGACCACAAAGGATTTGAAATCTTTGAAAGTAAAGGTTGGGATTATGCGCATTTGTGTGCTACGTATGAAAAAGCAGTTCGCATAGCGCGTGAAGAACATGTACCTATTTTAGTGCATGTAAAAGAAGTGAGTCAACCTCAAGGACACTCTACCTCAGGGTCTCACGAAAGATACAAATCAAGTGATAGATTAAATTGGGAAATTGAATACGATTGTTTATTGAAATTCAGGGAATGGATTCTCAATTTTCCAAAAGGAGAAGAATCTTTGGCCACTGAAGAAATTCTTGATGAAATTCAAGCGAAAGCAAAAGTTACCGTTCGAGAAGCGAAAAATAAAGCTTGGCAATTATTTACAGAAGGGATTAAAAATGATACCGCTACTTGCCTTCAGTTGATGCAAAATTTGGCTTCAAGTTCAACGCAAAAAGCTGAAATTGAAAAAGAGATTGCACAATTAAGCAAAGCATTTGAACCGGTTAGAAAAGATATTTTTTCTACAGCAAGAAGAGTTTTAAGACTTGTAAGAACAGAGGACTCCCCTGCTAAACTTGCTTTAAGCAATTGGATTAAGCACAACTTTGAAATTAATAGTGAACGATACAGTTCCTTTCTACATTCCCAATCCAAGGAGGCAGCGACTAAAGTCGAAGCTGTAGCGCCAATATTTGATGAAGAAGTTAAATTGGAGGATGGTAGAATTATCTTAAGAGATAATTATAAAAAACTATTAGAAAAATACCCAGCACTTATCGTTTTTGGTGAAGATGCAGGAAAAATTGGAGGCGTAAATCAATCACTCGAAGGATTACAAGATCAATTTGGGGAACATCGTGTATTTGACACAGGCATTAGAGAATGTACCATTATTGGGCAAGGAATTGGAATGGCCATGCGTGGCATTAGACCTATTGCTGAAATTCAATACTTGGATTATTTGCTTTATGCGATTCAAATCATGTCTGACGATTTAGCTACACTTCAATACAGAACCAAAGGTGGACAAAAAGCACCGCTGATCATTAGTACTAGGGGACATCGATTAGAAGGGATTTGGCACAGTGGTTCCCCAATGGGAATGATTGTTAATTCATTGCGTGGAATTCATGTTTGTGTTCCGAGAAATATGACAAAAGCTGCTGGTTTTTATAATACTTTAATGGAAGGCGATGAACCAGCTTTGGTGATAGAACCTTTGAATGGATATAGAACCAAGGAAAGAATTCCAACTAATTTGGGAGCATTCAAAGAGCCATTAGGTAAAGTTGATGTAGTACAAAAAGGAATAGATTTGACCATTGTTTCTTATGGTTCTACCTTTAATTTGTGTGAGGCTGCAGCAAAAGTATTGCTAGAATTGCAAATAGAAGTTACTTTAATTGATGTGCAAACATTGATTCCATTTGACATCAATCATGATATTGTTAGCTCACTAAAAGAAACCAATCGCTTGTTGATAGTTGACGAAGATGTTTCTAGTGGAGCGACTGCTTATATGTTGGACAAAATCATGGTAGAACAGGAAGGATATTATCATCTAGATGCAGCACCAGCAACATTAAGTGCAAAAGATCACCGTCCACCTTATGGAACAGATGGCGATTATTTTTCAAAACCTAGCATTGATGATATTGTAGAGAAAGCATATCAAATTATGCATGAATCCAATCCAAAACAATTTCCTTCTATTTATTAAGATGAAGTTTCTTACAGTTCCCCTTCTTATAGCTTGTATACTTTCAAAGACAATCTTTGGGTTCTACTGGCAAGTTAAATTTCATATTAATCAAAAAGAAATCATTGCAAAATCTTGTATTAATAAAAACAATCCGATGCGAAACTGTAATGGGCAATGTTACCTTGCTAAACAATTACAAAAAGCAGAAATTGAATTGGATGAAAAAAAACAACATCAAGAAAATTCCAGTATTCATTTTAAATCATTAAAGAGTCCTGAATTTATTGCAATTAGAAAAGAAAAAATCGTGCCTATAATTCTTTCCTTTAAAACAAAAAGCGCTGAAGATCATTTCAAAAATAACTACTGGAAATCAATTACCCCTCCGTCAATTTTTCATCCTCCTTGTTGTTAAATGATTATTCTAAATCAATCATTTACAATTAAATAAAGAACATGAAGACAACAATAAGTATTATTGTATGTCTGTTATTTTTTTCCTCAAAAGCATGTGATATGTGCGGTGGTGTAAGTGGTAATGCTAGCATAGGATTATTTGCTGCAAACCAATTCCATTACCTTGGTTTAAGAAGTAATTTTCGTGACTATTCCTTATATATGCATGGAATAAGACAAGCGGATCAATTATTTTTTACTCAGGAAATAAATTTCAGGTATCAATTTACCAATAGAATACAATGTTATGGTGAAATACCCTATCAATACGGAATAGAGAAAACAGATTTAAAAAGTGAAAAAAGCTACGGATTTGGCGATCCCAATCTACTTTTGAATTTTATCCTCATTAACAAGAAAGATTCAATAAGACAAAGGTTTCATTTTGCCAGTATTGGCATAGGTGTAAAAGCTCCCATTGGAAAAATGAGGAGCGGAAGTAATTCCTTAACCTATATCTATCCCGGCACTGGATCTTGGGATAGCAAATTTCATTTTAATTATATTTTTTCACCAAAAACTAGTTATGGATTTCAGAATGAAATAAGTTTAAGCGTCAAAGGTAGCAATCCAATGGGACTTAGAAGAAGTAATGTAAGCACTTTTTCAAGTCAATTCTATTCGAATAAGTCCTTACTCGGTTATCGATTAATTAGTTCCTGCGGAATAAATATGGATTACTTTTTTAATCTAAAATCCAACAACAACGCACTTGTTTATCAAGGCATTGTAATAGCCCCAAAAGCAAGCTTCAATTTAATTACTAATAAAATGTTGTTTGGATTACAATTACAACGCGGATTAATACAGAACATCAATCAAGGGGAGCTTAGACAAAAATGGTCTTTCTCTTTAACAATTAACTATTTATTAAAAAACAAAAAGAAATGAAAACACTAAGTAAAATGATGCTAATAAGTGCTTGTGCATTTATTACATTCAGTTGTCAAAAAAATAAAGTTGAAGAAACTACGATTACAATTATGGAACCACTTCCAAGCGATACCATCGCATTTGGAACAGAATTTCATGTAGAGGGTGAAATCGTTGGAAAGTATAATTTATTTGGTTTTCAAATTGATTTAGTCAATCAATCGACAGGAGTTAGCGTCCTTAAATTTGGAAGCGACAAGAAAGCTAAAAGCTACACTTTTCATGAGCATTGGGTAAACGATGTAGTTGACACTACCCATTTCACTTTCATGGTAAGCGCCAATTTAGATAATAACGGTAATCAAGTAATTAAAGAAGTTGATGCTGTTTGTTTACCACAATAAATAAGAAACGGACTTAAAACGCTAACTTTACCGTGTTTTAAGTCCGTGATTATGAACAGTATTGAATACGCTACCTTTTTCGAAGAAAGTGCCAAAGGAGAAAATTACCCAAATGAATTAAATCATTATGTTCCTTTGAACTTGCATAGACATCAACGCTGGATAAAACATGGAGTCATTAGTGATTCCTTACAAGAACAAATTTCTAAAATCACCAGTACACAACATTGGGTTCTAATCACAGAACCTTGGTGTGGAGATGCTGCCCATACGGTTCCCTTCATTATAAAAATGGCGGCACTAAACAGCAAAATCAATCTTGAAATTCAATTGCGAGATAGCAATTCAGAAATCGACCAATATCTCACCCATGGTGGAAAGTCTGTTCCCATGTTGATTGTTAGAGATGAAGAAAAGAAAGACTTGTTTGTTTGGGGTCCACGCCCGAAGGAATTACAAGCGATTTATTTGAATCTAAAAGCTAAGAACGAAATTTTTGAAGAGATCAAAACCGTTTTGCAAAAATGGTACAATGAAGATAAAGGAGAAAGGCTTCAAGATGAAATCTTGAAGCTCTTGCAAGGCTTAAACTAAGGTTTCCACATGGATTTCGACTACGCTCAATCCACTTTTAAAGCTCATCGAGCAGCTTGTGTTTTGACACTTGTGCAAAGTAAGTCGAGATGTGCTCAACCCACTTTAGAAAGCTCTAACCTCTAGCTCTAACCTCTAACTCTATTTTGAGGGCAAGGGGGAGGAACTCTTGACAACATTTAATTAAACACGATATCAAATGGCAAGCGCATTTGCATTCCAGTTCTATTCTCAATTTCCTTTAACTTCTTATAAAAAGAAACAAATTCAGCAGGGATAGTATTTGATTGAATTTTCATATCAGACTCTTCCGTCTCTTCTTCAATCATTTTAAAGAAGGTTGCAAACTTATCTTCCTTTTGCTTTGGATAATAGATTACATCTGTAGCATTTGAATTAATTTGTTTCGCCGCATAATTTATTGCTTCTTTTAAGCCTCCTAGTTCATCCACTAGTCCGATTCTCTTGGCATCTTTTCCAGTCCAAACGCGACCTCTTGCAATTTCGT
>Ga0114960_10001442_pt1 | contig 19077 bp, 19 predicted proteins | sample C_130625_MF_Meta_FD_92637 | JGI IMG/M metagenome (GOLD analysis project Ga0114960, IMG submission 92637) | Freshwater microbial communities from Lake Croche, Canada to study carbon cycling - C_130625_MF_MetaG | ecosystem: Environmental > Aquatic > Freshwater > Lake | place: Lake Croche, Canada... | reverse complement strand
AAAGGAATTTTATGAGTGCTGAGTTGTCAACGATTTTAAAAAACAATGTCATTGAAAAGCTCAAGGCCAATCAAGTGGTCTCATCCATGACGGTGAAGTTGGTCTCGGGTATTGAGATCGCGCAAATTGCCAAAACTGCTGGCTTTGATTCAATCTACATCGATTTGGAGCACAGTAGTTTTTCATTGGAGACGACGGGTCAAATTTGTATGGCGGCCATGGCCATTGGTGTTGCAGCCTTTGTGCGTGTCCCAGACAACTCTTCGCAATGGATCTCCAGGGTTTTGGACGGTGGTGCGTTGGGGGTGATCGCGCCGCATGTACAAAGCAAAGTAGAAGCCCAAGCGGTGGTGGCTTGTGCCAAATTCCCGCCTTTTGGCGAGCGTTCGTCTGCGGGCGCACTGCCTCATTTGCAATACCGCTCCTTCCCTGCCGATCAAGCTTACCCTGCGCTCAATGCCAATACCATGGTGATTGTTCAGTTTGAAAATCAAGTTGCCTTGGACCATGCTGACGAGATCATGTCGGTCCCCGGGGTTGACATGGTCATGATTGGCTCCAACGATTTGCTCGCTGACATGGGGATTGCTGGCCAGTACGATCACCCCAAACTCAAAGAAGCCTATGCCCACACCATCGCAGTGTGTCAAAAATATGGCAAATTTTGTGGCGTCGGTGGCCTGTCGTCTAGGCCAGATTTGGTGGCCCAATTTATTCAACTGGGCGCACGCTATGTCTCAACGGGCACTGATTTGGCGTTCCTCTTGGGTGCCGCCACTGAAAAAGCCAAACAGGTCAATGGTTTGAAGCTTTGAAGGCTTGAGGATTTGACGCGAGCGAGGAAGTTCAAAAGCCAAAAAGCCTGGACGGGTTATCGACCAAGATCAGTTTCTTTTCTTGGTCGTTCTCGCACCAGCGCTCGAGTAAATTAAAGAGCGCCACTGAGCTGTGCTCTCCAAAGGACAAGTGTGGGTAATCGCTGCCCCAAATGATGCGGTCTGCTGCCACCTCGATCAAGGCCTTGGCCATCGGATCTGCGTCCGTGTAGTGCTCGACTTTGGACATGCGATAAATGCCAGTGAATTTGACATAGGCCAACCGTTGTCCTTCACCCACCAATTTCAACAAGGCTTGAAAGCCTGGCGAGTTGACGCCGTCTTTGGCCAAATTCATGCCCATGTGGGCCATGGAGAAAGGTATGGTCAAGCGTTTCATCAACCCCAAAAGCTCTGCCGTGAGCCATCCTGGGAGTAAAAAATCCAAGTGCCAGCCCAAGGTTTTGCATTTCTCGGCCAAAGTCTCGATGCGCGGTGTCATCGTTTGTGCCAAACCCGCTTCATAGGGATGCACTGGGCTCACGTTGATCCGAATGCCTCTGACGCCCAACGCGTGCAAAGACTGCATGTGCTCCAACGTGACATCGTCGTCCAAGTCCACCACGCCTCGGCAGCGATCGGTGCCAACCTCTTTCATGGCGTCAAGCATACAGCTGTTGTCGCGTGCATAAGCGCTGGGCTGCACAAAGACAAAGCGGGTGAGGCCCAAATGCTGCGCCAGTTTCAAATACTCTTGCAGCGGCGCGTGCGGTGGTGTGTACCTTAAGTCGCCGCCATAGGGGTATTGGCCGGCTGGACCAAAGACGTGAAAGTGGGCGTCACAAGACAATGGCGGGGGAGTGAAGAGAGTTTTTTCAGAAAGGTCAAACGACATGATGAGTTGCCCATGAAGGCGTGTGCTAAAAACGCAAGAGGCGGTTGTCTTGCGGCGTGAAAGGGTTGAGGTTGCGTGTTTGTTCTATCCGCCCTCGGATGCGAGGTCTGCCAGTGAGTCCACCTTGGGGGATCACTGGGCTGACATTGATTTTAGTCCAGCTTTTTTGATCACCTCTGCCCACATGGCCGACTCATCGTGAACCAAGTTGGTGTATTCGGCGGGCGTGTTGGTCGCAGGCTTCACGCCAGCAGACGCAAAAACCTCTTGGACTTTGGTCTGGGTCAATGCGTGGACCACTTCTTTTTGCAGTCGATCAATGATGTCTTTGGGGACTCCATTGGGTGCCATCAAGCCAAACCAATACATCATTTTGTAATTGCCAAAGCCTGACTCGGCAAAGGTTGGGACTTGCGGCAACAGGGGATGGCGTTGTGCGCCACTCACTGCTATGCCTTGCAGGCGTCCATCTTTGATGTGGGCCTGTGCCGAGCCCACAGATCCAATGGCCAAGTCGACACGATCGGCCGCCACATCGGTGATGGCACCAGCGATTCCTTTGAAGGGGATGTGGGTGAGCTGTAAATTATTTTGTGTGAGGAAGGCTTCCATCGCCAAATGGGCCGATGACCCGATGCCACCCGAGCCGAAGGTGAGTGCAGTTTGATTTTTTTGGGTGTATTGAACAATCTCTTTGAGGCTCTTTGAATTCAACCCCGGTCTGGCCACCAACACGGCAGGAGATTCAGCGACGATGGTGACTTGTGCCACATCTTTCACAGGGTTGTAGGGGAGCTTTTCATAAAGCGCTGTAGACACGGCAAAGGAATTGTCAGTGAGCAAGAATGTGTACCCGTCAGGCGCAGATTTGGCCACCAGGTCTGTTCCCAACGTGCTGCCGGCTCCTCCCTTGTTGTCCACGATCACGGTTTGACCGAGTTGCTTGGCGAGCTCAACACTCAGTACTCGAGCAGCCGTGTCGGTGAAAGATCCAGGCACGAAGGGGACAATGATTTTGATGACCTTGTTTGGCCAGGTGTTGCTTTGAGCTGCCGCATTGATGGAGATGAAGCCAAGGAAAGTGCTGCACCATAAAAGCTGTTTGAGTGTCATATTGGTTTTGAGCGGAGTGATGCTTGCAAAAGGTTGTTGGGGATCAATAAAGGACAAGCCGCCCATAGAACGGGCGGCTTAGAGAGACCGTCTTGACGATCGCGTTCATTGGGGTTTGATATTCGCCAATTTCACGACATTGCTCCATTTGTTTTTCTCGGCTTTCACAAAGTCGGCAAATTGTTCGGAGGTTTTACCGCCTGTCAATGATCCCGTGGAAGCGAATAAGTCATGCACTTCTTGGCTTGAGAGCGAAAACACCAATGCTTTGTAAAGCGTTTGAATGACTTCTTTGGAGGTGCCCGCGGGTGCAAACAGACCATTCCATGCAGTGGTTTCCATTCCAGGTAAGCCGGCTTCTGCCAGGGTTGCAATCTCTGGGGCCATGGGCAAGCGAGTTGTGCTGGCCACGGCCAGGGCCCTGATCTTGCCGCTTTTGATCAAAGGACCCAACACCGACCACACACCAAAGCCGACGTCCAAATGTCCCGCAATCAAATCGGGCATTTCTGCGCCTGGGGATTTGTAGGGAACTTCTAGTATTTTGATGTCTGCCGCGAGCTTGACGCGCTCACCCATGAGCTGAATGAGTCCCCCCGACCCGCCCGAGCCGTAGGTGAGCACATTGGGCTTGGATTTGGCAAGCTCAATCAATTCCTTGAGGCTTTTGACTTGAACATTGGGGTTCACCACCACGATCAAAGGGCCCGATTCAATGTCACCAATGGCGATTAAATCTTCGGCCAATCGGGTGCCTTTTTCTGAGGTGAAGACATCGTTGAGTAAGTTGCTGATATTGGCGTGTAAAAAGGTGTATCCGTCTGGTGTGGCTTTGGCCGCTTCGCGCGCGCCAATGGCACCATTGGCGCCCGGACGGTTCTCAATGATCAGGGGTTGACCCAAAAACTCTCCCATCTTGGGGGCCACTTGGCGCATGCGCACATCCGGTGCCGAGCCAGCAGTCGCGGGTACGATCACCACGATGGGTTTTTTGGGGTAATTCTGTGCGTGGCTGGTTGGACTCAACATCGTCGTGATGGCCATCCAAACAATGGCTGCAATCAAGCGCAGGGGAGTGCGTGATGGGCGATGGGGAAAGTTGTTCATGGCTGACTCCTTGGCATGTGATCAAAGACGGGGGGTAAGGGCTGGGCCAACTCACACATGGGTGACATGGCATGGGATCCGATTGAGCTCTTCACAGCCATCGGCCGTGACCACCACGGTCCCCCCAATATTGACGCGGTGACTCTCCCAGCAGGCATTGGGCTCGAAGGCAAAGACCATTCCTGGCTCAATGACTGCTTTGCGAACGGGTGCAGAGGGTTTGCCCATGAAGGTCACGCCCAAGTTCAATTTCTCTGTATTGACTTGACTCCTGCCCGCCAAGAAATGAGGTGAGATGGAATGCACCAAGGGGGTGTAAGCCCAGTGCCCTGATGTCTTGAGTCGCTCTTCCATCGCCGCCACCAAGTCTTGAAAGGTAATGCCTGGACGCAGTGCTTTGATACCAGCGTCGTAAGATTGTCGGGCCACTTTTTCGCAGCCCTGGTTGATGACATCGATGGGATCCAAGGCCACCGTCATTTGGACTTGGACTTCTTGATTGCCGCACATGGGCATGAGCTCAGTTTGGAGCAAATCACCGCGCTGAAGAACACGAGGCCGCTCGCCTCTCGTGCTCCACCTTGGAGGACCCCAAGACAGGGTGGCTGGCCCAGAATTCATCACCAAAGCGGGGTAGCGCAATCCGATGCCAAACTCGAGCATGGCCATGCTCGCGTGAGCGAAAATTTTCTCTTCTCCAACGCCGGGCTTGGCCAACTTGGCCACCACCTCGCAAGCGACCTCTGCGGCATGGGCGGCGTATCGGATTTGCCCCAATTCTTCTGCCGACTTCACGAGCATGAGATGGCTAAAGAGTTCAGAGACATCTTTGAATTGTGCTTTGGGCAAGGACTCGGTGAGTTGCAACCAAAAATTGGCAGGAATAGCGCCATACGCCTCTGTGGGGGCCTGAGAGGTGAGGCCCACCACACCCAGCGTCTCTTGATCCAAGTGCAGGTCTTTGAACCACTCCGCCACGGCTTGGCCGTTGGTGGCGACGCGGTAGTCATGGATCCAAAGTTTGTGGCCGCGTTCCTCAGACCACCTCGCTCTCATCACTCGCAAGTGTGCCCAAGTGATCACGACTGGATCGCCCTCCAAGGGAAAGAGAACGCAGCCTTCGTTGTAGTCGTCGCTCAGGTAACTCTCATACATCTCTCTGGAGCGAAACCCAGCGACCAAGAGGGCTTTGAGGTGCTGCTCGCGCATCATGGCTCGCACGCGAGCCCATCGGCGATCGCGCTCAGTCAAACTGAGTTCTGGAGGGTTGACTTGACTCATGGGATTGCCTTTGGTTGAAAATGTTCAAAAGCAATTTTTAATGGATTTGCACACCTTTATCAATAGCGTTTATCCCCATTGAGCGTGAACTGTGTTTCAAGTTTGAGGTTTGCTTTGACTTGGTTGGCCCAAAACAAAAGCCCCTGGATTTTGAAGGCCAGGGGCTGATGGTGAGCCGTGCTTGATCAAACTCACTCAGTTGAAAAAGGCTTTCAACTTTTCAGCCCAGCCGCCTTCGTTGGGGGAGTGCTTGACACCACCTTTTCGAAGTGAGTCATCCAATTCCTTCAAAAGCTTTCTTTGATGTTCGGTCAATTTCACGGGCGTCTCGACCGTGATGTGGCAATACAAGTCGCCATTGAAACTTGCGCGAATGCCTTTGATGCCTTTGCCTCTCAAGCGAAATTGCTTGCCGGTTTGAGTGCCTTCTGGAATGTCGATGGCCGCTTCCCCTTGCAGTGTGGGGACTTGGATTTCACCGCCAAGTGCAGCGATGGTAAAACCAATGGGGACAGCGCAATGCAAGTCGTCGCCATCGCGCTCAAAGATGTCGTGCTTGTGAATTCGAATTTCAATGTACAAGTCACCCGCTGGCCCACCGTTGGCGCCTGGCTCGCCGTTGCCGGTGCTTCTGATTCGCATGCCTGAGTCGATGCCCGAAGGGATCTTGATCTCGAGGGTCTTTTGTGACTGAATTTTGCCTTGACCTCGGCAGGGGCTGCAGGGGTCGGAGATGACTTTGCCCGCGCCTCGGCAGTGTGGGCAGGTTTGTTGAACGCTGAAAAAACCTTGGCGCATTTGCACCGCACCAGAGCCACCACAGGTACCGCAATTCTTGGCCGATGTGCCAGGCTTGGCTCCAGAGCCATGACACACCTCACAAGAGTCCCAACTGGGGACTTGAATTTGCGTTTCTTTGCCCTTGGCCGCTTCCTCGAGAGTGATCTCCATGGCGTAATTCAAGTCATTGCCACGGTAGACTTGTCGCCCACCTTGTTGGCGTCTGGCTTGACCAAAGATGTCACCAAAGATGTCACCAAAAGAGTCGCCAAACCCTCCAAAGCCCGCGCCCCCAGCGCCACCTCTCATGTTGGGGTCCACACCAGCGTGACCAAATTGGTCGTAAGCGCTGCGTTTTTCTGAGTCAGAAAGCATCTCGTAGGCTTCCTTGACTTCCTTGAATTTGACCTCTGCTTCTTGGGCTTCGTCGCCTTGGTTGCGGTCAGGGTGGTACTTCATCGCCAATTTGCGATAAGCTTTCTTGATCTCTTCTTCGCTGGCCGTTTTGCCCAGACCGAGTACTTCATAAAAATCGCGTTTTGCCATGATATCCGTGTGTCCTTGTTCAACAACAAAGCCGCGCCCACCTCACAAAGAGGCCAGGACGCGGCGTGCTTGCCGGTGTGGCTGAAAAGGCTTAGCCTTTTTTAACTTCCTTGACTTCTGCGTCGACCACATTGTCATCCTTGGCCGCTGCTGCGCCTGTTGCGCCATGAGCACTTGCATCATGGGGAGCGCCCGCGGCTTGGGCGGCAGCACTTTGGGCCTGCATGTCGGCGTAGGCTTTCTCGCCCAACTTTTGACTGACCGTCATCAAGCTCTCAGTCTTGGCCGTGATGTCATCTTTGTCTTCTGTTTTGAGAGCTTCTTCCAGGGCTTTGCAAGCGTTTTGGATGGATTCTTTTTCAGACGCGTCAAGCTTGTCACCATGCTCGGTCAAGCTCTTTTGCACCGAGTGCAATGCCGCGTCGCCTTGGTTTTTGGCTTGAACGATTTCGAGTTTCTTTTTGTCCTCGCCTGCATTGAGCTCGGCGTCTTTGACCATTTTTTGAATCTCTTGCTCTGACAGGCCAGAGTTGGCTTTGATGGTGATTTTGTTTTCTTTGCCCGTGCCCTTGTCCTTTGCGCCAACGTGCAAAATACCATTGGCATCAATGTCAAAAGACACTTCAATTTGAGGCGTTCCACGACTTGAGGGTGGGATACCCTCAAGGTTAAACTCACCCAACATTTTGTTGCCCGAGGCCAACTCACGCTCACCTTGGAAGACTTTGATCGTGACGGCCGGTTGGTTGTCCTCAGCGGTCGAGAACGTTTGTGCGAATTTTGTTGGGATGGTCGTATTTTTGGTGATCATCTTGGTCATCACGCCGCCCAGGGTTTCAATGCCCAAGGACAATGGTGTGACGTCCAAGAGGAGCACGTCGGTGCGATCGCCTGAGAGCACTTGACCTTGGATGGCCGCGCCCACGGCAACGGCTTCATCAGGGTTCACATCTTTCCTGGGCTCTTTGCCAAAGAACTCCTTGACCTTGTCTTGAACTTTGGGCATGCGAGTCATGCCGCCCACCAAAATGACGTCATCGATTTGATCCACACTCACGCCCGCGTCTTTGATGGCCATGCGGCAAGGGGCAATTGTGCGCTCGATCAATTCGTCAACCAAGGACTCCAATTTGGCACGGTTGAGCTTGATGCTCAAGTGTTTCGGTCCAGACGCATCGGCCGTGATGTAGGGCAAGTTGATGTCGGTTCCTGTGGAGGAAGACAATTCAATTTTGGCTTTCTCTGCAGCTTCTTTCAAGCGCTGCAAGGCCAACACGTCTTTGCCCAAGTCAACGCCTTGTTCGCGTTTGAATTCGGAGATGATGAAATCAATGATGCGTTGGTCAAAATCTTCACCACCCAAAAAGGTGTCGCCATTGGTGGAGAGAACTTCAAACTGTTTTTCTCCGTCAACATCGGCAATTTCGATGATGGAGACGTCAAACGTGCCGCCCCCCAAGTCATAGACGGCAATTTTGCGGTCGCCTTTTTCTGTTTTGTCCAAACCAAACGCAAGCGCGGCGGCGGTGGGCTCGTTGATGATGCGCTTGACCTCTAGGCCTGCGATGCGGCCAGCGTCCTTGGTGGCTTGGCGCTGAGCGTCATTGAAGTAGGCTGGAACCGTGATCACCGCCTCAGTGACTGCTTCTCCGAGGTAGTCTTCCGCGGTTTTTTTCATTTTGCGAAGCACCTCGGCACTCACTTGAGGGGGAGCGAGTTTTTTACCACGCACTTCAACCCAAGCGTCCCCATTGTCCGCTTTGGCGATGGTGTAGGGCATGAGGTCGATGTCTTTTTGGACTTCTTTTTCTTCGAATTTACGGCCGATCAAACGCTTGACGGCGTACAAGGTGTTTCTGGGGTTGGTGACCGCTTGGCGCTTGGCCGAGGCCCCAACCAACACCTCTCCATCCTCTTGGTAGGCAATGATCGACGGGGTGGTTCTGGCGCCTTCGGAATTTTCGATAACACGCGTGGTGTTGCCCTCCATGATTGCAACACACGAGTTGGTGGTTCCCAAGTCAATACCGATGATTTTGCCCATTTTGATGCTCCGTTGATCGTGGGGTCAATTGCCCACGCTTAATTTAAAAACAGTTGAATTGGATATTGGGACAAGTTGTACAAAAACAAGCCTATCCCGGAAAATTGAGTACGCTTAGCCTGGGCTGGATCAAGCCGCAGCGGTGACCGTCACCAAGGCAGGACGCAAAATTCTGTCGGCAATGGAGTAGCCTTTTTGCAAAACGCCCACCACCGTGTTGGGCGCTTGATCGGCGCTCACGACACTGATGGCCTGGTGTTGGTGGGGATCAAACTTCGTGCCCGGGGCTGGATCGATGGCGATCACTTTGTTTCGTTCAAGCGCACTCTTGAGTTGTCTGAGAGTGGCTTCCGCGCCTTCTTTGATTTGTTCTGGCGTGGCTTCTTTGATTGCCAAACCCGCTTCTAGGCTATCGATGACAGGCAATAAACTCTCAGAAAATGATTCCAGCGCAAACTTGCGAGCCTTGCTCACCTCTTCGTCAGCACGGCGCCTGGCATTCAAAACCTCGGCCTGTCCTCTCAAATATTGGTCTTGGAGTTCGCTCACTTTGGCCGTGAGGAGCGCCACATCGGTCAACGCCTTGGTCAAAGGATCCTCAAGGGAGGCGTCGCCAGCGTTGGCCGCAGGTGCAGGGTTTGAGTCGTGTTGCTGCTGCTCTTGAGCGGCAGGGGCTTGGGCGGCAGGGTCGAAGGGGTGTGGCTGGTCAGACATGGTGAAATTTGGATGCGACTATAAAAACTGAACTCACATCAGAAATGAGGGCAGTTTGGAGCATTTCAAGGGCGAAATACCCGATTTATCCAAGAATTTTGTGCTTTTTAGCGCTTTTTTGGGCTTTTTTAGGCCCTTCCCCGCAAGCTGGGGGGCGCATTGGGTGTTTCTAAGGGGTTGAAACCGCCATGCACCAACATGGATTCGCGCTCGGTTGTGTCTTGGCGATTGGGCCCGAGCAAACCCAACGCCCAAGTCCAAGCGCTGGCAAAGCTCGCCCAGCCACTGAATGCTGGCTGGGCGAATGGGGGCTTTAGTGACCCCAAATTTCTTGAGCAGTCTCGATCACCAGTCTGAGTTTGTTGCGCTGCGCTTGAACGGCAATGTTGTTGCCGTGCACCGTGCTTGAAAAGCCACACTGGGGTGACAGCGCCAATTGCTCAATCGGAGCGTATTGGGCTGCTTGGTCGATCCTGCGCTTGATGTCGTCCTTGGTCTCCATGGTGTCAAATTTGGTGGTGACCAGGCCCAACACCACAATTTTCCCCTTGGGCAGGTATCGCAAGGGCTTGAAGTCGCCACTGCGGTCGTCGTCATACTCCAAAAAGTAGGCATCCAAATTCATCTCAGACAAGAGCGCTTGCGCCACGGGCTCGTAGTTGCCGGAGGCCGCATGCGTGCTTTTGAAGTTGCCACGGCACAAATGCATCGCCAAGGTCATGCCCTCGGGTTTTTGGGCGACCACTTTGTTCACAAAGGCCGCATAGCGGTGGGGCAATTCATCGGGGTCATCCCCACGCTGCAATGCGGCTTGGCGCATTTTGTCATCGCACAAATAGGCCAAATTGGTGTCGTCCATTTGCACATACGTGCAACCCGCCGCGGCGAGGGATCTCAACTCGTCTCCATAGGCTTTGGCCACGTCATCATAAAACTGGGGGTCCAGTTCCGGATAGGCCACCTTGCTGATGCCGGCGCGTCCACCTCTGAAGTGGAGCATGGTGGGGGAGGGGATGGTGACTTTGGGGGTGTTGCCCGCACTCACATTGGCCTTGAGAAATTCAAAATCTGCGCGTTGAATATCTTTGGCGTGTACGACTTTATCGATCACCTTGATCACGGGAGGGGCCAGCTCTTCACTGCCGTCGGGTTTTTTGATGGTGACGGGGATGTCCGTTTTGACGCCACCGAGTTGCTCCAGGAAGTCGATGTGAAAGTAGGTCCTTCTGAACTCTCCATCGGTGATGCTTTTGAGTCCGACGTCTTCTTGGAACTGGATGATTTCTTTGATGGCGCGGTCTTCGACTTCACGCAACTGCTGTGCATTGATCTCGCCTTTGGCTTTTTGTGCTCGGGCGGTGAGCAAGTACTCTGGGCGCAAAAAACTACCCACATGGTCAAATCGGGCTGGCAAGATTTTGTCTAAAGGCAATGACATGGTGTCTCCACAGTTAAAAAGTAGAAGGATGTTAAACCAACATTCTCGCCGATTGGGCTCTCAAATGGAATCGACTGAAAATATTCTCTTGTTGTCCAAGCGCCATGCTCCGCTGAGGTTGGAGGAGGAGATTCATTCTTTGGGTCACGACCAACGATTTCCACGTCTGGGGCAGAAAAGTTCGATGCTAGGCCCAATTGAGGCAAATTTGCCCTTTGTTCTGGATGGGCGCACTCTCGAGTCTAAAATACGAGCATCCATGAAGACTTTTAATTCCATTCATTGTGAGTCACCCTTGCCATGCTGACGCTGCTTTTTGATGGCGTGGCCTATGGCATGCTTCTTTTTGTCTTGGCCGTGGGTTTGTCCATTACCCTGGGGCTCATGAATTTCATCAACCTGGCCCATGGCTCTTTTGCCATGGTCGGGGGATATGCCATGGTGATGTTGTCCAAGCAATTGCAGATTCCTTTTTTGATCTGTTTGCCCATTGTTTTCGTTGTGGTGGCCTTGCTGGGTGCTTTGCTCGAATCAACGCTTTATCGGCGCATGTACAACAAGCCCCATCTCGATCAAGTGCTTTTCTCCATTGGCCTGACCTTTATGGCTGTGGCGGGGGTGGATTATTTTGTGGGCTCGACCCAGCAGTTGGTGCAACTGCCCGAGTTTTTGAAAGGCCGTACCGAGTTATGGGACGGCGCATTGGGCATGGGCCATTACCGATTGGCCATCATTGCCGTTTGTGCAGCGCTCACTGTGGTCTTACAACAGTTGCTGGTACGCACCCGGTTTGGCGCTCAACTGCGTGCGGCTGTGGACAACCAACGTGTGGCTGCAGGCCTAGGCATTGATGTCAACCGTGTGTTTCTCATCACCTTTGCCGTGGGTTCGGGACTGGCCGGTTTGGGTGGTGCCATGGGTGCCGAGGTGCTTGGCTTAGACCCGGTTTTTCCATTGAAGTTCATGATTTATTTTTTAATTGTGGTGGCCGTCGGTGGTACTTCGGGCCTGACGGGTCCGTTGTTGGCTGCTTTGCTCTTAGGTATTGCGGATGTGGCGGGCAAATACTACATCCCTAAATTGGGTGCTTTCATTGTTTACAGCTTGATGATTGTCATTCTGATGTGGCGACCCCAAGGCTTGTTTTCGCGGGGCAGCAAATGAGCAGCGTGGCAAAAAGTTTGGCAGCTTTGGCAAAGCCGCGATGGTGGGAATTTGCGGTGTGGGCGATGTTGTTGTGCTTGCCTTTTTGGATGCCCAGCCATGCTTTGCTGATCAGCGAAATCACCATCATTGCCTTGTTTGCCATGTCGCTTGATTTGATCTTGGGATACAGCGGCATTGTGTCTTTGGGGCATGCAGCGTTTTTTGGCATGGGGGCTTACTCGTCTGCTTTGTTTGCCAAACACATCAACCCCGACCCACTGCTGGGGTTGGTGGTGGCAGGGGCGGTCACGGCTGTTTTAGGCGCTGTTTGTAGCTTGAGTGTCTTGCGTGGCTCTGACCTGACCCGACTCATGGTGACCTTGGGCGTGGCTTTGCTGTTACAAGAATTGGCCAACAAGCTCGACTTCATCACTGGCGGGGCTGACGGCTTGCAAGGCGTGGTGATGGGGCCGGTGCTGGGTAGGTTTGAGTTTGATTTATTTGGACAAACCGCAGCTTGGTATGCCTTGGGTGTCACCTTGCTGGTTTTCTTGCTCTTGCGCCAAGTGGTTCAGTCACCTTTTGGCTTTAGTTTGAAAACCATTCGAGACAATCCTTTGCGAGCGCAAGCCATAGGCATTTCTGTGCATGCGCGGTTGATAGCGGTGTACACCTTGGCCGCAGCCTTGGCGGGTTTGGCCGGTGGCTTGCAAGCACAAACCACGGGTTTTGCTTCGCTGGATGTGTTTGGGTTTGACCGCTCAGCCGATGTGCTGTTGATGTTGGTGATAGGGGGCACGGGTTGGTTGTGGGGTGGCATCATTGGTGCGGTGGTATTCAAAACCTTGCACAGCCTTATTTCTGCTTGGACACCGCAGTACTGGACGTTTTGGTTGGGACTGTTCTTGGTCTTGCTGATGTTGCTAGGGCGTGAACGTTTGCTGCGCCCCTGGACTTGGGGGCGGCGCGCATGAGTGCAGACATCGTTCTCTCTTGCCAAGGCTTGGTCAAACGCTTTGGCGGCATCACCGCCACCAACAATGTCAGCTTCCAACTCGAGCGCGGGGCCCGCCATGCGCTGATTGGGCCCAATGGCGCTGGCAAAACCACACTCATCAATTTATTGACTGGCGTTTTGCCTCCCACATCTGGGCGCATAGCCTTGCTGGGCAAAGACATTAGCCATTTGCCGCCACATCAGCGGGTACGACGTGGCTTGGTGCGGACCTTTCAAATCAACCAATTGTTTGAAAGTCTCACGCCTTTGCAGACTTTGGCCATGGCCGTCACCCAGCACCTGGGGCAAGGCGGCAATGGGTGGCAAGCTTTGGGACGCGATCCACGCGTTGCCCATCGATGCGAGCAACTGCTGGCGCAATTTCATTTGACCGAGGTGATGGACCAAGCCACCCAAGAATTGGCCTATGGCAAGCGCCGCTTGCTGGAGATGGCCATTGCTTTGGCGTGCCAGCCCAGCGTGTTGTTGCTTGATGAGCCGGTGGCTGGTGTGCCGGCGGGCGAGCGCGAAGAGTTGTTGCAAACCGTCGCGGCTTTACCTGCCGATGTGAGTGTTTTGTTGATTGAGCATGATATGGATTTGGTGTTCAGCTTTGCCAAACGCATGACCGTGTTGGTCAACGGTGCGGTACTCACCGAGGGCTCACCGGCGGAGGTGGCCGCCGATGCTCGCGTGCGCGAGGTGTATTTGGGTCAGGCAGACCAACATGGCTGAGTTGCTATCGATTGAAAATTTGAGTGCTGGTTATGGCGAGGCAGTCATCTTGCATGAGCTGAGTTTGTCATTGGCCGAGGGCGAAACCTTGGCTTTGTTAGGCCGTAATGGCACGGGAAAAACCACGCTGATCAACACCATCGCAGGTGCCACCCGCCAACACACAGGACGCATCATGTTGGGCGGCGTGGCGTTGCATAAGTTGCCGTCGCACCAGCGTGCCGCTGCAGGTGTTGCTTGGGTGCCGCAAGAGCGAGATATTTTCAAGTCGCTCACTGTGCTTGAAAATTTAAGTGCTGTGGCCAGACCCGGAGATTGGACGCCTGAACGCGTTTTTCAGATGTTTCCACGTTTGGCTGAGCGGCAAAACAATTGGGGCAACCAACTCTCTGGCGGCGAGCAGCAAATGTTGGCGATAGGCCGTGCCTTGGTGCTCAACCCCAAGTTGTTGTTATTGGATGAACCCCTTGAAGGCTTGGCACCCATCATTGTGGAAGAGTTGTTAAAGGTGATTGCCGAACTGACCCGCGATGAAGGCTTGTCGGCCATCATCGTCGAGCAACACCCCCAAGCCATTTTGGGCATCAGCCATCAAGCCTTGGTGCTCGACCAAGGGCGTGTCGTCCACTGTGGCCCCGCCGCCCCATTGCTTGCTCAGCCCGAACTCCTCGACCCATTGCTGGGTGTGTCTAGACAAAAGGCCTGAACCATGGAACTGTTTCAAACCTACCCGCTTTTATGGATTGTGCTAGCTGCATTGGTGGGCTTGCAAATCGGTAGCTTTTTAAATCTCTTGATTTGGCGTTTACCCCAAATGATGCAAAACGATTGGGCCGATGAGGTAGCGCGGTTTCAAGGACAAGACCCGCCGGCCCGAGATGTGTTCAATTTGTTTGTGCCGCGCTCGCACTGCACCCATTGCAAAACCAGCTTAGGTGTCAGCGAGTTGGTGCCGGTGTTGAGTTTTTTATGGCTCAAAGCACGTTGTCGCCATTGCCAAGCCATTGTGTCTTGGCGCTATCCCTTGGTTGAGTTGGCCGTCGCGGCTTGGTGGGCTTGGTCAGCCGCTCAGGGTGGCGTCTCATTAGCGGCATTGGCTTGGGCGGGGTTTGGCACTGTGCTGCTGGCCTTGGCTTTTATTGACGCTGACACCATGCTCTTACCCGATGCCTTGACCCAACCGCTGATATGGTTGGGCTTGATCTTGTCGGCTTGGGGTTTGACGGGCCTGAGCTTGAGCGACAGTTTGTGGGGCGCAGTCGCCGGCTATGTATGTTTGTGGTTGGTGCATGCGGTTTTTAAAATGGTCACCGGCAAGCAGGGCATGGGACAAGGCGACTTCAAATTGCTGGCCGCCTTGGGCGCTTGGTTGGGCTGGATGGTTTTGCCTATGTTGTTGTTGATGGCTTCCTTGCTGGGTGTGTTTGTAGCTCTGGGAATGCGTTGGCGTGGAAGTTTGCAGGCGGGTGAGCCTTTGCCTTTTGGTCCTTATTTGGTTTTTGCTGGCATGTTGTGCACGATGGTCGATGTGCACAGTGCTTTGTTGTATTTCTAAACCGTACCCATCATGACGACAGCTTTGCTTGCCTCTCACCCCGTTCCCTGTATGTTCATGCGGGGCGGCACATCCAAAGGTCCTTTTTTTCGCGAAAGCGATTTGCCAACCGACAAAGCTTTGCGTGACCGCGTCTTGTTGGCCATCATGGGCTCGCCGGACAAGCGGCAAATCGATGGTTTGGGTGGTGCCCATCCGCTGACCAGCAAAGTCGGCATCGTGCGACCCAGCACCACAGCGGGCGTGGACCTCGATTTTTTATTCGCCCAACTTCAGCCCGACAAAGACACGGTAGACACCACGCCCAACTGCGGCAATATGCTGGCGGCGGTGGTTCCGTTTGCGCTGCACAGTGGCATGGTGCAAGCGCGGGCTGACAGCACCACTTTAAGGGTGCTGACCCTCAACACCGATATGCAATGCGACATCACGGTGCAAACGCCCATGGGCCCAGACGGTGCTCGGTTTGTTGCTGAGGAGGGCTTGGGCCGCATCGATGGTGCGCCCGGTAACTCTGCTCCCATCACCATCAACTTCCTTGATACCGCTGGCTCGGTGTGCAGCGCTTTGCTGCCTACAGGCCAGGTGAAAGACCTTGTGCGTGTAGCACCTTCGGAAAAGTTGCAAGGCTTTACACCTTTTGACATAGAAGTGACTTGCATAGACAACGGCATGCCCTTGGTGATGTTCAAGGCCAGCGACATGGGGCGCAGCGGCTACGAATCGGCTGAACAACTCAATGCCGACACCGACCTCAAAACCCGCATTGAGGCTTTACGGCTTCAGGTATCGGTGCTGATGGGCTTGGGCGATGTCAGCGCTCAAAATTACCCGAAGATGACCATGATCGCCGCGCCCGTTAATGGCGGCGCTTTATGCACCCGCAGCTTTATTCCGCATGTGTGCCATGACGCCATCGGTGTCTTGGCGGCTGTCACTGTGGCCACGGCTTGCGTGTTGCAGGGCACAGTGTGTGAAGGCGTGGCGGTGATGCCCAGCGATGAAAACCCATCGTTGTCGGTGGAACACCCCACGGGTGAATTCAGTGTGGCTTTGCAAACCCGTGCAGCCCCCCAGTTACCCGGTGGCCACGAGGTGACGCAAGCAGCTTTGCTGCGCACAGCGCGGCTCATCATGCGAGGCGAGGCCATGGTGCCGTCGTCTGTTTGGAATTCAGGAGACAAGACATGAGTTTGATCATCGACTGCCACGGCCACTACACCACCGCCCCCAAGGCGCTGGAAGACTGGCGCAACCGTCAAATTGCGGGCATCCAAAACCCCCCTGTCATGCCCCATGTGGCTGACCTGAACATCAGCGATGACGATTTGCGCCAAAGCATAGAAGCCAATCAGCTCAAGTTGATGAAAGAGCGCGGCAGCGACATCACCCTGTTTTCGCCGCGTGCCTCCTTCATGGCCCACCACATTGGCGACTTTGCTGTCTCCAGCACGTGGGCGGCCATATGCAATGAACTGTGCTTTCGGGTGTCAACTTTGTTTCCCGATCACTTTGTGCCAGTGGCCATGTTGCCGCAGTCACCAGGCGTAGACCCCGCCACTTGTATCCCTGAGTTGGAGCGGTGTGTCAAAGAATATGGTGCAGTGGGCATCAATTTGAACCCCGATCCATCTGGCGGTCACTGGACTTCGCCACCTCTGAGTGATCAGCATTGGTACCCCATTTACGAGAAGATGGTGGAGTACGACTTGCCTGCCATGATTCATGTGTCCACCAGTTGCAATGCCTGTTTTCACACCACGGGGGCGCATTACCTGAATGCCGACACCACGGCTTTTATGCAGTGCTTGACCAGCGATTTGTTCAAAGATTTTCCCACCCTGAAATTTCTCATTCCCCATGGTGGAGGCGCTGTGCCTTACCACTGGGGGCGTTTTCGCGGCTTGGCGCAAGAGCTGAAAAAGCCCTTGCTGGAAGAGCATTTGCTCAACAATATTTTCTTTGACACTTGTGTCTATCACCAGCCCGGCATCGATTTGCTCAACACCGTCATTCCTGTGAAAAACGTGTTGTTCGCTTCCGAGATGATTGGCGCTGTGCGTGGCATAGACCCGCAAACCGGTCATTACTATGACGACACCAAGCGCTACATACAAGCCAGCAAGTTGCTCAGTGATGCGGACCGCCACCAAATTTACGAAGCCAATGTGCGCCGCGTGTTCCCACGCTTGGACGCCCGTTTGAAACAGAAAGGTTTGTGACATGAACTACCCCCTTGGAACCGTCAAACGCAACATTCAACGTGCTGACAGAGGCGCTGTGGAGCAACTCGGGCTTTACGGTGTGGCAACCGTGCACGAGGCCATGGGCCGTTTGGGTTTGATGCACACCGTCATGCGTCCTATTTACACGGGTGCTCGGGTGTCGGGTACTGCTGTCACGGTGCTTCTGCACCCCGGGGACAACTGGATGATGCATGTGGCGGCCGAGCAAATACAAGCTGGCGACATGGTGGTGGCTGCCATCACCGCGCCTTGTACCGATGGTTATTTCGGCGACTTATTGGCCACCTCATTCATGGCGCGGGGAGCGCGTGGCCTCATCATCGACGCGGGTGTGCGCGATGTGGCCGAACTCACGCAAATGGGTTTTCCTGTTTGGAGTCGCGCCATCAGCGCCAAGGGCACCATCAAGGCCACCGTGGGTTCGGTCAATGTACCCATTGTTTGCGCGGGCGCTGTGGTCAATCCAGGTGACGCCATCGTGGCTGATGACGATGGTGTGGTGGTGGTGCCTGCCAGCATGGCGCAAGCGGTGGCCGATGCGGCAGCAGCGCGGGAATCCCATGAGGGCGAGAAACGCGCCAAACTGGCCTCGGGAGTGTTGGGATTGGATATGTACAACATGCGTGAACCGCTTGCCAAGGCAGGCTTGAAGTACATAGACTGACCATGAAACCTACCTCCGGCGATTTCACCCAAACTGCGGGCTGGCTTGATTGGTTTGAAGGACCTGCCAAGCCGCGCTTTGTCTTGCCTGCGGGCGCTGTCGATGCGCATTGCCATGTGTTTGGCCCAGGGGCGCAGTTCCCCTATGCACCCGAGCGCAAGTACACGCCATGCGACGCGTCTAAAGAGCAGTTGTTTGCGCTGCGTGACCATTTGGGGTTTGCTAAAAACGTGATTGTGCAAGCCACTTGCCACGGCGCAGACAACAGCGCCTTGCTCGACGCATTGCATCATTCCAACGGCCAAGCCCGCGGTGTGGTCACGGTGAAACGCAGTGTGACTGACGCCGAATTACAAACCATGCACAACGCAGGTGTGCGCGGTGTGCGCTTTAATTTTGTCAAGCGCTTGGTGGACTTCACACCCAAAGATGAATTGCTGGAGATCGCCCAGCGCATCAAAGCCTTGGGCTGGCATGTGGTGATTTATTTTGAGGCCGTCGACCTGCCTGAGTTGTGGGACTTCTTCACCGTCTTGCCCACACAGGTAGTGGTGGACCATATGGGCAGACCCAATGTGGCGCAACCCGTGGATGGTCCCGAATTCAGTTTGTTCATGAAGTTCATGCAGCAGCATGAAAACGTTTGGAGCAAAGTGTCCTGTCCGGAACGCTTGTCGATTTCAGGCCCCCAAGCTTTGCAAGGACAACAAAACGCCTACCAAGATGTGGTGCCTTTTGCGCGGCATGTGGTGGAAACTTTCCCCGATCGGGTGTTGTGGGGCACCGACTGGCCACACCCCAACCTGAAAGACCATATGCCAGACGACGGCTTGTTGGTGGACTTCATTCCCCACATCGCGGTCAATACCGAGCTGCAGCGCAAACTGCTGGTCGACAACCCCCTTCGCTTGTATTGGCCCGAACTCAGCGGCCAAGCTTCTTGAAAGATTTGTATGGCGCTTGATAAACCTTATTTAGACGTGCCTGGCACCACCATCTTT
>Ga0114960_10001441_pt1 | contig 19078 bp, 9 predicted proteins | sample C_130625_MF_Meta_FD_92637 | JGI IMG/M metagenome (GOLD analysis project Ga0114960, IMG submission 92637) | Freshwater microbial communities from Lake Croche, Canada to study carbon cycling - C_130625_MF_MetaG | ecosystem: Environmental > Aquatic > Freshwater > Lake | place: Lake Croche, Canada... | reverse complement strand
TGTGCCGTCAAAGTTTACACTTCCGCACTTGGGTTTGCCGCCACCGCCAACAATCACTGTTCTTGCACAGATAGCACCAGTAGGCACCGTAAATGTGTACGTGCCTGGTCTATCGTATACTACTTTATATTGCCAACATTGTTTACCGTTATAAGAAACTTTTGCACCCGGAACTACGGGAGCTGTTTTTTCAGCAATACTTGTTGTTATTGTAATTGGTACAAAACGTCCCATTGTATCACTCCTTATGTTGTGCTAGTTTCAATTCCGTATGCCACTGCATTAACTCCGGTAGTACTTGAAGATACTGCTAACAATTGTCCCGCAGATAATACCAAACCAGTTCGTTCTAGCACAGAATTAGCTGGAATAGTTATTCCATATTCAATCCATTCTGCTAAACCTGGACTAGCCGAAGTAGCAATTGCTACTCTTGCTGTTACCGGTGATGCAGTTCTATTAACTACTGAAACGTTAACTACTGCAAAATACCCTGTTGGGCAAGTGTACACAGTTTGCGTGGTACCAATTGTACCTGCTAAATCTGCTGTTCCTAATCTTCCTGTTGCTGCTGGCATGTTAAATCTCCGTTTATCTTAGTAAGAAGTAGTTTAATGCTAAGGGACTACCATCTATTCCCTGTGTGAAGTTAGCTTTACTCTTTATATTTATCTGAGTACCGGCAGTATTAGTTATAGTACTTCCAGTAATTTGAATAGTTCCTGCTACTAGCGTATTTACATTAACTGTACTTGATCCGCCGCCAATTTGGCTAGCAATGTAAGTTCTAATGGCACGTTGAGTTGGCACAATACTATCACTATTGGCTGTAAATGTGCCGTCTGTTGAGAACGCATTGATACTGGTATTTGAGCTTCCTAAGCTAACTGCACCCAATTGTAGTGTTTGTAAACCGCTCAAGTTAAACGCATTGGCATTCAATGTGGCAATACCAGTACTTTGTTGTACAGTAAACAATCCACCCACGTTGAAGTTACCATCTTGGTCAGTACTTGTGTAGAATACTCGTCCTCCGCCATTCTCCACCGTCATATTTGCCGGAATGGCCGGATTAGTAATATTTGGATAGTTAGTGGCCGCAATATTTCCAGTACCGATACTCAAGAAATCATGTCCAGTCAAACGAACTTGACTGTACTGTATACGCATTTCAATTGCCACGCCGTGTACTGGTGCAAGCGGTATTGACATGTTAGGACTAATTTGCAATACACAACTATAGTTACCTGCAGAACCTGTTAAACTACTCACAACAACAAGTTTATAGTAAGTGGTATTTCCTGCAAACAATACGTTTGATCCTGCGGTTGGAACAGCTGACATATTATTAACAACCATGTACTGACTGTTTTGATAAATGTCAGAATAACCAGTGCCTGTCACAAGAGTTGTAGCAGTTGTATATCCAGTGCCGCGATTACTAAATGTTGGATTACCCAATGCACCAATTCCGGTTCTCACAGTGTAAGTTGCGGCTGATGTGGCATTTGGATCTCCAAGCGTGATTGTTGGAGGAGTTGTATAACCTGAACCTGGTTCATAGATTCTAAAACTTGCCAACTGTCCTGATGCCACAACTGCACGGGCTTGTGCTTGTGTAAAGTTTGGAATACTCAATGCACTGGTTCCGCCCGTTGCAATCACTGCCCATATAGGAGCACCAGATGTAATAGTAATACTACCTGTTCCAGTAGCATGATTAGTTCCCACAGTCCAAGTACTACTTGAACTGAATTGCGATCCTGTCAAGTTACCTGTGATAGTCGTACCTGCAATAATTCCAATACCGTTTAGTACTGCACCGGATACAATACCGCTACCTGTAGGAGTACTTGTGACAGTTAAAGTTGTTCCTGAAATACTTCCAGTAAAACTAGTATTAGTATTACCAAATGTTAATGCATTCCATGCACTGTTAGTAATAGCTCTGCTGGTCCAGTTGATACCGTCTGGACTACTTGCGGCTGCACCTAATCCAGTTGCACTGGTCCATGCACCGCCACTGTTGCCAGTTACAGCAAAGATTGGGCTCAAAGTTGAACTTGTGCTGACTGTGATCTGATTAGTAGCACTATTAATAGTAGCAACATAGTACGTTGACGCACTGGTCAACCCGCCTAGGTATGAACCAGCTGTTGCAGATAGTGATCCAGTTGCACCATTAGTTACTGCTTGGTTAGCACCACCAAAACTAGTGCTTACACCAATTGCAGTTGCACTTGGAACTTCTGTAATATAGTAAGTACCGTCAACAACTAGTGTTATTCCAGTTGGGGTACCTGCTGTAGTTACCACACCCGCACCGTCTTTGGTAGTTGATAGTGTGAATGCAGTTGTTCCGTTTGTTCCAATGATATAATACACAGTGCCAGTTGTGTAACCTGTAATAGTCACACCACCCAGTGTACCTGTAATAGTTACTTTTTGTCCAATTACAAGAACTGCCGCTGTACATGCAAACTGTCCAGCAATACCTGTTGTAGTAACGCTTGCCAATGTTTGTGTACTTGGAGCAATACCGCTGAAGCTAGTGCCAGTAAATGCAATTGATTCTCCCACTGCCATACCAGCTGAGCTTGTCACAGTTAACAAATTATTAGTACCAGTAATTTGTGTTGCTGTGGTAGTTTGTGTACCGCTTAATGTGTAGCTTAAACCACTAATTGCAATAGTACCGGTAGAACTGATAGGTGTACTTATTGTATATGTTCCTGCACCGCCGGTGCCTGATCCAAATGCTGTGATATAACCAATCAAGTTATTTCCAACAATTGAACTGTTTTGGTAAGAAACACTATTCAAGTTATAAGTTAAACCAGTTGGCGTACCTGTTGTAGTTACAACACCAACACCGTTTGAAGTTGTTGACAATGTAAATGTTGTTGTACCGTTAGTGGCAATGATATAATACACTGCACCAGTTGCATAGCCTGTAAGAGTTATACCACCCAGTGTTCCTGTAATTCCAACGGTTTGTCCAACTGCTAATGTAGTGGCAGCACATGTGAATTGGCCGCCTGTTCCTACTGCTACTACAGAACTAAGAGTTGGTGAAGTTAATGTATATGCTGTTCCGCTAAAACTTGTACCACCGGCAACTGAAGCTGTTGGTGCTGGACTTACATAATAAGTTCCTGCACCGCCAGTTCCACTAAAGTTTGCAGTAACAAATGTTCCCGGAGCAGCCACGTTTCCGCCTGTTCCAGTTAATCCAGATGTTGTAACAAATCTAACAAATGTTGTTGTACACGCTTGCACGTTGAATGTTCCGTTGTAAACTGCTTGACTATTACCTGTTATGGTAATTGCTTGTCCAACAGCAAACGGTGCAGTACTTTGTGGCGAGGTAAACGTCACAGTGGCTTGTGTAGTATCGCCCACAATGCTAGTAATTGCTAAATTCTGTGCAACAAATCCACCAGTCCAGGAAAGAACCGATCCAGGAACAACTGTTCCAACACCAACACCTGATACGTTTAGTACTACAGGCGTAGCTGTAATAGTTGTACTTGCAACTGTTTGGCTAATGTTCACAGTCCATGTACTTGGATTACTTGTAGCAGTGCCTGTTAAGTTGGCTGCAACATAAGTTCCGCCCACTACACCTGTTCCACTCAATACATAACCTACCACAATACCACTGCCGCTTGGGACAGTGGATACTGACAATGTTCCGCCAAGAGCAGCCGATCCATTCAATGCAGTATTTGGTGCAATACTACCAGTAAATGTCACTGCTGTACCTGTTGCAATGGCAGCAAAGAATGTACTTGAATTCACTGCACTAATTGAAGTTGTTGTTGGAATGTTCGGGCCACCAATATACATGCCAGCCGCTGGAGTTCCAGCTGTAATACCTGCAAGACTCAAATTAGATGTTCCTGCATTACCTGGCATTACTTGAGCATATGTATTACTGAATGTATTTCCAGTAAGTGCCTGACCAATTGCAACAGTTCCAGTTACAGTGCCGCCAATTGTTAGTGATGTAGAACTAGCACTTGATGCAGTTGATGTAAAAGAAGTTGATCCAGTAACATATAGTTGATTAGAATACACTACACCTGCACCAACAAACGTGCTGGTTAATGTGTAAGTTAATCCAGTCGGAGTACCTGCTGTGGTTGTTATAGCAGTTCCGCCAAACGATGTAGACAATGTAAATGTTGTTGTACCGTTAGTAGCTATGATATAGTATGTAGTTGGATCAGTATATCCACTAATTGAACCTGCACCGCCATAAGTTCCGCTAATAACAAGACGTTGTCCAATTTGCAACGTTGCAGATGTACAACTAAATGTGCCGCCTGTACCCGTAATTACCACACCTGTTAATGTTTGTAGTGTAGTGGCCGCATTAGTCATCTGCACACTAGTTGTTGTTGGCAAACCAGTAACATTATAGTTTCCGTTATAAGTGATTGGAGTTACACCTTGTACCGAAATACTTTGTCCAAGTGCAAACGGAATTGCTTTGTAATATGTGTAACTTAATCCAGTTGGAGTACCTGCTGTAGTTACAACACCAACACCAATTTCATATACGTATACGCTGGTTGCGGCAGTGCCTGTTAAGAAAGTAACAGCAGGTCCGTTGGCTGTAGTACTCAGTGTAATAGAAGTGCTAGCAATTACTGATAGTACATAATAAGTTACATTTGGAATAAGTCCAACACTTGCCAAGTTTGCACCAGTAAAATACACACGTTGTCCGGCTATTAAACCAGTAGTAGATGCCATACCTAAAGTAGTAGTACCTGTAGTGGTAAATGTTTGTCCAGCGGCAGCGGTTCCGCCTCCTAACTGGAATGTTGTTGACCCGTTAGTCTGTAAAATAAAGTAAGTGGTTGGAGTACTATAACCAGTAATTGTAACACCACCCAATGTGCCGCTAAGTGTCATTGTTTGACCTGCAATCAACGGTGCAGTTGTTGCTGTGCAAGCAAATTGTCCAGCTGTACCAGTAGTAGTAACTCCACTTAATGCTTCAGTTTGTGCATTAAATGTTAATGTTACTGTTCCAGAGGTATTACTTGCACCAGTAATTGCAATATTTTGTGCAGATGCTACGTTGTTTCCACTACCGTTTCCACCAATAATCATACCAGTTGTAATAGTACCTTGATTAACCATACCTGGAGAAAGAACATTTAAAGCACCAGCAATTCCAGTAACTGAAGTATTACTGAGACTTGCAAATGTGCTAACAGCCGCAGTGGCAGTTGTGCTCTGTGTTACGGCTGTAGGAATCCAAGTTTGACCAGTTGCCATACCTGCTGAACTACTCAACTGAATTTGATTACTGTTGGCATATGCCGCAGTAATAGTAGGAGTTAATGTACTTGCAGTAGCAAGGAATGTGCCTTGACCGTATGCAACATTTTTCCAAGCATAGATTGCTGGTAATAATGTTGTGGGAGTAGTCCAATTAATACCGTCAGTACTGTATGCAGTTTGTTGACCACCTTGTGCCACTGCAACAAATCTTCCGTTACCCCAAGAAATACTTGTCCAGTATGCACTTTGTGGAAGTGTACTTGCTGTCCAAGACACTCCATCCACACTGTATGCGGCTGCGGTTGATAATGATGTTCCGCCAGCAATTGCTACAAATAACCCTGGGCCTGTGCCGTACGCAATACCAGTCCATGGGTTGCTAACAAGAGATCCGCCTGCATTCCAGCTTGTTCCATTTATGCTATATGAACTGGCTGTTCCGTTTGATATAGCAATAAATCTGCTGTTACCATACGCTACAGCTGACCAATTTGCAGCTTGCAGGCTTGTCATAACAGTCCAGCTTGTGCCGTTTGTGCTGTAGTATGCTACGGTAGAACTGGTTCCGCTGGCCACTGTTACAAAGTAAGTGGTTGTACTAATTGCACCGGCCGTCACACTGTTGAACGCAGAGCTAGAAAGTCCTGTCATTGCTGTCCAGTTGATACCATCTACACTGTAAGCAGATACACCTGCTGAGTTTGCAACTGCAACAAAACGTCCGTTTGCAAATGTAGTTGAACTCCATGTGCCTGTTGGTACGGTACGTGCTGTTGTTGCATATGCTGGTGCAGTGAATGTAACTCTTGGTTCAATAACATAAGTTGTTGTGGAATCCAATACTGATTGAATGGCTGTTCCAACGACTATGTGGTCCCAACCAGCCGCATTGATAATCATAGTGCTAGCAGTTGCATCAGATAGGCCGCTTGCAATTACTAGGCCGCCTGGGCTTGCAGTAATAGCAATTTGTGTGCTTGACACAATTGCTTGAACATAATACACAACACCCGCTGATGAAAAACCGCCAATTGTGGTTCCGGTAAATGCAAGAGGCATACCAACATAGAAAGAAGTTGTGCTTGGAACTACAATCTTAGCACCTGAAGCAATCACTTGAGTTGCAGTAATTGCTGTAAAACTTTCTTTTGCAACAACACCAATTTTTGTACCTTGACTATAGTACACAAAGTATCCTTGCTGGCCGACGCCTAATCCAGATGCAATAATAACACGCATTCCTAGATATGCTCCACTTACTGCCACGTCTGATGCCGCAATTGTTATTCCTGTTGTGCTTCCGCTTTGTGCAACATTTGTAATAGTTACATATCCTGCACCAGTGGTCAACATTCTGTTTTCAAATACTGCATTGTCTCTAACTTCGTCTCCAACTGCGGCAGCATTGATTCCGTTGGCACTACTGAATGCAAAAGTAGTTCCAGTGTTTGGATATGCATTACCTGCGTTACTATATTCTAATCTATATATGGAGCTGGCGTTTGTGAACGTGTAGGCAACTTGAGCTTGTGACGCACGGTTATTAACTTTGGCTGTGATTGCTGTTTCTGTAGTATCCACATATTCAGAAACAGATCCATATTTTCCATAGGAGTTATTTCCGTTTGTGGCACGTATTTTGCCACCGTTCTCGCTTAGATAACCAATATGTGCATAGTAAGAGAAAACTGATACTAATTCTGAGCGTGCATTATTTGTTACCCATGCACCAATACCGTCATTAATAACTTGTGTGAAATCGTTAGCAACAATACTTCTGTTTCCGCCATTGTGTAATGATCCGTCAACTTTTAAACCAGTTGCACCAGTGCCAAATGTTGTTACGTTTTGTATATACGGACTACGTTTGTAGATCCATACACTAGGATCATCAGGTCCTGCACCTGGATCCAAACTAACATAAGCACCCGCTGTTGGACGCTGTGTGCCATAACTGTTGGCAGTGCCAAGAGTACCGTTCAACCCTTGTAGTGTACAGTTACGTAAACCCGTTCCATTACGCATGTAGAACATGTTGCTAGTAGTATAACCAGTTGTTGGTTGGATAATAGTTCCGCGTAATTCATCACCAACGATTGCAGTATTTTCTGGAACACTGATTGGAAGGATTTCACTGAATGTACCTGTCTTAACAAAAATTGTGCTTGTTTGACCAGTTGTTGGCAAAGGAATACCAGCTGTACTGGAAGCTGTAAGTGCATTGATAACAATGTCAAGCAAGTTATTAAGAGCAGTTAATGATCCAACTTCAGCAGTTCCGCCCGAAGTTACTTGAGTCACAACTGGGCTAAAGCTAGTTAATGTTTGATAATTGTTTGCTGGTGTTGTTTTATTAATAGCATTTGTAACCAATGTTTTTAAATATGTTAACGCCGGAAGAAAGAATGGCATGTCTGAAGTGACTGCGGCATTGTAAAAAGTCGTCGGTGTTGCAAAATATGATTGTGCCACAGCCACAGTATTGGCGTTGCTAGAACGTATCAAATCTTGGCCGATAGCATCTAATATCAACTTTGAATCGCGAATAGTTTTTGTTATGTCAATAACTGAACCTGGAAGATATGGAGAAACACTGTTGGCTTTATTATAAACAATAAATTGAGCTACTTCGCGTGTTAAAAAATTAGTATTGGCAACTAATCTAGTGTTGGCAATTGGATAAGTTGTGCCTGCTGCCACTGTATCACATGCAAATTTAATTGTTCTAAAAGGTTTGTCTAAAGTAGTGCCTTGACCGTTGGTGGTTACATCAGTTCCTGTAGTGGCAACATAATAAATATCGGCGATATCACCAAATGTGTTCCATACCAAATTGGTCCCGCTTACTGTTAGTACTTGGCCGTCAGTACCAATTGGCAATCTTGCTGGGCCTGCACCACCATAATATACCAAATCACCTTGCGTAGTTAGTACTGAAGTTTCAACACCACCTGCCAGTTGATTCCAGTAAGTGGCCAATGTATCATTGTCAGGACGATTACCAGTTGCACCGGTATGTGCCAATATACAAACATACGAACTGTTGTTGTAACGAACACTGTCTCCAAGAACATAATTGGCAGTTGTCCATGTACCCATCCACTTGTACCCTGGATTTAACTGCTCCCAATATGTTAAGTTTGGTGGCTGATGATTTGTCCCGTCAAGTATTGCTAGGTATGTGTATCCATTTAGTCTCGCAACATCGCCTACTTTGTATGCAGTACCTGTTGAAAAATCGCCTCGGAAATTAAATCCAGTACTTAAAATATTCCAGTCTGATCCAGTATAAGCTGTTGGAATACGATTTGTATTGTTAGTTGCTGACACATAGCTGTATCCGCCGTATGTTACAACGTCTCCTGGAAAATACGCTACAGAAGTGCTGTACGTACTCATGAATTCTAAACCTTCAACAAAGCGGGCCCAGTAAGCACTATCAGCGGCCCAAGTGGCAGCGGATACGTTAACGCCTATACAAATCCAAAGTCCCGCACCTTCTTTAACAACATCGTTAAGTTTGTAACGTGTTCCGCTGGCAGCCCAAGTTCCTTTGTAATCAAAACTTTGATTAACAATGTCCCACTTGGTTTGATCAGCTTCTAATCCGCCGCCTAATGTTGTTGCAGATGAATTGCTGGTGTGACTGGTTTTGCAACGATAAACTGTTGCACCGTACTTGACAATGTCGCCAACTTTGTAATATGTGCTAATTGCCCAGGTACCTAACCAGTTGAATGCACTGGCAAATAATTCCCACTTGGCTTGATCATCTTCAAGATATGTTTGGCTAGCATGACCTGTTTTACAAATATAAACTTGACCGCCCCATGTAACAGTATCACCTACTTTATAATAAGTTCCGCCTGTTACCCACGTTCCTAACCAGGCTTGACCGTCTGCGGCCAGTTGCCAATTTGATGTTAAATCTGTATAAAAATTAGAAGTAGAAGTATGTCCTAATATACAAACATAAGTTTTACTGCCGTATCTTACTACGTCATCCTTGATGTAGGTAGTGCCGCCGGCGACCCATGTATTTTTCCATACAAATCTAATTCTACCTAGTTTAAATTCTGCCATTTTCTACTCCAAAATTAACTTTATAATATTTATCAATTGTTATTAACGCATACTCGCTATAAAATACGAGCTTGCTAACATGTGTCCGTCGACACCGCCTGTGAATAATACTTTGCTTTTAAATCCAATTGCATATGCGGCACCTGTCACTGGATCAAAACCTTGTGTATTTTGTATGTTCTGATTTACTACACCACCAGTTGTGCTGTTACTAATACTAATAAAACCTGCTGTTATTGCATTGACTGACAAATTAGCTCCGCCACCACCAATTCTAGATGCAATATACGATTTGATTGCACGTTGAGTAACAATTACTCCATCTGAGTTAGCAGGTAATGTTGCATCTGTTGATATTTCTGTAATAGTTGCACTGGTACCACCCAACACAATGGCACCAAGACTTATCTGTGTTAGGCCAGACAAATTAAAGAAGCTAGCATTCAATGTTGCAATTCCGGTGCTTTGTTCAACTTTGAATAATGTTCCAACTCTGAAGTTGCCGTCTTGGTCTGTAGCAGTGTAAAATACGCGGCCGCCTCCAAATTCAGCTGCAAGGTGTCCAGATTTAATTGTGGTTATATCTTGATTAGGGTAATTGGTGGTTGCAAAATTTCCAGTACCTATTTCCAAAAAGTCGTGTCCAGTCAAACGAACTTGACTATAGTTTACTCTAAATACCAAACCATTGCCCTGGTCAGGTGCATATGCCAAATCTAATGTTGGATTCAATTGTATCCGAGCGGCATAAGGGCCAGCTCCTGATATATTATCAATTGATACTAACCGGTAGTTGGTTGCATTTGTTGGATTGCCACTTATAGTAATATTTGCACCAGGGCCAGGAATATTTGTTAAATTATTAACATACAAGTAAGATCCGTATTGATATGCATCTGCATATCCAGTACCTGTTAATATGGTAGCAGATGCTGTTAGATAATTAGTTCCGCGGCTTGAAAAATTAGGAGTTGATAATACACCGTTACCTATTCGAACAACATAAGATACTGGATCGCCTCGATTAGGATCAGTTATTACAATTGTAGGTGCTGATGCATAACCTGATCCTGGATCCATAATTCTAAATTTAGAAATTCTTCCTGAAACAACTACTGCACGGGCTCTTGCTAAAGTACCAGATGTAGGTGTAGAAAATGTAACGCGAGGCTCAATACTGTATTGGGTAGTGGTATCTAAATCAACAGCGGCTGTTCCAGTAACCACATGATCCCATCCAGAAACTTGTGTGCTTTCTGTGTAAATTGTTGCCATCTTAGTTGTTGCATTGTATGCTTGAATATAACCATATTGTCCTGCACCTTTGCCTGCTATAATAACAATTCGTAATCCAACATAATTAACAGATGCATTAGAATCACTTTGTGCCAAATAAATGGTGCCATTTGAAGCATACCCAACTTGTGCATTATTCACTACATTTAAATAACCGCTGCCGCCTGCACTATTTCCAGTACCCGGGTCAACTAATCGTATTTCCATGACGCCGCCGTTTCTAACTACAGCTGAACTTACAGTTGCACCCAAGCCTGTACCAGTAATACTAAATGTAGTGCTACTATTGTAATTTTTTCCAGCATTATCGTACTCAAATCCTAATACATTTTGTCCATCGCAAAATACAAATCCAATTGTTGCTGGAGTAGCAATGTTATTTACAGTGCCTGTAATTGGAATTTCATCTGCCGCAGTACCTTCAGACACTGAACCGTAATCACCGTATGAGTTATTTCCGTCTGTAGCACGAATTTTTCCGCCGTTTTCGCACAAATATCCAATATGATTATAATATGTAAAGACACTAACCAACTCAGAACGAGCTTTGTTAGTTACCCATGCTCCAATACCATCACTTATGACCATTGTAAAGTCGTTGGCCACAATGGATTTGTTTCCGCCGCCATGAAGGTCACCGTCAATCTTAAGTCCAACGCAACCAGTTCCAAGTGCAGTTACATTTTGTACATAGGGACTTTTGCTGGTAATTTGAGCAGCAGGATTGGTAGCTCCAAGTGGATCTAAACTAACATAAGCCCCGCCACTAGGTCGTTTGGTTAGATAACTGTTAAATGGGCCCAGCGTACCAGTTAAGCCTTGTAAGGTCATGTTTCTAATACCAGTTCCGTTTCTAACATAAAACATGTTGCTGCCAGTGTAGCCGCTGGCTGGTTGAATAACTGTTCCGCGTAATTCATCGCCCACTAATGCCACGTCAGCAGGAATAGTGATAGGAAGTTGTTCTGAATAAATTCCAGTTTTAATAAAAATAGTTGAATTTGAGGGCACGTTATCGCATGCATATTTGACTGTTCGATAAGGTTTATCCAATGTTAAACCATATCCAGCGAGATCAGTTCCGTATGTTGCCACATAATATACTTTGGGGAATATTGCTCCAAATGTAGTCCACTGAATATTTGTGCCCGATACTCTCAATACTTGTCCATCAGTTCCCGCAGGCAATCTTGCAGTTGCACTATTATTATACCAAACTGTATCACCAGGTGTAGTCATTACATTGTTAGGATTACCCAACACATAATTTTCCCAATAATTCTGTGCTATCAGCGGGTCAGTTAATCCAGTTGTGCTGCCAGCACCACCGGTTGCAGTTCCTGAAAAAGTTACAGCAGTAATTCCTTTACTAACATTTATAGTATACACAGTGAGTGTAATATCATTAGTCGGAGTTGCTCCTCCTAAACTACTTCCTAAAATTACAATTTGCTGTCCTACATAGTATCCAGTACCAGCAGTTGTTACTGTAACACTTGCATATGCTGTAGTGCCGTCTTTGACCACGGTGAATACAGCACCAGATCCTTGATTTGGTCTTTTAAGTGTACTGTCAGCAACATGAGTTAAAATACAATTGTATGTATGCGAACCAAATGTTACCAAATCTCCAAGACGGTATTCAACAGGTGCTAAAAATGTATCCTGTTGCCAAACGCCACGCCACGCATGTCCTAAATTAAGTTGTTGCCAATATGTACCGTTAGGAGGTTTTACGTTTGTGTTATCTAATATAGCTGTATACAAATATCCATTAAATCTAATTACATCACCAACTAGATAATTTACGGGTTGTAACAAATATGTTGCGGCCCAGTCGCCACGAAAGTTGTAATTTTGTGTTACAGTACTCCAATATGCAGTGGCAATAACTGGATTTTGGCCCACATTATTCTGAATTGCACGATACTTGTAACCTCCATATCCAACAACATCGCCTTCTTGATAGATAGTACTATTGACCCATGTGTTTGATTCGTACTGTAATCCATCTAGATATACTGCCCAGTTACCTAAGTCAATTGCAAATGTATTAGACGTATGTTGTGTATTACATTTCCAAAGTGTACCACCCCACTTGACAATATCCCCTACTTTATATCGATAACTAGCAGTCCAATCAGTTTTGTATTCTGATTGCTGTAACACTACATCCCAATAAGACGAATGTGCTTCTAAACCCGAGCTTGTTGAGGCCGCACTGTTATGTGCAGTATTACATTTATAAACTATAGCACCGTACTTGACAATATCCCCTACTTTATATCGAGTGTTGATTGACCATGTATTTTGCCAAGCATGTGTTTTAGCAACAATTTCCCATTTGGCTTGATCTGCTTCAAGTCCTGTAACGTTATCAAGACCTACAACAGGAACTGTTGATATTTGATTTTGTATTAATGCGTTACTGGTGTGGCTCGTTAAGCAACGATAAACTATACCATTATAGCGTACCATATCGCCAGGATTATAAAGTGTACTGATAGCCCACGTGCTTCTCCAAGTGTACCCATCAAACATCAATCTCCAATTTGGAGTTGTTGCTGTTAAGTCTGGTAGAAAAGTTGAAGACGAAGTATGTGTAACCATACAGACATATGTTTTGCCGCCGTAGTTGGCAACATCGTCTTTAACATAAGAAGTCGTGCCAACCCAAGCACCTTTCCAGGTATATCTAATTCTTGCTATTTTAAAATCGGCCATAGTCTGCTCTTTATATTATTTTTAAGTTGAAATCCCTGTTGGATAACTATACTTTGTATTTATTCGGGCGGTCAAATCACCAGATGCGTTGACATAATAATACATGCTACGATCGTCCCAGCGATATTGTTCATAGATCAAATTGCTAAAAACAATATTATGATACACATCTCTGTTTTCATAAAAATCAGTGCCTATTTCAAAATTTTCGTAGTTATTTGCAACATCGCCGTCGTTGTTAACTTGTAATGAATCAGTTCGGCTTAATTGATTGACTCTGGATAAAAATAGTTCACCGTCATCGTTCCTGCGTAGCCCGTAAAAATATTGCGGACTTGTTCCAATTTGTTCTTCTTTTGTTCTTCCAAAAAAGTAATTGCTTGAAGACATGATTGCTCCTTATGCTATTTCTGCGTAGCTAGCAATTGAATCTATGCTGGCTGCGGTGTCGCTTACTACACTAATACTACAACTATTGCCTAATATTATTTTTTCGCCTTGTTGTACCAGTTTGGCACTGGTGTAGGGCGGAATTATTAATTGTTTTATATAGAATCCTGTAGTAGTTGTTGCATCAGTGATTGTAACATCCACAATTACATCTTCGTCTGCTGTGTTTGCTAAACTCAATCCAATAAGTGTAAAAATATTTGAAGCAGAGGTGCTTAACAACACTACTGGGCTTGTTCCTATATCCTTGTTTACTTTTGTTCTAAAATAGGTGGTCATGATTCTTATCCAAAAATTATTGTCTGTGCAATACCAATGTCGTTGGCCACATCAGCAGTCACGCCTGCAGAGCTTCCTGCAACGCTAAACCAAGACGAGCCAGTCCACATTTCAACTAAATTTAATTCGTTATTATAACGTATCATTCCTTGTTCAGCATAAAATGCAGTTGGTCTTCCAGACACGGTTCCAACAGGAATTACTACGCCGTTAGTTCCTGCAAATTTCACATAGCCGGTACCTGTTTCAACAAATTGTGTTACACCGCCTGCCGAAGTATTGGTTATGGTATTATTAGCTAATTTTAAATTTCCAACAACCACACCGCCTGATCCAGTAGTAACTAAATTAATATTGTCATTAATATTCCGTGTGGTTATACTGCTGCCGCTAACATCCAACCCAGCAGTTTTAAAGTCAGTTACTGTTAAATCAGTTGCTGTTATAGTACCAATTGTGGCAGTGTTTGAATATACAGTTGCCCATTTAAGACCTGGCGATCCAAGATTAAATTGATTGTGTTGACTAGGTATAATATCACTACTAACTTCACCTGTGAATGTTACAGTATCAGTACTTTGATCGCCAATTACAATATTGCCGTCAGCAGTTATAGTTCCAGTAGCATGAAGATTTCCATAAACATTAACATTGGAATTAATGTTTACTTGTCCAGATCCTGATGTTGATATTTCTAAATTAGTGTTAGTGCCAAGCGTGGCAATTGTATTTCCATCAATTGATAACTGTGTACCAATTAACATTCGAGATTGATAAACCACTGCATTAAGTCCAGTTGGTTCAATATATATCGAGCCTTCTGAACTACTAATTAAATTATTAGTAACAGTAAATGTAGCTAGTTTAGATTGTGTAGTTACTTCAAGATTAGTACTACGTGTAGTTCCGTTGACATCTAATGGGTACTGAGGAGATGCGGTTTTGATACCCACCTGGCGGCTGTTAACATCTAAATAAAGTAAGTTCGTCTCAAAGGCCAGGTTTACTCCGTTACGAAGTAAATTATCCTTTAAGAGCGGACCTGAGATTCGACCAACAGCCATTTACGCTCCTTTGTACCCCGAGTTTCACGGTTAACCACCTTGCATTGCGGGTTTACCACAGTTGAATATCGTAAAAGTTTGGTCAACTTTTACAGTAATAGTATTTATTATATTTTGATTTTTAGCCCAGTATAAGGCTCCAAAGATCCATTGTGTCGGTAACTTCTTGGTTAGACAATACTGGACTTGTTCCGATACTAGGAATCCATTTGCGTTGAACAGTTACTGTACTGCCCGATGGCAAATTAGCAGTTAATGTAGTACTGAATGTTATACTGACATTTGTAACAATTCCCAAAACTATTGTACCTTCTGGAAATGCCCCGGGAGAAATTATAAAATCTCCAATACCAAATCCAGAAGTTGCATTTGTGTATATAATATTATCACCTATACTAGCATCAGTTGTTGTAACCACTAGTGTAATTGTACTGGTATTTGATACATTGGCATAAACTTCAACATAGTTTAATGTGTTGTTGTATCTAAACGTTCCAATTTCAGGATTAGTAGGACGTTGTAATGTGGTTCCTGACGGAATTACCACACCGTTGGATCCGCTAAACTTTACATATCCAGTTACGCGTCCAATGCCGTCAGGCACATTGTTATAAAATGATAGTACTGTGTTATCAGTATGAGAGATGAGGCCGCTTTGATTTATATTAAGAAAGTCATTAAATCTTAAAGTTCCTACTCCAGAAGTAACTAAATTTAAATCAGTATCATTAATAATGTTAGAAATAGTAAGATTATTAAATCTCACATTACCCGATGTCAGTGTGGTTATGTTTGCATTGGTACTGGTGATAGAGGTTGTGTTGAGATTGGTTGAATAAACACTTAGCCAGTTTTTTAAATCAATGTTAACTTTATCATTTTGATTGATATCAACTAACTGATTTGTACTAGTGAATATAATATAAAAATCATAACCTAGATCGTAAAATGGGCCTTGTACATCGGATACCGTTGTTCCAAGACTAAATTTTACATCGTTTATTACAGATCCAACTTGGCCGCTACTTACTTCCCAACTAGATTTAGTTGCATAAAAATAATTTAAGCCGGTAGTTGTAAGAAATCCTGGATCGTTTGGTACATGTAAATGTAAAGTTCCGCCTAAGTTATATGTTTGATCAAGACTTGGCAGTATGCTTGTGGCTATTTCAGCACCAAATCCAATAGTATCACTTGCTGTATTACCAAATGTAATATTACCATCAAATGTAATACTTCCGGTTGCATGTAAGTACCCGTCTATATATGCACTTGAGTTTATGTTAGTTGGACCAGTTCCAACTGGATCTAATACAATGTTATTGTTTATCTCTGCGTATAATTCATTGCGAATAAGAGTTAGGTAATTGGTAGTTCCAAGACCGTTAGTTATAACAGTTGGAGTCGCTGCCTGATTAGGCTGGAATACAATATTTTCATTGTAACTATTTTGTATCTTATTAGTTTTAAAAGTTAAATGTGCTAAATCAGCCTGTGTGGTTACAATTAAATCAGTAGTGTGAGATTTACCATTTACAGTAAGAGTTCTTGTTGGAGCGGCAGTGTTAAATCCTACAAAGTTGTTATTGACATCAAGATACAGTGAGTCTGTATCAAATGCAAGATTCTGGTTACTGCGTAATAAATTATCAGTTAATAAAGGGCCGCTTATCCGCCCAAACTCTTTTCCCGGAGCAACTTGATTAATCTTTAAGGCCATGAGTTATGTCCTTATTGATCAAAACCATGCAATACTGTGACTGGTTTTCCTGGTGGTACTGGCCCACTAAAAAGTAAGTAGTAGCCTGAACCAACTTGACTGGATTCAGCAATGGTAATGGCTGTTCCTGCAATTATTGGCGATCCCACAATCGGGTTACTGATATCAATGCTGGTTAATGCACCAGTTTTTAAATCAGTAGTGTATGCTGACACAGTTGTGAGTGCTGGAATACCAGTTCCAGTCACCGTGGCACCAGTAATGTCTAATGCTGGATAAATTGCATGCGTACTGGTAATTGTTCCTGCCACTGTTTGAGACCCGGTAGTAGTATTCAAATAGCTTACAGAAGTTTCATTACAAGCAGTTACAACTGCGGAACCATTGTATCCATAAGGTGTCATTCCAGTTACTAGAATAGTTTCGCCAATTGAGAATGGTGCCGCTGGTTGTGCGGCAAATGTTAAAGTTGCAGTTGTGCTGGACCCGCTTGCACCAGTTGTTTGCAAACTGGTATTGAAATATAATCTAGTTGCAGTCACAAGTTCAGTCCTGCTAAGAGTGCCATAGTATGTTTCTGCACTGAATGTTGGATTTTGCACAACGGTGTAATTGGTAGTGTGCAGTTGAATTACATTTTCAACAATCACTAATAAATTAGAACCCGTCCAAGTATAACCGCGTTGTGTTATAGCAGGCGGTGCTGGATTCAAAGGCCCAAAATACACAGTGTCGCCATCGCCAACACCCAGCGTTTGTTGTGTAATAGATCCAGATTCTCTGTAGCGTAATGCACGCCACGTACTGCCTTGGTACACTTCAATATCCAAAGTTGTCTCATTGTAACGCATCATTCCGTTTTGCGGAACGACTGGACGCTCGTTATCAGCATTTCCAAAACCACCTGCTGGCACAGCGGCATTGCCAAGGCCGTGGGGAAGTTTTAATGCTGTACGGGAGTCCATTATTACAGAACCGTTGGTATCAACATACAGCGTGTTGTCATACGCCGCTCTACGATTAAGTGTTTGTCGTCTTAGGTATCTCATTATACTGCCAATGTGCTTATAGTCATTACTAGTGTACTGCCAACATCTGCTTTTGCATACAATGCATCACCATTTTCTAACACTAGTTTTTCTTGATCTAAACTAAGAGTTTCGCCTGCTGTAACTGGAAGTCCATTTACAATTAAATTAGCATCGCTAGGTGCTCCGCCGCCATGCACTGCATATAGATAAACAGGACTCACATGTGCTGTTGGATTTGCAGGATCAAATGTATATAAATTACAAAAAACTATACATGTAATTGCATTACTTCCAGTACTAGTATAAACTGGAGTTGCTGTTGAAGTAGTAATTGCCACTGATTTTATTGCCATGATTGTTCCTTATAATAGTATACTTAATAAAACTGCACGATTCTTACTTACTAATTCGTCCACATCATTTGTCATTCCAGATGTGCTTGTATTTTTAAAATACAATCCAGTTTTACCAGCACCTATATTTGCTGAATTTGAAAATAGCTGTGTCTTTGTGCCAGATAATACTGGGAATGTTGATTGATTTGATAAATTTAAAAACGAATTAATTTCAACATTATTATTATTTGCAAGCAATACTAAATTATTGCTGGATGTATTGTTAATAGAATCATCAAGAATATTCACGTGATTAACGCTAAGTCCGTTTTGACTAAGAGTTGCTACTATATGTTGATTATTAAGTATGCCAGGATGACCAACAAAAAATTGTATGTTACTGCCAAAGGCTTGAATCTTACTGTCTTCGTTGCCGGGTGCGGCTGTTGGAGGGAAATACATTCTATCAACGGTGGCAACACCTGCTGAAGCTGTTACATAATTTGTAATTGCTTTCCAATTTGGAATGTTATTGTCATCGTCAGATACATGTACATAGTAGTCATCAGCGGTGCCACCGTTGGCAATACGTAACATGCCGCCTGTACTTTTTAAATCAAATATAAAATTAGCGGAACGATCGTTAACAATTCCTGCTAAACTCAAACCAGTAACTGCGTTGGAAGCAGAAGTTTTTAGAACAAATGCACCATGCACTTCGGAAGAAGTAGCACCATCATAATACGACACTTTCTCGTCAAATACCAGCTGTGCATTTCCGTCGGGGTGAGCACCACG
>Ga0114960_10001438_pt1 | contig 19123 bp, 19 predicted proteins | sample C_130625_MF_Meta_FD_92637 | JGI IMG/M metagenome (GOLD analysis project Ga0114960, IMG submission 92637) | Freshwater microbial communities from Lake Croche, Canada to study carbon cycling - C_130625_MF_MetaG | ecosystem: Environmental > Aquatic > Freshwater > Lake | place: Lake Croche, Canada... | reverse complement strand
TAACTCATTTAGAATGAGTTACCAGGGAAATAACTCATTTAGAATGAGTTACCAGGGAAATAACTCATTTAGAATGAGTTACCAGGGAAATAACTCATTTAGAATGAGTATTTAAACTATTTTCATATAATCTTAATAATGGCTTATCTGGAAGTTCCTTCTTATCTGAAATCAATTGACCAAGTTCTAACTACAAAAAATAAGGATCTTCCTGTGAATCAAATGATTTCACAAGATAAGATTCGCTTTATGCTTGTTAGCACTCACGCACAGCAATATACTGGATATTCAAAGATTTCCTATGGAATTCTTCAAGAACTTGTAAAGAATCCATCGATTGATCTAATTCATTACGGATTTCAAAAGCACCCTCAAATGAATCCAGCATATCGTCCTTACAATGAATCTATCGATGTTATTGATGCTGCCGCCTTAGAAACACCTCTTGAACAAGGGTTTGGATATAAGGGTCTTATAGAAACTATTAAGAAGAAGAATCCTCATATTGTTATGATTTATAATGATATGGCAGTGGTCACACGATTTCTTGAAGAAATTCGTAAGGTTCCTACACCAAGATCTTTCAAAGTCTGGATATATTGTGACCAAGTCTATGATTGTCAGCACCAGGGAATGATTGATATTTTGAATCGTGATTCTGATCGTGTATTTACATTTACTTCATATTGGAAGAAACAGCTAAAGGAGCAAGGTGTTACACGGCCTATTTCAATTCTAGGACACGGCTTTGATCCGAAGGTCTTTTTTACTGTTCCACGTGATATGGCGAGAAAGAGTCTGAAGTTACCTGAGGAAGCCTTCGTCATTATGAGTTTGAATAGAAATCAGCCAAGGAAGCGTTATGATATTATGATTATGGCCTTTGTGGAACTTCTCGTAAAATATCCAACGAAGCCCATTGTCTTACTTTGTATCTGTGATAAGGGAGAGAAGGGAGGGTGGTGGCTATTTGAAATCTTCGTTCGCGAACTCAAGCGCAAGGGAGTCACCGTTGAGCAATTTGGAAATCGTCTGATGATTTCGTCTCAAGATATGGTATTCAAGGATGAAGATATTAACATCTTATATAATGTCGCAGATATAGGTATTTCCACGGCTGATGGGGAGGGCTGGGGTCTATGTACCTTTGAACAGATGGGAATTGGAATTCCACAGGTTGTTCCTGATCTAGGAGGCTATAAGGAATATTGTTCAAAGGCAAATTCTATGATCGTAACACCAAAACACAGATACTATCTACCCTCTGTATATAGTGTTGTAGGTGGAGAGGCACATGTCTGTGATCCTCATGATGTCTGTATAGCCATTGAGGAATATTTGAATGATAGTGAAAAGCGCAAAACTCATGGACAGAAGGCAAAGGAGACTATCTTAGAATACACATGGTCAAAGGCAGTAAAGGATCTTGAGAAATGTATTCTTTCTGAAAAGGATGATCTATAAAAAATTGACACTGAAATATATATCATGACATGTATGTCATCATATACCTTTCAAAATCGTATCACAAGTATTAATTATTATTTGGCATCTACGATTGATTCTCAGTTTCCAGATATTATTGATCCTGAGATCGAAAAGGAAAAGTTGAGGATTCTTGAATATAATGGAAAGTGTGTCTATTGTAGAGTAAATGTGGCAGATCGCATTGATCACTTTGTTCCGAAGATCAAGGATAAGATTGCCACTGGATACGGAAATGACGCACCAAATACCATTCCGTGTTGTTCACCATGTAATTCATCCAAGGGGAATCGATACTTCTCTGAATGGAAAAAGGCCCCTAAGAATGATTTGAGATGGACCGAATTTTCTGAATTTCATATAAAGCATGCTCTAGTAAGAAAGGAAAAGACTGAAATCTTTATAAAGTTTCAATCTGAACTTGAGACCTATATTCGAGATCTTGATTCGAGAGTTAAAGCTTCGTGTTCTCTTTCTCAAAATAAGCCAATCGACGTTCCCGAAGTTCCTCATGAGTAAGGCTAGATAATTTTATTTGCGGGATTTCAATGGAACACATCTTTAACCAGTCATCTCCTTGTATACCTTGAAAGCTTCCTAAGCAGATCGATAAGTCCTTTGGACCCTTGGGCCCTTGATGTCTGGTATAATCACAATTTGTCATAACAATATATTTTGTCCAAGGTCCGGTTCTTAAGCACATGGCATAGAAGGTTGATAAGGCAGACCATGTAATATACGACTTTTTTCCTGGAGAAGGTGTTTTATATTTACACTGAACGGCATACCACTCACCTTGATGACTCGCAATAAGATCAATTCCCATATCTCTGCGTTTCAAAGATAATTGTAAAAGAATTTCTTCAGGAACATCTTCAAGAAGCCAGACCTTCTCGAATCCACGGATCTCTTTTAAATATAAAACACAAAATTCTTCAAATATATCTCCTCGAATCTTTTTATTATCACGCTGTCTCATTTCTTGTAGGGTATGTGCTGGCTTTGAATACCATGTCTGACATTCAGAAATAAATTCATCAAAGAGATTTTTAGGACTTTTTAGAAAGATTGCGTGAAGTTGTTTTTTCAGATCCATAGATAATATATGAGAAGTATGTTTAGATATGACCTGTCCGTGTGATAAGATGTGGGGTGGTTACAAGGCTACAAGAAAGAATAGAGATCTCTTAAAAAGATATAAGAGAGGAGAATCGATTGGATTCACAGCCACAGCTTCACTAAAGGCAAAGGGTCTCATTCCTAGAACTTCAAGAAAGTTCCGCGGAAAAAAGATCCTCGGGCCAAAATATAAATAAGTAGACATGGATACTCGACGCCGCATACGTTCGAAAGGAACCTTACGAAAAAGGCAAACAGGTCCTATTAAGATGAATACAGATGCGATCACAGCCATTCTTGATCCTATCTATAAAAGTCTACCGAATACTATAGCAACAGGACAACATAATTTAACTTATAGTGAAGCTGAATGGCCTATACTGAAACATATCATTGAACTTTCTCAAAAGGAACCTAGCCCCGGCAAATTCTATGATTTAGGATGTGGTCGTGGTAGACCAGTTCTCTATATGAGTTTATCAGGCCTCTTTGATAGCTGTGTAGGAATAGAAGTGCTTCCTGAAAGGATTGCTTTAGCTAAACAAGCCTTGTTAAATCTTCGTCAGGTAATTCCTGGAGCAGGAACAAATATTAAGTTATATGAAGCATCTTTTTTGAATCCAGTATTTAAATATAAGGATGCTAGAGTTATCTTTTTTAATAATGACTCCTTTGATTATCATACTCAGACTACCCTATTTAATAAATTAAATGCTGAAATGCCAAAGGGATCCTTTCTTGTCTGTTCAAAGATTCCATCTACTCCTTTGTCAGCCTTTGAAACAGTATCTGGAGTCCTTCGTCATTTATAATATGTTTAAAAAATCGTCTGAAGTAAATGGACAGGATACAGGTTCAGATACCTGGGGTTCAGATACCTGGGGTTCAAAAATCTCAGATACCTGGAAAGAAACCAGAAAGACCTTCTGTAAAAACCAGGTTTGGTTATGATGCTAGAGATTGTGTAAAGTCCTTACAAGAAGTTTTAGCACAATCGGGTCCCTCAGCAACTGGAAAAGCCCTTCATTATAGTGCTGATCTCATCTGTAGTGGAGGATTTGAAATATGGATTCGTCTGATATGGTCCTTTGTATTCCAACATGTTCATTTGTCAAGCCTCCGGATATTTGTATACTTACAAGATAAAACAAAAATTCTCGATGATAAAATGAAATCGCTCGACATGGAAGCTCTTTATAGAGAGTCTGAATTTCAACAACAGATTTCTGAAGTAATTCTAATTGTTCAGACACTCCCAAGACAGGGAAAGGTTACATGGCCAAAGGTGCCTGATGAAACTCATGAACCGAATTGGATTCAGACAGTTCCACATGCCAAGGAGGCAGAGGCAGTTCGAAAAGTCTGGATTGCGCAACATGATCAACCAATTCTTAGAATTGTGGCAAATCAAATCTTATTTGCGTGTGAGGAAGTCAATATTCAACGAGCCCTCTTCTGGCTCAGATGGATTCTTGATGAAGACAAGCGTGTTCGTGGAATGGGTGCTGGATATACTCTTACAACAGCAAGACGCACAGGTAGCGGTTCTATAAAATTAGATAAGGCTGAAATTGGTTACTATGTTGCTGCTGTCCTAGCGGAGGCTTATAAGGATCTAGCAAGACGTGGCCTTGTTCGAATGCATGAAGAATTTCAAATCTTAATTGATCTCTTTCGAGGAAAACAAGCAAGACTCACATCTAGACAGAAGCAGGAATGTTTGGCACTTATGATCCTAGTGGTATCTGAAGTTCCACGATGGAAAATTCCAGCTGCTCAACCTCTTGTAAAAGATCCAGTTATCATGAGTCGTGCTGTCCATGAGTCTGTAAGATTTTTTCAGGAAATCGTTGTAAAATCTCCAGTTCCATCTGTGGTTCCAAAGGATATTGTTGGAACAGTTAAAAAACTTCCGAAGGCTGCTGCGAAGGCAACTTCGTCTGAAGATAAGATGCGTCTGATGGATGAAATGGTTATGGCATTTATTCAGAGGTAAAGGAACGACCAAAAAGAATATACAAAAGTGTAGATAAATGATCTGTAAGTATCTTATAGCCCTCTCTGGTTAAATGAAGATAATCATACATTATTTTTTTAGATATGGTCTCATCAAAATTTATAAATAAGTAACTTATATCTATGAGATAGATATCTTCTGAAACGATTGCCTTTTCTAACAATTTATTAATTTCCCTATTAATTATTCTATATCGGTCTGTCTTAGAATGGCCTCTAGGAAGAGGACACACTAATAAGATCTTTACATCTGGCAATCCCTCTTTTATAATTTTAAGTATTTCTTGAATATCTTTAAAGGTCTCTTGTGTAGTATATCCATGATCTGCGTTATTTGTTCCAATTTGTAAAATTATACATTCTGGATTTATAGACAAAAGATGATTCGTTTTTAAGAAATTTAATACATCTTTTGTCGTATATGCCGCCACGCCAAAGTTTATTGGATTGTAATTTTTAAAGGTCTGAAATAATTCTGGATCCCACCATTGGGTTATGGAATCTCCTAGGAATACAAGCATCTACTATAAGATACAATTCATATTTTTAGATCAGTTGAACTAAATCTTTTTTCCATGCCTCTATTATTAAGTCACCTGACTCATATATAAGTAGGATAAATAACTACTTGATAAATGCATTAATGAATGATAGAACATTTGTGTATTCCAGTCTGGATCAAAGGACATTATTTGAAACTGCTGACCTACAAAATAAGAGATTAAACTATAGCTTATTGAAGAATAATAGACAGTTCTTATAAAGCAACTTGATTTAAGAGAATTATAATATGAAGATAAAAGAAAATTTAGAATTGCTAAGCAATCTAGAAAAAAAATAAGTTCACTTCGAGTTCCGTGAAATCCAACCGTTGTAAGAGTTAGAAATATATAAGTATATCCATCATAATATCTTCTTCTTTTTAATGCCATATAAGATGGAATTAAATAACTCAGTCCAGAGAGAACTAAGACTGGTTCAGGAATTGTATGAGGATCGTGTAGCATAGATGGAACTATATTTATTTTCTTTATATTAGGAACCTAAAGTTACTATTAAAAATTTCATATAGATGCTTCTTACAGATACTCAGACACCAGAATGGTATACACGATTTGAATTTATAAAGACTGGTTATAGAAGACCTGATACACTGTTCAGAGTGTTCTTTACTATCTTTGAATGGCATAATGAGACACTCAATATTCATACACATTTATTACCTGCCCTCTGGTTTACTTATAAATTATCTATTATAAATCACGAGATATTTTTTATAGAAAGTTCTATATATGCTAAATTCTGTATTCTGTGTGGTTATATGAACGCAATTCTTTTATTATTTGCCTCTGCCTTTGCTCATACATTCCATATTGTTGATAAAGATCATAATACTAAATGCTGGTGCTACGACTTCACTGGGATTATAGCTTGTAATCTTGGACGGCAATATGTAGATAGCTTTCTTTTATTTATAACAGTCTTAAAATCTCCTTTACTCTTCTTAACTTCTGTATGTCTAGAAAGTGTATTTGCCTTTTATTGTATCTATCAGATTGTGTATATTGAGGGGGCAGGGCGTTACTGGGGTATGATCTATCCAGCTATATCATCTATTATATTTATAGGACCAGTCACCTATATTTCACAGAAATCTGATATCTTACTTATTGAACAGAAAATAAATCCATTTATCTTTCGCGAGGCAACTAATAATTCTTTATTATGTTCTCTATATATCTTTATTGCGGGGTTAGCCTTTTACAAGGGAAAAATTCCTGAGCGTTTTTGGAATCCTAGAGGTATCTTTGATCATTGTCATAGTCACGTTTGGCATCATATTTGTATAGTATTTTCGCTTGTATCAGCTATGGATATGGCACCCTTATTATATAAAATTGAATCATAAGGCGTATCCATTGAATGTATAATGGATATCTTAGTCTCTCGTCTTACAGCGGCGAACGAGGCTTACCGAAACGGAAACTCCCTCCTTATGACTGATGATGAATATGATCAGGGTCTTGATGAGCTTGCTCAGAAGGTTCCGAATCATCCTCTTCTAAAGCAGGTCAGAGCAGCCCCTTCTACGACTCACAAGGTTGTCAGAATGCCCTTCTATCTTGGATCTCTTGATAAGGCAAAGACTTCAGATGAACTCGAGAAGTGGTCAAAGAAGCAATCTGGGTCCTATGTCATTTCTGAGAAGCTCGATGGCATCTCAGGACTCTGGAATCCTGGTGCGAATGCGCTCTATCTATCTGGAGATGATAATATGGGTGTTGATGTCTCCCAGTGGCTAAAGCATCTTTCTCTGAGTCCAAAGGTCTTGTCAAAGACGATTCCTAAGGGACTCTGGATTCGCGGAGAGCTCATTTTGCCAAAGCAGAAGATTCCAGAGGGAAAGCTCGGTCGATCCATTGTGAATGGCCTCTTTCATCTGAAGACGCCAAATCCTGAGGAAACGGCAAAGGTTCGCTTTGTTGCGTATGAGGTCATTGGTCTAGCTTCAAATTCATCAGTCACAAGTCAAGTAACTCTTCTTGAAAGCTGGTCGTGCTGGCTTCCATGGTCTGTTAATCAGAATGCCCTTGTAGCCTCAGATCTAAGTTCACTTCTGGAAACTCGCAGGAAGTCTTCAGAGTATGACATGGATGGTCTTGTCATTAAGACCGATATTCCAAGTGCTACACGTGTTCTCAAAGGGAATCCAAAGGATGCTATTGCCTGGAAACCTCCGAATGGAGAGTCAAAGCTGACGAAGGTTATTCAGGTGGAGTGGAATGCCGCAGCCTCTGGTAAACTTATTCCACGGGTTCAGATTGAACCTGTTCATATCGGTGGATCCACGATTCAGTTTGTCACGGGTGTAAATGCCAGACGTGTAACAGATTGGAAGATTGGTCCAGGAGCCTCAGTCATTGTTCGCAAGGGTGGAGATGTAATTCCCTTGATTGAATCTGTAGAAGTTCCAGCTACAGTTGTCTATCCTCCTCAAGGATCCTGGAAGTGGGATGGCCCTGAGCAGACGGCAGTCAATATTATTCAGACAACCGCTGATTCTACCACTCTGGTATCCCAGTTTATGAAGATGGCAAAGCATCTTGAGTGGCCATCAGTTGGTCCTGCTGTGATGAAGTCTGTAGTAGATGCTGGATACACAACCGTCCCACTTTTAAGATCTGCGTCTGAGGATGCTCTTAAGAAACTCCTAGGGCCTGTCAAGGGATCAAATCTTTATAAGATTGTTCAGACGGATGGATGGTCAAAGGCATCTGAGATTGATTTATTCATCGCAAGTCCTCTCAGACCAGATGGAATTGGCTCGTCTCGTCTAATTGTTCTAGAAGCATCTGAACCAGATTATACAAAGTGGACAAAGGTCACAGCAGCTCCGAAGGGATGGTCTCCTGATTCCCTGAAGGAGTTTCAGAAGATCTGGGCGCAGTATGAGATCTTTCGTAAGGAGGAATGGTCCTTTCTTCCTTATCCTGTGAAAGGTCCTGTAGCTCAAACAAAGAATGAAATTGTAGAAAACAAAGGGTCTGTTGTCTTTACAGGATTTCGTGATACAGATTTAGAGGCTAAGCTGGCTGCTAAGGGATATAAGTTGTCTGATCAGGTAAAACAGGATACAAAGGCGGTTCTGATTCCAGATACAGAAGATCCTCAGACGTATTCTTCAACGAAGACTGATAAGGCAAAGAGAATTCCCGGTTGTTCTATCTTGCGTAAGTCTGAGTTCATTCGGTTATAATAACGATACACTATAGTAAGATGAAGTTTGAGCTTCCTCAAAGCTGGAAAGAAGGATTTCCTATGAAATTAGATACATCTCAGGGACAACTCTGGAGGATTGGACTTCCTATTTTTCTAATTCTTTTAATGATTGTTTGGTTTACAATGGGACTCTGGTATAAACAAACATATGGCCGCTATAGATCTAGAAATGATTCAATTCAACAATTACTTACAATTCGTCGTCATATTCTAGGAGAGGAAATTGATTCTCTTACATCGAACAATTCATCCATTTGTAATGCTCTTTTAGATAAGAAAGGAGTTTATTCACAAATTAATGAATCAAAGACAGCTCTAGTTAACTGGAGACCTCTTACAGTTCGTCTAGCTGGATATCTTGGAGGAGATGTAAGTGTAAGAGATGGGGTATTTGATATGAAAAAGGGAATTCAGCTTGCCCTAATACTAGGAGCTCGTTCCTTTGTTTTTGATATAGATTATCTTGATAATAAGCCATGTGAGCCAGTATTAATTCATAGAGATGAAAATGGATATATGAGATCCTTACATGTAGGATCTATACAGGATGGAATGGAATCCTTGAAGCAAATGGCATTTTCTTCAAACTATGATCCAGTTATAATTATTATTTATCTACGTAGAATTCCAGATGGGAAGGTCCAACAGAGAACATTTTTTACATCCATAGCAAGTCAACTTGATCCTTTATCTATGTATCATCTTGGATCTACTGAGCAAGGTAATTTTCATAATTGTAGATCAGAATCCTCGCTTTTTACAAGTGAAATTACGAATTTTCAGAAGAAATTCATTGTATTATGTAATTATAATACCAGTTTATTAGCTCAGACTCAGAATCCTAAGGATAATCTCGATTTTTGGGTAAATGCCAGATTATACGTTGATGAACTAGGAAAGAGTTCAAATCTTGGTGATGTGACAGACAGTGTTCCAAATGGACAGGTTCCATATGCCCAAGTTGGATCCACTACTCAATTACTTATGATTCCTGATGATGATAAGAGTAAATATAATGATAAGTCATCAAATACATTTAAGATTGCTCTAAGTCCAGTCGATAAGGTTTTATCTATAAATGAAATGGTAACCTTACTAAATGCCCTTGGTATTCAATGTGTTCCAATTGATGTGATTCGTCTAGGGTCTACAAAGCAACATCTTAGAACTCTTAATAATAAGAAAGACGCAGTTACCTTAGAAGATTTATCAAATCCAACAAATCAGAAAGACATACTCTCTTTCTGGACATATGGAGGATATTCTAGAAAATTAATCATTGAAGGGTTTGAAGATCCTCCACCGGCTCCTATAGCAGCACCCATACCCGGCTTTATTATACCAAAACAAATTGCTCCTAAGAAACCACCACCTTCTACAAACTCAAATGGTGGACTTGTTTCTATTGCCTAAGTAAGATGAGCGTTGTAGAAGTAAAAAAACGCTTAGAACAAGTCATAGGTCAAGCGAAGATTCGTATTGACCTAGATTCTGCTCAGAATCCAGAACTTCGTAGGGCAATTCATATAGTAGAAGTATTTTTACAGGAATCAGGACGTATATGTTATGGGGGTCAAGCAATTAATGCTCATTTACCACAGGCTGATCAATTCTATGATTCAGAAAAAACCTTGCCTGATTATGATTTTTTTTCACCTGAAGCCGAGAAAGACACCGACAAACTCATACAAATGTTAAAAGATGCTGGATATACTGAAATATCAAAACGTATTGGAATTCATGATGGAACCATAAAGATCTATGTGAATTACTCTGCGATTGCTGATATTTCTCAGATGATTCCTGAATTTTATGATTCAATTTACAGAAAGTCTTCTATTATAAATGGCATCCGTTACGCGGATCCACTTTTCTTACGAATGCTCATGTATCTTGAATTATCAAGACCACGTGGTCAGGTAGAACGCTGGGGTAAGGTTTATGATCGTTTAAAAATTCTTGATCGTGCCTCACCAATGCTTCGGTGTAAGAACAAATATCCTCAGATCACTGAAACAAAGGAATCTAAACAGGCGAGACCAACGATTGTTCGGTATATGATACAGAATAATCGTTCATTTGCGGGCGGTGATGTATATTCAATCTATAAACTGAGTGGTCCAGGAAAATCAAGCCAATCAAGAACAAATTTTTTACTTCATGAATCTCCACCTGTTGTATTCTTTAGTCCTGACGCAAATGGAGATGCCATAAAATTATCTGAGATGACATCCTCTGTAAAAAAGGAAATACTAGGATACCAAAATATGCTTCCGGCTATGATCTTATTAATAAAGAATGATTCGATTATTGGAATTATTGTTCAAGAAGAAGCTTGCCATTCCTTTGTGAAACTTCCTTTAACAAAGGGTCGATTCTTAAAAGTTGTATCGATTGATACTTTAATTACCTTCTTAATTGGTTTATACTACAGAGAAGATTCTCTTTTAATGACACAGGATTCTCTTCTTTGCTGGATACGCCAATATATAGATTTGTCGGATCGCTATAAGTCAAAACCGACAAAACTGTTTCCAGCTTTTCCAATTGATTGTTCTGGTTATCAGACATCCTTTGCGAGTTTACTTCGGGCAAAGGCTGCGAGAATTCAGGCCGCTCGTCAGAAATTAAGTAGCGGGCGTAGAATAACTACAAATAATCTTCGTCGCTTTGTAAATTATGGATCAAGAAGAACAAGGCGTAAGATTTAATGGTTTTGCTTAAGTGAAAATATGAAAGAGTCTGTTCTATCACCTCCTTCAAATTTGGCATATGATTTCTTAGGAGCATCGCCCCATTTATTCTTAATATCGTCCATATCTTTCTCAAGTTTGCTGACAGTTTTCGTTAAATTATCCATTTTAGATATAGCATCTTTTAAGACTTTACTATCAAGTAAGGTATCTACACGAGTAATCTCAGAACTTAGACTTGGAACTGTGCATGATGAATTAGCATTTTTTTGTGCGAGTCGCGCCTTTAGTGCCTCCGGAGAACATTTTCCTTGAAAGCCCTCACTGAATTTTTGATAACGTTTCATCTGCTCATCTGAAGGAGGTTTCGCAGTAGATGGATCTTGTGCCATGCTTACAGCCTCTTGTAACTTCTTAACTGTAATATCAAACCACTCATATTCTCTTTGAATTCTTTCAGGAAGATCATCTGTAATATTCATAAGTGCCACCTCACAGGAGCCATCCTTTGTAAAATCTGGTAATTTCATATATGTATCACATGAGGTATATTCCATTGTAGTATTTGGTGTTGAACATGTTGGCCGGGATGAGGCTAAGACATCCTTACAGGAATACATATCATTATATATTTTTGCGAGTTGATCTGAACTATTTGTTTCAGTGCCAGATGTCTTTGTAGATTGTTCAACACCTTGTTGAACCTTTTGTTGAATAAAGCTTGATATTTTACAATATGGTGTTAAATCATGAATCAGCCTTTGTTTTAGTTTTTTATAAGAACTGCTGTCATCAAAAAACCCCTCTTTTGTTGAGAACAAATATCTGTGAATTAGCATAAGTATAACAATAAGACCAAATACGATAAGTTTGTTATAGAGCTTCATCTTCTTACTTAGAGGAGATAGATGTCTCTTGGAGGAAATCTTTCCTCTGGATACACTGATAAATTAACTGAAAGAGTCTTGCGCAATGAACGTATGAAAGTCTCTCATTCAGATAAATGTTCAAGTTGTTCTATTTCCGGCAAGACTCCAGTTGCTGTATATCCATCTGTGCTTTTACATACTAGAATGAATTCATGTTTACCTATAACCCCGGCTCAGTTTGCTCTATATCCAAAGATTGCTGTTCCATCTTCTATTCGAACGCAGTCGCTTGTCTCTCCAATAGTTCCAGTAGATCCTAAATCACGCTTTTCGCAGTATGAAAGATATAAGATTCCAGTCCCATGTCAACCCTTACCACAATCTTCAAATATGGCGGGTATTTCTTTACCTTCAAGTCTTCAATGTAATATTTATCCAAATACATAAATAGAATGACACTCACAAACTTTGATTCATCTCTTCTTACACAAAAGAGATCCCAAATGACACTTTATTCATGGAAGATGAATAATAATGTTTTAGTAAGCCTTGGCCGCTCAGTCCTTCAGGAACAACCTACGTTTCAGAGTGGGGCTGTTGTGGTAGATCGCAGAAAGGGTGCTTGCGTTTGTGCACAAGCTGCCTTAGCAAATCCCTATGAATTTAACGGTCTCTCTCAGTGTGGATGTGGATCTGGAATGTAATTTATCTTTATTTCGCATAAATAGATATGTATTCTTCTGATGTTATAAATCGTAATCGTGCGGCAACCTTGTATCAAAACTTTCTTCTAAAACAAGCTGAATTTGATTCTGGAAAATCGATTCGTATTGATCGCCAATACGGTGGATCAGATTATGGTTATCTTACTGAATTACAGTTAGGCCTTATTCAAGATACATCATATCTTGTATCTATACCAATTTCTCTTACATTAACAAATAATACTCTATCAACAAGTGTAAATGGATTGTCGAGTGTTAATTTAGCATCCTATATTGACTCTGGATCAGTCCTAGCTGGAACACTTGATGATTCTGATATACCAATTTCAACTGGAGGAACAAGTTTTTATTTTTATGGCATTGATTCTGGATTAACAAATAAGATATGGTGGAATACAAATAATGCCCTAAAATTTAATTCAACGGGCGATCCTTCAAAGGCTGATTTTTTTAAGGATACTGCTCCAGCAATCCTTATAGGCCAATATGATAGACGTCTAAATTCGTTATATACTACATCTTATATTTCTAAGGGATTTGGTATAACAAAAATCATTGTAAATTTTGATAATTATTATACCGCTCCAGTGAATGGAACTGGATCCTTTATGATTCGTCTTATTCGCGAACTTGCGGGAGATAATAGACAGTGGGTAGAAGTTACAATAATAAAAAGTCCTCTAAGTCCAGGATATAGCACCCAGATTACAACATATCCAAGTGGATCAACTGATTCAGATGGAAACATAGTCGACTCAACAAAGTTATCCCCTTATAATATTTCAAATGGAAGACAATTTTTAAATCCGTGCGGAACACAGTTTGGCCTAGCTAGTCCACCCACTGGATCATCCTTTGTATTCCAAGGTGATAAATATGGAAACTCTTGGGTCTTTTATAATACATGTTTTCTCAATATACAATAAACATATATACATGATTTTTTTACAAGATTTAAGAAATCTAGTAAAAAAATGCCTCCTCTGGGGGTCGAACCCAGTACCTTCAGCTGTTTCTTGACATATGTTTACGTCTATACAAAGCAGATGCTCTACCAGTTGAGCTAAAGAGGCTATGTGCTGTTTACAGCTTTACGAGGAAGGGGATTTGAACCCCTGCGTATTTCTACAGCAGATCTTGAGCCTGCCTCCTTTAGTGTCTAGGCTGATCAAGCTTATGAAACCACTCGGACATCCTCGTCTTGTGCTTTCGCACTTGGCTAAAAGCCATTAGGCCCCACCGAGAATCGAACTCGGGCTACAGGGTTTCTGCGATAGACATTTATGTCTACCATATTCAAAGCCCCATGTACTAACCACTATACTATAGGGCCAAAGTGGGTCTGATTATAAGAGTGACTCCGAACTCTAAATTCCGATACCGGGAGTTGAACCCGGGCCCTGGGATGGAAAGTCCCGTATCCTAACCGTTAGACTATATCGGAGAAAGTATTGGCTTTTGAGGAGTGCCAACGAACTCTGATGCGCCATCCGGGAATCGAACCCGAGTTAACAGATTGGAAATCTGTGATTCTACCACTAAACTAATGGCGCTTTACGGGGTGTGGGGATCGAACCCACGCGCTTTCGCAAGGGGTCTTAAATCCCTCTCCTTAACCACTCGGACAACCCCGTGTTAGAGGACTTTCACCTCCCCTGTTCCTAACTCCGCGCCTTAGGTTTAAGCGACGGCGGCCACTCAATTTTTACCGCGCCGATTTTTTGATCGAATTAATGGCCACCCGCAACAACCTTCTTCTTGACGATCTTCTTAGGGACTGCCGCAGGAGCAGCTGCTACAGGCGCAGGAGCAACCACCTCATCCTCATTAAGCTGGCCCTCATCGTCCTCCTCGTCATCCTCATCAAAGGCAGCAGCGAAGGACGTCTTCGTGCCACCCCCAGATGACGCAGCGGCACGAGCAGAAGGAGCAGCCTCCGCCTCACCCTCCTCATCCTGAAAGCCATAGCCACGAAGACCATCGGGGCGTGAGACAACCTTCATCTGCGTGAGCTTCCATGAGAGACCGCAGCCGACTGAAGAGACCCACACACCCGTGCACTCAACTAGAGCACTGACAGTCATACGCTTAACGATCAGATCCTCGATCGGCACATCACGGATCTCCTTCTTGTCCGTATCGTAGAATGTCGTCTCAAACTTCGAGTTGCGCTGGCGAAGTGAGACCTTGACCGTTGGAGGATAAGGCTTGCGAGCACCAGTGTTCGCATCCTCACTGAACTTTACTGTCGGCTTATAAAGCTTCATCTGCTTGAGGATAGTCTGCGTCATGCCAGGCTTACGCAGCCAGTTCTTGTCGATACACTCCTTCGTCACGCGATCGTCGACGGCCTCAAGAACGTCAAAGATCTCCTTCGTCTTTGGCTTGGTATCAAAGCCATTCAGCGAAAGATTCACTGAATACTTGATAGGACCAAACTTATCATCCGCATTTAGACCGTAAGGGAGGTCAACATTGCTGATCTGAAGAATCAGAGGGCCGCCAGCATAACTCATATTTACCGACTTGGCGCCACTCTGTAGCGACTTAATCTCACCAAACGTAAGCTTAGATGCGTCAAACTGTGATGGTAGAACACTCATTTCCGGGTATACCTAACTAACCGCTCAAGGTGGAATCAATTTTTGGCGACCCTTAAAAATTCTCATATGTAAAATAATAGTTATTATAAGAATGGATTCATCTCAACGTACTCGAATGATCAACGAGGCAGCAAATATATATTTATCGAGAGCTAAAACAGTAGATTCATCTTTTTTAACTCTTCAGAGAATGCAAAAAGCTTCTTATGCTGGAGCGGCAAGATTACATACACCAGCATACTATAATGGATCACCTACTGTAAATCCAATTGTATATGATCCTAATTCTTGCCCTCTTACACATTCGTATACAGATGGTTATACTTCTACAAATAATCTTGCTCAACAAGAGTCCGTCGCAAACACTATGGGTGGTGCTGCTCTTTGTGGAGATGCTGATTACTCTACAGCACCTCCCGGCATTTTATTACTCAATCCAAGCACGTGTAGCACAATATTAAATACATATAATAATAATACGCCACAAGTATCGATTCCTCCTCCGTTTATCGCACCAATTCTTATTCCAACACTTGGTCCTTTTAATTCAATGGTATTTAATGGAAATTCCTTTGCTCAAATATCAACAGATTCAAGATTTACACAAGGGCCTCCACTCGAGAATGCTTTCTATAATGGTTCAAGTGATTTCACAATTGAATTCTTTATGCAGCTTCGTCAACCTGTAAATAATACTCAGCCACAAAATATCTTCTATATTGGAAATGATACTGCCTCTGATCTCTATAGGATGATCGGACAGGTTCAATATGTTGGACCCGATAATTATACATTTAATCTGAAAGTATCTAGCTTCCCTACAATAACGTTTGGACTATTGTCACTTAATAAATGGTATTATTTAGCAATAGTCAGATTTGGGCAAACAGTCACTGCTTATTTAGATGGCGTGATTCAAGGAGTCATAAATGTTGGACTAAATATCCCTGCTACAGGTGGAACTATTACAACCTACTTAAATTCAGTGGCAATTCTTGGAGCATCTTATCGTTCTACTACTTTTACAAATGGATTTACTGGATATCTATCAAATTTCAGATGGACAAAGGGCAAGGCCTTATATAAAGATCCTGTTTTCCAAATTCCTTTAGCTTTTACAGATTATACACAAAATGGTCTCTACTGGGCCTTATATCCATATTTTGCGGTTCTTTTAATTTCTTCTTCGGCTTCCACTGTTATAACAAACACTGGAAATCCTCCTACAGGTTCAAATGCGGTTACCGTATCTGTTTCAGATGGTAATACAATAAGTGTTATTTATAATCCCGTCACATATATAAATGCCTAATTAAACCATGGATATGCTGCTCTACATCTATACGATACCTTAGAAAGAGCCATTACACAATACATTGCTCCAAGCGTCTTATCTGACTGTTGTATGGCAGATGAGATCAGACGCTCCATGACATTTAAATTTGTCCGCCTTATACTGTCTACATCATTCTTTGCTATAATTTTTTCTGGAGACCATTTAAATAAATTATTTGAATACCCTGGAACAATTATTTCTCTAGTTTCATTTGTAAGTAAGGGACTACGCCAAACTAAAAACAATTCTTCATATAATACCTTATGACTAGAAATATCTAAATCTGTAAACCATTGGGTTGCTATTCTATATCCAAGCATATCAAGACGTAAGCACATATCTAAGACTCTTAGATTCCAACTTTGCTTTAAAGTAAGACCAGTTAATTCTTCATAATGGGTTGGCTTTTGTATACGTCTTAAGAATTCTAAACGGCATCGAAAGGCTTCCACTGTCTCACTAGAACAGATTTCTTTTGTATAAGGATTCTCAAATTTTCCTTCATTTTCATATTGGATCACAAGAGTTCTAATATCAAATCCCCAGAATCGATTCATATCTTTAACTACAAAGAAATAGTCATTTGGAATACTTGTAAGTGGTTCAAATGAAGCAATTTCAGTATCATTATGGCATAAGGATCTTATAAAGAAAGCGGGTGTTCTTTCTTTAAAACATTTGAGGCCATATCTTAATTTCCAAAATCTCTGAATTTTTTTAGCCATATTTGTAATTGATCGTGTAATATTAGGAATTGTATATCTTATTGGATTTTTATAATGTCTTGAACAAAACTCACCCTTTGTAGCTACGTAGGGGCATCTTTGATTAATAAATTTACGGCTCTTGATATTCATACATAATTGTTTAGGAGTTGACATCTCTGCTGACAGGGCGGAAAGAGTAAATTAAGAGAGAAAATGAAACTCTTAAGTAGTCTTTATTTACGTGCTCACCGTGTGACGAGTTACTATAAAAAATTTTGGCCCGGCGAAAATTTGAGCTTGGTCCAAAAATTGATTCCATGACACGATCTATTCTGCGTATTCCAGCCATGAATACTTCCACGGCCCCCAGTATAATGAACGCTTCAGCTGCTCCTAAGACGAAGGTTTCAAAGAAGACGACGCCTGTTGAGGTTGCCCCCGTTGTTGCGGCGCCTGCTCCTGTTGAGGCCGCCGCCCCTAAGGCCAAGGCGTCAAAGAAGGCCGCCGCGCCTGTTGTCGCTGCGCCTGTTGTCGCTGCGCCAGTCGTTGTCGCGCCTGTCGAGGCCACGCCCGTCGAGGCGGCGGATGCCGCCGTCTCATCCGTTCAGGATGACGTCAAGGCCATGCTCGCCCAGGCGAACACGGTCCGTGAGACGGTTGGTGCTCTTGTCGCTGAGCTCAAGCGCGTTGAGAAGCGTGTCGCTCGCCTCCAGAAGGAGGCTGACAAGCGCCGCCGCCGCGTCAAGAAGCCCGTTGAGGGTGAGGAGGTCAAGCCCCGCAAGCCCTCTATCTTCGAGATCCCCACGGCCCTCTCAAACGAGCTTTGCTCATTCCTCGCCCGCCCCGCGGGCTCAAAGGAGTCTCGCTCAAACGTGACGAAGGCGATCACGGCCTATGTCCGCGAGAAGAACCTCAAGGACAAGCACACGATCAAGCCTGATGCCAAGCTAGTGGCTCTCCTTGGTGTGAAGGCCGATGATGTCCTTACATACTTCAATCTCCAGAAGTATCTTAACCGCCACTACCTCAAGGCGCCTGTTGCCACGGCGTAAATAGCTTTTAAAAAAAGCTAACCAAAAATAGCTTTTTAGGAAAAAAGCTAGCAAAATAAAAAAAATAATATCTTAGTTTGCCATAGCAATCTATACTCCAGATAGCTCAGTTGGTAGAGCGGAGGATTGTAGATCTAACAGGTCTCAATGTCAATTCTCCTCAAGTCACTGGTTCGATTCCGGTTCTGGAGATTAGCCTTCAGGCTATTAGCCTTAGGGCATTTTGACTGGATAGCTCAGTTGGTTAGAGCACTCGGCTGTTAACCGGGAAGTCCTGGGTTCAACCCCCAGTCTGGTCGTATTTTTTTATGCCTTAGTAAGTCATAAAAACATGCGTATAGATTAAACCCTATTTTAATTAATTAATTCACGTACCCCTGCAGGAAAAAGAGTTTCATATGCGTTTATTATCCTTATTGCAATTTTTGGATTACCCCCTCTATCTGGATGATGTTCTAGTAATAGTCTACGATAAGCCTTTCTTATATCTTTAGATTCTGTTCCTACTGCAACTCCAAGAACCTCATAGGGTGTATTACGACCTTGCGCCCATGCTACTGCAGCGGCCTCTTCGCGCTCTTCCTTCGCATTAGCTTCAGCTTGTTCAGGTGTTCTTTCAGCAGCTACTGTCCGTCCCACCGCTCGAGAAGGAGCCCCCTTTCCTGCATGTCTAGGGGGTAGAGGGGCGGGGGCATTCCCACGCACAGTAACCTGTCCTGCAGCCCCATAGGGTGTAGG
>Ga0114960_10001434_pt1 | contig 19149 bp, 16 predicted proteins | sample C_130625_MF_Meta_FD_92637 | JGI IMG/M metagenome (GOLD analysis project Ga0114960, IMG submission 92637) | Freshwater microbial communities from Lake Croche, Canada to study carbon cycling - C_130625_MF_MetaG | ecosystem: Environmental > Aquatic > Freshwater > Lake | place: Lake Croche, Canada... | reverse complement strand
GCGCTGGCGCCGAGTTTGGACTCTGTGATGGTCTGCATCACGATGCACACGAGTTTCAGCCGGCGTAGGCCGGACCTGGCGTGACCACGCTCCTACCAACACTTACCGCACTCTTCGCCCTGCTGTTCGCAGCACTGCTCTTTGATCAGTATCGATCCCGTCGGGGCGCGTATCAGTTGGCGTGGGGTATTGGTGCGCTTGCCTTTGCGATTGCCGCTGGAGCTGAGGCACTCGCGGCCGTCGTAGGTTGGAGCGAGCCGATCTATCGCGTTTGGTATCTCTTTGGTGCGGTATGGACTGCAGGATGGCTTGGCGCTGGAACCATTCTGCTGCTCGCGAAAACGCGCTTCGGTTACTGGTATGCGCTCTGCTTAGCACTCTCTGGCCTCTTTACGATTCTGGTCGCACGCCGACTCGAAGATCCATCGGCTGGACCAACGGCGCTGCTCTACTCACTGACCGCGTGGGGCGCTGCAATTGCCATTGGCTGGCTCTCGTACATGGGTAATGTGCGCTGGGCGCGTGTTGCGATCTCGTTAACCGCAGTGTTGAGCGCCGCCGCAGTGCCACTCATGGTGGTCGCACGACTCCCGCCACCGGGCTGGGCGACCGACCCGGCGACTGGTGCGCCGATTGCCCTCTTGCTTCCGCCTGCACTGCGCCTGCTCACACCGATCTTGAATGTGAGTGGTGGACTCGCGCTCCTGACTGGCGCCCTCTTTTCGATCTACGTTTTCATGCCGAAGCGCCGCGTGCTCCCCTACTCGAGTGATCCTGATCAGCGTGGCGACGAGCTGCTCTTCAACCTTGCGATTGCCCCAGTAGCCCTTGCCGTGAACTTCGTGCGCAGCGTTCCCGATGCCTGGCGAGCATGGCGCGCTGGCACCCTAAACCGCCGCGTACCGGCAACGGCGCTCATTGCCCTCGGCGCCTTTGTGCCAAGCCTCACCGATACCTTGAATCGTGCCGGTTCGACTGAGGGGTATCAGGCCGGAAAGCTCCTCGGGGCACTGCTCTTGCTCTGCGGCTTCCTCGCCAGCGTTGAAGCGCCAAGCGAGGTGCGCCTACCACTCGTTGGCACGCCAATCCGTGCACTCTTGAGGTGGGTTCGCCACGAGGGGTGACTGGTATCCTGGAGCCCAGCACCGCACGGAGGCCCCAATGAAGATCCGCACCGCAGTTCTCCCAGTAGCCGGATGGGGCACCCGATTCCTTCCTGCGACGAAGGCCGTGCCCAAGGAGCTGCTCCCGATCGTTGATCGGCCGGCCATTCAATACGCCATTGAAGAGGCGGTTGCGGCGGGAATCGAGCGGGTCATTCTGGTGACGAGTGAACATAAACGGGCGATCGAAGATCACTTCGACATCTCGGCCGACCTCGAGGCGATCCTGGAGCAGCGTGGCGACATTGAGCACCTTCGTGCGGTGCGCGCGGTTGCCGACATGGTGCACCTTGTGACGATCCGTCAGAAAGAGCAGCTCGGCCTTGGCCACGCCGTGCTGATGGCGCAAGACGCCGTAGGTCATGAGCCTTTTGCGGTCATGCTCCCCGACGACCTGATCTTTGGCGAAACCCCCGCGCTTGCCGAGCTGATCGAGGCGTATGTAGCGACACAGGCGTCGGTACTCGGCGTAATGCGTGTCGCGCCATCAGAGACACACCGCTACGGCATTGTTGACCCCGACACCACGCTGCCAACCAGCGATCAGGGCCGAACCATTCCGCTCCGCGGCGTCGTTGAGAAGCCCGACGCAGCGCACGCCCCATCCGATCTTGCGGTGGTTGGTCGCTACATTCTCGGCCCAAAGATTTTCGAGCGACTGGAGCAAACGCCCCACGGCCTGAACGGTGAGATCCAACTCACCGACGCAATCCATACCCTGGCCCAAGAGCAGCCAGTGGTTGGACGCCACTTCACCGGAACGCGATACGACGTCGGATCGCCAGAGGGGTGGCTTCGCGCCAACATCCACGTTGCGCTCGACCATCCGATGTACGGACCTATTGTGCGCAAGGCGATCGAAGATGAGCGTGAGCGCCTGTCATGACACCATCAGAGCGCGATGAGGGAACGCTGAAGCCCGGTGACCTGGTTGCCGGTCGATATCGCCTACAAGAGCTGATCGGTGAAGGGGCCGCTGCACTCGTCTTTCGCGCAACCGATGAGGCGCTCGGCCGCGACGTAGCCGTAAAGGTGCTGCGCGCGCCGCTCGCAACATCGCGTGCCGCCGCTGATCGATTCCGCGCCGAGGGACGCGCCGCCGCAATCGTCGCACACCCGAATGTTGCCGCCGTCTTCGACGTTGCGCCGGATGGCGAAACCCCAGCCATCGTCATGGAGTTCGTCGACGGCGAGGACCTGGCCTCCATGTTGCGACGAGTTGGTCCGCTTGTCCCGCGTCGTGCAGCAGCCGTTGCCGCGCAAGTCGCTCGTGGACTTGCCGCTGCACATGTGCGCGGCATCATCCATCGCGACGTCTCGTCGCGCAACATCTTGATCAATCGAGAAGGTCGTGCGCAGATCGCCGACTTCGGTATCGCACAGGCAATGCACGAGGTTGACGGAAGTGAAGCGGCCGCGCGGAGCGGGCAGCGGCCCGAAGGTTCAGTTGGGTACCTAGCGCCCGAGGTGTTGGCGGGCGGACCACAGACGGCAGCATCAGACGTCTTTGGCCTCGGCGTTGTGCTCTTTGAGCTCCTAACGGGGCATCGTCCATTTGACCGCTTGAGTGGCGCAGAGCTGAAGGAGCGCCGCGGCCAATCACCAGCCCCATCGCCTCGCGAGCTGCGACCTGATATCTCGCAGGAGCTTGACCTGATCACGATGCGACTGCTGGCGCCGAAACCGAACGAGCGCTACGTCAACGCTACCGCCGCCGCAGACGCGCTCGAAACCTATGTCGTACAGGCGAATCGCACCGCCGTTCCGTCGCGACCGGTTGGGCCCGCCGCTGGAGCACCACGTGCCCTTGCGGGAACACGTGTCGCACGAGTTGCAGCAGAGGCTGGACCGGGTGAGCCCGAGACACTGCCAGACCCGAACGATGTGGGCGGTGAGGATCCCTCTGGCGCGGGTGACACGATGTCGCTGCGCACGATGCTCTTGGCGATCGGCGGCGTCGCACTTACCGCGCTCCTCCTTGTGGGGGGTGTGATCTTGGCGCTGCGGGTGTTCTCCGCCGGAATCGGCCCGGATAACAACGTGAAGGTGCCGAGCCTCACCACGCTCACGCTGGCTGAGGCGATCCCGATCGCTGAGGGACTTGGCCTGCGCGTGCAGGTTGTTGAGCGGGTCACCTCAAATGATCAGCCGGTGGACACGATCCTCTCGCAGTCGCCAGGCAGCGAAACCCTGGTGCCGCTGAACACCATCATTGAGGTTCGGGTTGTGGCCGGTACCGGTTTTGTGGTGGTCCCCGATCTTCGTGGTAAGAGTGAGGTAGATGCCGCCGCAGCACTGACTGGGGCACGGCTGGTCCGCGGCGCGACCTTTACGGAATACTCCGACACGGTGCCAGTCGGTGAGGTGATCCAACAGAATCCACGTCCAGGGGTGCAGGTATCGGGTGGAACGGCGATCGATATCGTGATCTCCCTTGGTGTGGAGCCATCGCCAAGCCCTTCGGCAAGCTCGAGCGGGGCCGACTGGCCACAGGTTCCAGATCTCCGCTGCTCGAGCGTCGACAACGCGACGACGATCCTGACCGCGCTCGGCCTCTCGTTGAGCTCTGCCTCAGCGGCGCTGCCCCTAACTGATCGCATCGACACGTTCACGCCGCTCGTTGGAGTCTTCGTGGAACCTGGGAGTGAGATTACGATCGTGACGAGTGCGCCAGCAGGTACGCCGATCACCGGTTGTCCGTAGCGCGGCTAGGCCTCTAGGCCCTCCCAGAGTCCGCCACTCACCCAACTCAACCGAGGACGTTCCGCGAGCGTTCCATCTACTCCACGCTCTCGCTGCGCTGCGGCCTGCAAGGGCACAGGGGCGGTCCAACATTCCTTCACGTCGCTCTCCGCGACAAGTCGACGCTTCTTATCGATGCCGCAGTACGAGATCTTGCCAATGACCGATCGACGCATGTGTCGGCAACTTCCGCACGACGCAGTTGGTGTCTTGCAGACCCAGCACTGCCCAGACTCCTCTTGGATGGCGTTACACGTTGGGCAGCGCCAGGTGAGGGCTGGCGCAGCACTCACGGCTTTACCAGGTAGGAGTGAAAACTCTGCGTCCCCAAGATCGGATCTCCAACCGCAAGCTCATAGCTCACCGTCACCAACCCGCGCCCCTCATCGACGTAGCTGTCGGGGAACACATAATCCCATGCCGCTCGTCCATTGACGTCAGAGATGACGCAGACCGGAGTGCTTGGGTCTAACGCATATGGAGTCACATACATACACACCCGCACATTCGCCGCTGGTGCGCCGCTTGCATCTGTAGCCGTTGAGGTGATGCGGAATGCGATTGGCTTCTTGCTCAAAATGATCGTCCCTGGATTCAAGACAATGGAGATTCGACCGACCGATGCGCTGGTTGAAATCTCGACGCTCTTTGAAGTCTGGTTTCCTGCGCTATCTGTTGCGGTGATCGTCAGCACGTTGGCGCCATTGCGCAGTGTGATGTCGATGGCGAAGGCACCCTTTGTCGTGGTGCGACCACTCTCGATTGTCCCAGTTGTTTCGTTGCGGACCTGAACGTCAATATCCTTGTCCGTCTTTCCCGTCACGGTGACAGAGTCGCCGTTCATGATCTCGCCAGGGGTGGGTGCCGTGATGGTGAGCACCGGTGCACTGGTATCGCGCACGACGGTGATGGGAGCGGAGCGCGTCCCCTCAACACCATTGATGACCACGGCCGCCTCAATGACGTTCTTGCCCGAGGAGAGCGGAATCTGGGCAACGTCAAACCCCGCTGTCTTCGGCATCTTGATTTCGGCCGCGGTAATCACCGAGCCATCGTCACGGGTAATGAGGATGCGAATCGTCGCATCACCTTTGTCGAGAAGGTCTTGTGGGAGCGTGCCACTGACGGTAATCGTTGATGCGGAAGTGATTGGATCGCTCGGCGCTGTGAGGGTTGGCCGTCCCGGCTCAAGTGAGGCGGGTGGCGGCGTTGGCGACGCTTTGCCGCCGAACGAGGTGATGAGCGGAAGTGCAACAACTGCGAGGCCGATGGCCCCGACAATGACGAAGAGCGTGATGAACGCAGAGAGGGTCGTTGCGATCGTTCCACCGATGCTGCGTGAGGAGGTAGATCGCTGCGAGGTGGACTCAACGCGGTAGGGGGGTGTGTACCCCTCGGAACGGCCTGGAAGGCCGCGCCGTGGTGGCTTCGAACTCGATCGACGGAAGAGTCCCATGGGGCGATTCTCGCACGCAGCGCGCCGAGACCGCTACGCTCCAACGATGCCCGATCAGCCGAGTGACCCACAGTTGATCCTCGAGATGCGCGATCGTGTTGCGCGTGCTCGCGCCGAGGTCGTACTTGCCGCAGGAGAGGGGCGAGGTGCCGACGCGTGGCGTGCCGCACTCGTAGCGCTCGAGTCGCGAGGACGCTTCGGCATTCGCATGGGACTCGGGCGATCAAATGCCCTCCTGCGCGCACTCGGATCGCCTGAAGCGGGGGTTCGTGGCGCACTCGTCGCCGGAACCAACGGCAAGGGGAGTGTCGTCGCCCTCGTCTCGGCGGCCCTCCGCGCGGCGGGGATTCGCCACGCCACCACGCCGAAGCCGCACCTCGTTAGCTACCGCGAGCGGGTGCAGATCGACGGACAGCCACTCGCCCCGCTGCCGTTTGCGCAGGCGGTTGCGCGCGCCCTCGATGCCGCCGACCAGATTGAGGCGCGCGTCGGGCCAGCGACTGAGTTCGAGATTCTCGTCGGCGCCATCTTTGCGGCGCTGCACCAGGCTGAGGTCACTACGGCGATCGTTGAGGTTGGGCTTGGCGGCCGGCTCGATGCGACGCATGCCTGGGATGGCGGTGTTGCGGTCGTGACGAATGTGGGCTTGGACCATCAGCAATACCTGGGCGACACCATTGAGGCGATTGCCAAAGAGAAGGCGGCGATCATCGTGCGCGGAGATCGTGCAGTGATTGGCGCGAGCGAGCGCGGTGGTGCCCTGGATGTGATTCGCCATCGTGCGCAACGCGTTGGCGCGTCATTCACGATTGCTCGTGCTGGCACAATTCGTTCGCTTGGCCGTGATGGCATAGAGGTAGAGCTTGAGGGTCGCGGGGCGGTGCACGTTGGTTTGCTCGGACGACACCAAGGGGCGAACGCGGCGGTCGCAGCAGCGACACTCGACGCACTTCGTGATGCAGGGATCGCCTCGGTCAGTGACGACGAGATGCGCACCGGTTTTGCTGCGGCGCGTTGGCCGGGTCGGATGGAGCTGATCTCGAACGCGCTCGGCGGGGGTGATGCACGCGATCTACTCCTTGACGGTGCACACAATGAAGATGGTGCCGCGGCACTCGCCACAGCACTCGAAGATCTCGGACCGCACCTCCTGAGCGCCAACGGCACACGAAACATACCCGCCGTGTTGATCCTTGCAGTGATGGCCGACAAGTCGTTCTCGGAGCTGAGCAAGGCGTTGGCATCCGCACCAATGCTCCGTGCCGCGCACGTGATCTGTACGAGCGTTGGTGATGTGCGCTCCCTTGCCCCTGAGCAGCTTGCGGCAGCGGCCCGCGCCAATGGTCTGGGCGCACAGGTGCAAGTCGCTGCAAACCCAAACGCGGCACTCGTGCTTGCTGCGCAGCAGCACGGTCCAGTCATTGCTGCCGGTTCGTTGTATCTGGTTGGTGCGATCCGCGGTGAACTCATGAGGCGAGGTGTGCTTCCAGATGACGGAAGCTGTGATGACGTGGCAGGATCAGCGACATGAGTGAGGCCTCCATGAACCGCGAAGCGCTCAGCTACTCCTATGCACCGATTCCAGCTACGACGATCGGCCCCCTGCACGTCGTATGGGGGAGCCGCACCTACGTGATGGCGGTGGCAAACCTCACTCCGGATAGCTTCTCAGGAGATGGGTTGATGACCTCATCGGAAGCGACCGTCGAACTGTTGGATCGCGTGGAGTTGCTCGCGCGCACCGCCGTGCGTGACGGAGCCGATCTGCTCGACCTTGGTGCTGAGTCAACACGTCCGGGGCACACCGAGATCTCGGCGGCCGATGAGATCGCGCGCCTGGTCCCTGCCATTGAACGACTGCGCCGAGTGCTGCCAACACTGGCGCTCAGCGCCGATACCCAGAAGGTCGACGTTGCCGCCGCCGCACTCGACGCTGGGGCGCACATGCTGAATGACATCTGGGGCACGCGCTCAGGCGATGAGATGCTTCGACTTGCCGCAGAGCGCAACGTGCCAATCGTCGTCATGCATAACCGTCGGGAGATCGCCACCGGCGCGCATGCAGCTAATTTCCCCGAAGAGTTCTTAGAGGAGATGGCGACGGTTGCCGCGCGTGGGCGCGCCCTCGGCATCCCGCCAGAGCGGCTGATCCTCGATCCTGGATTCGGCTTCGGGAAGGGGCCCGCACAGAACCTTGTGAGCCTGCGCCTCCTCGGCGCCCTGCGGGACCTGGGCCACCCGGTGCTGCTCGGCACCAGCCGCAAGTCCACCCTGGGGCGCGTGATCGATGGTGCGCCAGCCGACCGCCTCGCTGCCACCCTGGCCACGAGTGCGCTCGGTGCAATCGCCGGGGTCGATATCGTGCGAGTTCATGATGTGCGGGAGAACCGTGACGCCGTGTGCGTCATCGACGCTGCCCTACGCGCACGAGGAGATCAGCCTGACGATGCCATCGGTCCCAACCCAAATCGTGCCGATCGACCTCCGCGTCCGAGCCAGCGTGACCGCATCACCGTGCGCAACGTGCGCTTTGATGCGGCGCATGGTGTCTACCCAGAGGAGCATCAGAAGCCACAGCCATTCTTCGTCGACGTTGAGGTTGATGCCGACCTTGCCCCGGCCGGTCGCGGTGACGCACTCGCCGCCTCTGTCGATTACAGCGAGCTCGTTCGCGTCGCTGTTGAACGAGTGGGCGCTGGTGGCCACGCCGACCTCATTGAGGCGCTCGCCGAGCGCATCGCCGACGGCACAATGGAGGTCGTAGCAACGAGCGGTGCGACGGTGTACGAGGTACGCGTTCGAGTCCGCAAACCGCAAGCTGCCGTGGCAGCGCCGATAGATTGGGCGGGCGTTGAAGTCGTGCGGAAGCCGTAAGGCTACCAACCCGTCGGACTACTCTTTCGGGCGGATCCCCAACTCCAGCGTGATGGTGATCGTCGAGCCATCACGAATCACCGTCAACCTGATCGACGTTCCTGGCGCGTATTGCACCAGCAGGTCTTGTAGCGGGTGCACCTCGTCGATCAAGGTGTCGTTGACCGCAGTAATGATGTCGCCATCCTTCAGGCCTGCCGTTTCCGCTGGACTCCCCGCAATGATCGGTGACGTTGTGCCGTCGGCGGCGATCCACGCGCCGGCACTCACGGAGAGCTTGTTCTCTGTCGCAATCCGCAGGTCGAGTGCCGTGTAGCGCACACCGATCCACGGCCGTGAGAGGGCCTTGCCCGCAAGGGCCTGCTCAAGGATCGGCCGAGCGATATCAATGGGGATCGCAAACCCAATACCAGAGCCTTCCGTTGAGATGGCGGTGTTGATGCCGATCACGGCACCACTGGAGTCAACCAGTGCTCCACCGGAGTTGCCTGGGTTGATTGCGGCGTCTGTCTGAATCAGACCGTGGATCGATCCACTCTCCGTTGTGATGTCACGACCGAGTGCTGAGACGATGCCAGCGGTAACGGAGTTGGTATACACGCCGAGTGGCGAGCCGATTGCAATGGCGGTTTGCCCCACCTTGATACCGCCTGAGCGCCCGAGTGTTGCGGTAGGCAAACCGGCAGCATCGATCTTCACCACGGCAAGATCTGTGAGGGTGTCGATGCCGTAGACGGTGCCAGTGAAGTCACGGCCGTCTTTAAGGTGCACGACAATTGCGGTCTCATCGGCAACCACGTGCTTATTGGTTACGATCCAACCATCAGCGGAATAGATGACGCCAGATCCGATCGCTTCGCCAGCGGCGGTTGTAACCTCAAGCGTCACGATCGCCGGAGAGACACGCTCTGCAACTGCAACGATCGCTGACTGCTCCGAGACAAGTGTCTGCCGAATCTGCGTCGTGATGTCACCCCCAGAGAGGCCACCAAGGAGGAAGATCGTCGCTGCGGCTCCACCTGCTGCGCCAAAGATGAGGGAGAGGGCGAGCATTCCAGCGATCGCCCCACGGCTGATGGATCTAGTGCTCGCGCGCAGTGAATTTCGCGCAGCCTGGAGCGGGCCGCTCTCTCGTGTGATCCATGCAGCTGGAGCCGGGGCCGGCTCGGGTTCGAATCGGAGGGGCGAGCGCCGCTTTACCGGCGCCTTCGTCGACCTCTTCGTGGCAGACGTTGTGCGCTTTGCCTTCTCAATCACCTGGGGTCTCCTTTGGAACTTCGGCGCTCTCTTGTGCCACGCTCAATGAGGCGGGCGTCTCACTCACCGTAGAGGATGGGGGATCTGCGCGTAGAACGCGGCGAAGGCGGAGTGAAGTTTTCGCAACCTCGCCGAGGAGGGTGGCGGCGCGTCGGCCGAAGCTGACGAGCGTGGCTGGGCCAGCTGGCGTTGCGGCGGGCTCTAGAACCTCGTCACCGATTGCCTCGGGGTCTGCGGGGAAGGTCAGGGCGAAGCTGGTCCCTTCGCCGGGGAGGCTTTCGACCACGATGCGACCTGCGTGCATATCCACGATCGACTTGACGATCGCGAGCCCAAGGCCAGAGCCCGTGGCCCGGGTGGCCCGATTCGCCGCAGCGAGCCCTTCGGTACCGCGGTAGAAACGATCGAAGATGCGCGGCAGCTCGTCTGATGAGATGCCGACCCCCGTGTCGCGGACCGTCACTGTCGCCGCTCCAGTCGAGAGAAGCTGCACTGAGACGAGAACGCTCCCACCACGTGCAGTGAACTTCAACGCATTGGCGACCAGGTTCGCAACCGCTTGTCCGACGAGCACGGCATCATGTCGCACCAGCACCTTGCGCGTCGGCATACGCTCGTCTACCGCCACGCCTGCTCGACGTGCACCTGCAGCCGCCTGCTCTACCGCTGCGCGCACGCTAGAGCGCACGTCGGAGACGAGGAACACCGGTCGTGCGATCCCTGCGTCGAATCGTGAGAGCTCCAAGATGTTTGACGTCAGCGAGTCCATTCGCTCCAGCTGACGCCCCGCCTCGACGAAAAGCCTCTTTCTCGTGGCCTCTTCGGTAGTTGGATCTTGCAACAGATCAACGAATGCGCGCAGGGCGGCGAGCGGTGTGCGCAGCTCATGAGAGACATCCGCGAGGTGCTCTTGCCCGCGGTCACGTTCTCGGCGTAGCGCTTGCATGGATCCCTGCAGTCGGTCGGCCATGAGATTGAATTGTTCCAGTAGTGCGACCATCTCATCGTTTGCTGCCACCTCAATGCCGGTCGGGACACGCGCAGAGAGATCACCATCGCTGATGGCCGTGGCCGTATCAGAGAGGAGCTGTACAGGCTTTGCAAATCGAGCCGCAGCGATCGCAGAGATGATGATGGCCACAATCATTGCAAGGATGCCGACAAAGATAATCGTTCCCGTGATGCCAGCTACGCGCCACGCGCGTGTCGTGAGCGGTGAGATCAGTGTCACTTCAATACCAATAGATGATGGGGCACCACCAATGAGAGCGACATCGGGCTCAAGTGCGATCGTGTCACGAGCCTCACCGGGCTCAAGCACCGCGCCATCTGAGCTAATCAGGAACTCTGCGTTGGCGGCAGGAGAGAAGTGCTCCTTGTCTGGATCCCATGTCCCAAAGCGAACCCGCACGTCGGCACGAGCAATGCCGAGCGCAAGCTGCTGCAGCTCGGGATCTTGCAAGAGGAATCGCTCGTGAACCTTGGCGTTGAGTCGCCCACTGCTATCGATGATTCTCCTGGTCCCCGATACGCTCTGGGCAAGGCTACGAACAGCGCTGGCTACTGCCGATGTTCGGGCCGCCTGGGCTGCGCGCTCCTGTGTCTCAAACTCGTGTGAGACGCGGTCGACAACAAGGTACCCAGACAGTGCGAGGGCAATCGCAACGATGCCGAGGAAGGCGATGGTGAGTCGTGCGCGCAGCCCTCGAGGCGGTACGCCATAAACGGAGTCAGTGAGCGGGCTCAGGCGCCACTCCGTTCACCACGATCACTGCGGTCAGAGAAGCTATATCCAACGCCGCGTACCGTCATGACAAAGCGAGGTTTCGCTGGGTTCGGCTCGACCTTGTCGCGCAGGTGGCTGACGTGCACGTTGATGGTCTTCTCGTCACCCGCGATCGCCGCGTCGTAATCGCGTACGCGTTCAAGCAGGTCACGCCGACCGAAGACGCGTCCCGGCTTCTCGGCGAGGATGCGCAGGATCTCAAACTCTGTTGGGGTGAGGGTGATGCGCGCGCCGCCACGTGTGACCTTTCGGCGCTCAAGGTCAATGACAAGGTCCTCTGCGCGAATGACGCGCCCACCCATCGCATCGGCGAGGTCGCCATAGGCGCGGCGCAGTTGCGACTTCACCCGGGTGAGCAGCTCGCGAACACGGAAGGGCTTCGTCATGTAGTCGTCGGCGCCCAGCTCAAGGCCAAGGATCGTGTCGACCTCCTCGTCGCGGGCGGTCAGGATGATGACGGGGGCCTTCGACCCGCCGGCGCGCAGTCGGCGAAGCAGTTCGAAGCCGTCGATCCCAGGGAGGCGCACGTCGAGGATGAGAAGGTCGGGAGCCTGCTTCATGCCTACTTCGAGGCCCTTGTCGCCGGTCGCGGCCATGAGTGGCAGGTAGCCCTCGCCCTTCAGCGCCACCTCAAGGGCGAGCGCGACGGCTGGGTCGTCTTCAACAACAAGGATCGTGGCTGCCATGCTCCGATGCTACACCCCTGACGGGGCTATCCTTCGCCTCACATGAGCACGCCAAGCGCCCCCCAGGTCGTCAACGGCAACCTAACCTCCGCCGCCACCCTCGCCGTGAAGGAGCGCGGCAAGGCGCTGCTGAGCCGCCCCACCCTGAATAAGGACACCGCCTTCAGCCGTGAAGAGCGACGCCTCCTCGGCCTCGACGGGCTCCTCCCCGCCTCGATCCTCACCCTCGAGGAGCAGGTCGCCGTGGAGCTGGTCAAGATTCGCCGCAAGCAGGATCCTCTCGAGCGCTATATCGGACTCGCCGCGCTCCAAGATCGCAACGAGACGCTCTTCTATCGCCTCCTCGTCGAGAACGTCGAAGAGTTTCTGCCGATCGTCTACACGCCGACCGTCGGAGAGGCGTGCAAGCGGTGGAGCCAAATTTGGCGTCGTGCGCGTGGCGCGTGGATCACCCCCGAAGATTCAGCGCGCATTCCTGAGCTGCTGCGCAACGCCTCTGGCGGCGCGGAGATTCGCCTGATTGTCGTCACCGATAATGAGCGCATCCTTGGTCTTGGAGACCTCGGTGTCGGCGGCATGGGGATTCCGATTGGCAAACTCTCGCTCTACACCGCTGCTGCGGGAATCCAACCAACCTGGGCGCTCCCCGTTTCGCTCGACGTTGGCACCGATAACGGCGAACTCCTTGCCGACCCAAACTACCTCGGTCGCCGAACGCCGCGACTGCGCGGAGCGGAGTACGACGCCTTCATTGAGGCATTCGTTCGTGGCGTGCAGACTGCCTTCCCTGGCTGCGTCATCCAGTGGGAAGACTTTAAGCAGCAGAACGCGATTCGAATCCTCGAGCGCTATCGCAACACCGTTCCATCATTCAACGACGACGTACAGGGAACGGGCGCCGTCGCGCTCGCCGGCATCATTGCGGCAGTCGTGGCTGGAGGTGGATCGGGGAGCGGCACGCTGAACGATCAACGCATTCTCTTCTATGGCGCCGGTGCCGCAACGCTCGGTATCGCGCGACTCTTGCGACACGCGCTTGCCGCGGCCGGCGTTGAGGGGAGCGCGCTCGATGCAGCGATCGTCGCACTCGACTCCAAGGGGATCGTTCACGAAGGGCGTGCCGAGCTGGGCGACGGAAAGAGTGAGCTCGCACTTTCCAACGCTGCGGTTGCAGCGCTTGGCGTTGGGAACCTACTAGAAGGATCGCTCACCGACGTGATCAGCCAGGTAAAACCAACGATCCTGATCGGCACGAGCGGTCAAGCTGGAGCGTTCACCGAATCGGCGATTCGTGCACTGGCGGCTGCGGCAGCGGCGCCGCTAATCTGGCCGCTCTCGAATCCAACCTCATGTGCCGAGGCGACGCCGAGCGACATCTTCGCCTGGAGCGATGGTCGCGCCGTGGTTGCAACCGGCTCACCATTTGATCCAGTCACCGTGAACGGCACAGCTCGAACGATCAGCCAGGCGAACAACGTATATATCTTCCCGGGTGTCGGCTTGGCCGCGATTGCTGGGAGGCTGAAAGCCATTCCAGACGAGGCGTTCATCGTGGCGGCGACGACGCTGGCAGCGCTGACGGCGCAGAGCGCCCCTGTTGGTGGAGCGCTTTATCCACCCCTTGCCGACCTGCGCTCCATTAGTCGCGCCATTGCGATCGCGGTCATCGAGGCGGGCGCGGTGGCAGGCTGGGCGTCGGCCGTCGACGGGGCACGCGCAGCCGACCTTGTGGATGGGGCGATGTGGAGCCCGACCTACCGTACCTACGTTCCCGCCTAAACTACCGAGAGCGAAAGGGGGAGTTATGCGAATCGGCGTCTTGCGCGAAACCGTTACGGGCGAGCGACGCGTTGCCCTCGTACCTGACGCCGTCGCCAAGCTTGTGGCAGCTGGCCACCAGGTCGTCGTGCAGCGCGGTGCTGGTGAGGCTGCCGGATTCCTCGACACCACCTACGAGAAGGCGGGCGCAACACTTGCCGCCGATGCCGCTGCACTGTGTGGTGGCAACCCCGAGATCGTCGTGAAGGTGCGCAAGCCGAGTAGCGCCGAAGCGGCACTACTACCGAAGGGCTCCACCCTTGTCGCCCTCTTGACCCCCGGCTCCAACGACGACCTGCTCCCAGCACTCAAGGAGCGCGGCCTCACCGCCCTTGCGCTCGAGCTGGTGCCACGCATCAGTCGCGCGCAGTCGATGGACGTGCTCTCGTCGCAGAGCGGCGTCGCGGGCTACAAGGCGGTGCTGGTTGGAGCGAGTGCGCTCAACAAGTTCCTGCCCATGTTGACCACGGCAGCCGGCAGCATCGCCCCCGCCAAGGCCTTTGTGTTGGGCGCCGGTGTTGCTGGCCTGCAGGCCATTGCTACGGCACGCCGCCTCGGCGCGGTCGTGAGCGCCTTCGACGTGCGATCCGCCGCCGGTGAGCAGGTGCGCTCGCTCGGCGCACAGTTCGTCGAGCCCGCGGCAAAGGCGGAGGGGACGGGCGGCTACGCCCGTGCGCAGACCGAGGACGAGGCCGCCCAGAACGCCGCGATCATCGCCGACCACATCAAGAGCCAGGACCTGGTGCTCACGACGGCGCTGATCCCGGGGCGCAAGGCGCCCGTGCTGGTCACCGATGCGATGCTCGCCACCATGCGACCAGGATCTGTTGTGCTTGACCTTGCCGCTGAGTCGGGCGGGAACGTCGAGGGTTCCGTTTCGGGAGAGACGGTGGTGCGCCACGGCGTGCAACTCATCGGCGTGGCCAACATCGCTGCGTCGGTTCCACTGCATGCCAGCCAGATGTTCTCCACCAACGTGCGCACACTCTTGACGCACCTGAGCGGCGAGAACGGTGCACTGAACGTGAATGCCGCCGACGAAATCACCGGCCCAATGCTGGTGGTGCATAACGGCGCTGTGCCGGTGAAGGCATCATGACGGCGCTCTTGACCGCCCTCGGTGCCGCCGCCGCGTTCATCGCTGCGACAACCTCCGACGCCGCCGCTACGGCCACAGCAGCAACGCTCGTCGACGGCCAGATCGTCGAGATCTACGTCTTCCTACTCGCCGCGTTCACCGGTTTCCAGATCATCACCAAGGTGCCACCGCTCTTGCACACCCCGTTGATGGCGGCAACGAATGCCATCTCGGCGATCAGCCTCGTTGCCAGCATCGTGATCGCTGGTGCCGAGCGACCGTTCTTCATCAACATCATGGGGATGGTCGCCGTTGCCGCCGCAACGATCAACGTCGTCGGCGGCTTCGTGATCACCGACCGCATGTTGAAGATGTTCAAGAAGACGGAGGCGCCGAAGTGATCGACCAGCAGATCGGCGCACTCTTCGTGCAGATCGCCTACATCGGCGCATCCGCGGCATTCATTCTCGGCTTGCGTGGCCTAACGAAGCCCGATACTGCGCGCCGCGGCATGCAGCTTGCTGCGGTGGGCATGCTGCTTGCCATCATCGGCACCCTGCTCAACCATGAGATCGTTACCTACCAGTTCATCATCGTCGGCCTCGTCGTTGGTAGCGCGATCGGCTTACCGATGGGCCTGCTCGTGCCAATGACCGCCATGCCGCAACGCATCGCGATTAGCCACATGTTCGGCGCACTTGCGGTGACCCTCGTCGGCATCGCCGAGTTCCTGCACTACCGCGACATCTCGGGCGGCCCTGGCGTGGTGAAGATGATCGCCCTCGGGTTCGAGACGCTCTTCGGCGCGCTCACCATCACCGGCTCTTTCATGGCGTTCGGCAAGTTGCAGGGCTTCGTCACTGGCCGACCGGTGACCTTCCCGGGGCAGAAGCTGATCAACGCCGCCGTCTTCTTGGGCGCCGTCGGGCTCTACGTGACGCTGGTCCTGACCCAGTCGGGTGGATCGACGGGAGACGCGGGGGTCATCATGTTCGCCGTGATGACGGTGCTCGCACTGATCATCGGCGTCACCCTGGTGCTGCCGATTGGCGGTGCTGACATGCCGGTAGTTGTCTCGCTGCTCAACTCATATGCGGGACTTGCTGCGAGCGCCACGGGATTCGCAATTGGCAACAACATCTTGATCGTGGCTGGCGCCCTCGACGGCGCCAGTGGCTTCATCCTTTCGATCCTCATGTCGAAGGCCATGAATCGCTCATTTGCCAATGTGCTGTTTGGGGCGTTCGGCGGCGAGAAGGCGGCCGTCTCTGCCAAGAGCGCTGAGGGCCTGACGACCCGCAGTATCACCGCGGAGGATGCGGCAATGCGCATCGGCTACGCGCGCAACGTGATCATCGTGCCGGGCTACGGCATGGCGGTGGCGCAGGCGCAACACGCCGTTCGTGAGCTTGCCGAGCTGATCGAGAAGCGCGGCGGCCGCGTGCGCTTCGCCATCCATCCGGTTGCTGGGCGCATGCCGGGCCACATGAACGTGCTGCTCGCCGAGGCAAACGTGCCGTACGACCACCTCTTCGACCTCGAAGAGATCAACGAAGAGTTCCACGCCTGCGACGTTGCGTTGGTGCTCGGCGCCAACGACGTAACGAACCCTGCCGCCAAGAACGACCCAGGCTCACCGATCTACGGCATGCCGATCCTCAACGTGCAGGATGCCGAGCAGGTCATCGTGGTCAAGCGCGGCATGGCGACCGGCTTCGCGGGCATTGAGAACGAACTCTTCTACCTCGACAAGACCTCGATGCTCTTCGGCGATGCTAAGAGTGTGCTCTCCCAGGTCGTCACCGAAGTGAAAGGGCTCTAGAGTCAACGGATGGAACTGAACCCCTACGCTCGAGCGGTCAGCACGGTCGCGCTGGCGGCGACCGCCTTCTTCACTCTTACGGCCTTCCAAACACTTCCCGCCGACGCCGTCTTGGCGATCCACTGGAACATCAACGGCATCGCTGATGGCTTCGCTGGACGGGAGGCGCTCCTGATCGTTCCCATCACTACGGCGCTGGTGGGCGGGCTGCTCTGGCTCGCGGTGCGCTTTGACCCGAAGCGCGCGAACATCGCCCGTAGCGCTGAGGCGCTTGGGATCGTCGTCGTTGCCCTCTCGCTACTGGTTGCCGTGGTGCAGTCGGCAATCATTATCTCTGGTTTCGGCGAGGCGGCACGGCTCGACCGAGCGGTACCGATTGTTGCTGGCACGCTGTTCGCCATCCTTGGATACGCCATGCCGAACATCCGCCAGAACTACACGATCGGCGTACGTCTCCCCTGGACCCTTGAGAGCGAAGCTGCCTGGGATGCATCGCATCGCTTCATTGGCGGAATTTGGATTCTGGTCGGCGCCGTCACGGCACTCCTCGGGCTCCTGGCGCTCAGTGAGGCGGCAATCCTCACCCTCTTGATCGGCCTGGCGCTCAGCATCGCGGGCACACTCTTTGTCGCCTACCGCGTCTGGAGTCGCGGCCAGAGATCGTCGCGCACCATCTCTCGTCGGTGACTACGGTCGACCTGCCATCACCTGAGGCGCTCTCCGCAGCGTCGTCACTCTTTACGTTTGCCCTCCTTGGCATTGGCGCTCTGATCGTTGGGAGCGCGATCGCCGCCGCTACCTGGGCGCGATCCCTGAGCGGGTGGGCATTCGGTAGCATCTCGTTCGTCTTAAGCCAAACAGCGCAGGTTGTCACGCTCTTCCTGTTCGGCCCGCTCGTCGCCGCGTTTGCCAGCGCCCCACTTCAAGAGGTGAGCCGCGCACTGATCCTCGCTACCGCCGCCCGTCGCGTTCGCGGTGAACGGCCGAGCACGGCGTTCGGATTCGGACACGGCGCCATCGACCTGCTTACGAGCTCTCTGATCCCAACACTTTCAGCCATCATCATCCTCGACAAGATCAGCGATGGGAGCATCTTCGTTGGGCAGAGTAGCGAGGTCATTGATAAGGTTCACGCCGTCGCAATCTTCTTTACGAACCAAACAACTGCGTTTGTACTGGTATCGATTCTGCAGGGGGCGCTCATTCTTGGGCTCCACGCGCTGCTGACTGCAATCACCCTTCGCGCTGTGGTGCGCGGGGGTGGCGCGCGCACCATTGGTCGCGGCCTCCTCCTTCCAGTGGCGATTCACCTTCCGGTTGCGGTAGTGCGCACGCTCTTCCCTGCGGTAACGACACCGGTACTGCTCGGAGCGGTCGTGATTGCTGCTCTCGTGTACCGAAGGGGCGAGCAAACTATGGCGGAGTCACTACCGGCCCAGTAGGAGGGGCGGTTGGCCCTTCGGGTGGCACCGATGGTGCGTCACTTGGCGACTCACTCGCTGGCGGCGTAATGCTCGGGCTCGGCAGCACATACCCATCTGGCGGTGTGAGTGAGCCGCATGTGGGACCAATTAACCGCTCGCCATCGTTTTGACGGTTCCACAAGAAGATTCGCGGAACCTGCGCACTACAGACGATCTCGTACGCAAGGCTCTTTCCAACGTAGCGCCAGTGCCACGCCTCCGCGCCGTAGCAACTGAGGGCAATCTGTGCCGCGCCTGCCGGATACGAGCGAACGAAACCGAACCGGTACGCGTTCTGCTCAAGCCAGCGCGCGGTTGTGGAGGTTGGGAATTTGGGGTCGCTCCACGAGACGCCAGTTGCGCTTCCAAGGTCAACGGTGGTGCCGAGCTGGTGCTCCGAGTGTCCTGGAACCGCACTGTACTTGCGCGCCTCTTGTAGTCCAGCCTTGGCAACCCACTTTGCAAAGGTTGCAACCTGCGTTGAATACGATCGATACGCGGAGAGAATCGTTAGGGAAACCCGACCCAGCTTTGCTTCGGCGAACATCGCGCTCAGTGCATCGGCCGCCTCGCGCTTCAGCAGGTATCCGCCCTTCGGGCTGATCAGACCACGCCAGGTGATTGCGACAAGGTTGCTCGGCTTGTAGCTCGAGGAGAGCCGGTACATGGGATCAAGCAGCGAGGTCGCCCACTGGTTGGTACGAAAGTTCTTTGTGGTGACCGCACCCTTGATTCCGATCGACGTGCGTGTGATGACGATCTTGCGCTTGATGATCTCAGAGCAGGGGGTGATCGAAGGCACCTCAACCGCTTGTGGCGCAACTCCCGCCGCTACAACCCCACCCCCCGGCAGGGCGGCGCCAAGGGCTGACGTCACCAGGATGAGTGCGAGGAGAGGCCCTACACACAGCAAATTCCGAGGTCGTTGAGCACGGATCATGGAGGTAGTTTGGCGCATTCCAATGCTCAACAAAGAAAGCGCTAATGCGTGAGGCGCACTATGG
>Ga0114960_10001431_pt1 | contig 19166 bp, 18 predicted proteins | sample C_130625_MF_Meta_FD_92637 | JGI IMG/M metagenome (GOLD analysis project Ga0114960, IMG submission 92637) | Freshwater microbial communities from Lake Croche, Canada to study carbon cycling - C_130625_MF_MetaG | ecosystem: Environmental > Aquatic > Freshwater > Lake | place: Lake Croche, Canada... | reverse complement strand
GTGGGGTAGGCCAATTCCGGAATCACGATGGTGACATCGGTGCCGAGGCCGACCAGAGTCGGTAGCCACGCAATGAGTTCCTTGGTCCCGATCACCGGCAGCACGGCGTGCTCCACCACTCCGGTGATGCCGTACCGGCGGGCCAGTGCGGCCACCGCGGACTCCCGGAGTTCGGACGTTCCCGCCGTCAGCGGGTACCCGGGCGCGCCGGAGGCCGCGGCGAGGGCATTCCGGATGGCCGGGGCAACCGGGTCGACCGGTGTCCCCACCGACAGGTCGACGATGCCGTCCGGGTGCGCTCGTGCCACCGCCGCGGCGTCGGCGAGGGTGTCCCAGGGGAACACCGGCAGCAACGCAGAAACCGGGCGACGCGGCACCCGCGGCGACATGGCAGCCGTTAGTCGTCCTCGGCCTTAGCCGGGAGGTCCTTGACCACCTGCGGATCATTCTCGGTCAGCCCCACCTTCGAGGCTCCACCCGGAGAGCCCAACTCGGCGAAGAAGTCGGCGTTGATCTGGGTGTACTGCGACCACTGGTCGGGCACGTCGTCCTCGTAGTAGATCGACTCCACGGGGCAGACCGGCTCACACGCACCGCAGTCCACGCACTCGTCGGGGTGGATGTAGAGCATGCGTTCGCCCTCGTAGATGCAGTCGACCGGGCACTCTTCGATACATGCCTTGTCTTTGATGTCGACGCAGGGTTCGGCGATCACGTAGGTCACGAAGGTTCTCCTCGATGTGCTCTTCGTCGTCTATCTGTACAGGGGGGCTAGCCGTCTGCGGCCAGGGCAGCGCCTCAGTATCCGATACCCGTCCCCGGATTTCGGACTCAGTGTGCCCTAAGCCGCGGCTCTACCCTAAATCCGGCACTCGGTGATCTTATGCATTGAGTTCAGCGCGGGTCTCGTTGCCGGCCCGGAAATCGATTGTTACCCCGACTCGAGCATGTCCGGCTCGGCGGGGTGGGCTGGCGCTAGTCTTTGGCAGTAGTGGCCACCTTCGGTATCTCCTTGGTGCTTGCCTTCATCGTGGGCGTGGCCATCCAACGCGGGAACGTCTGTATGGTCGTCGCGTTTGACGATCTGATCTACCGCCGCTCTGCGGTTCGCCTATCGACCATCGTGTCCACGTGGTTGATGATCCCCGGGGGCTTAGCCCTGCTGTACCTGATGACAGGGTTCACCCCGGAGGCGGAGTTGTTCCCGGTCACCGTGTGGTCAGCAGTCGGCGGCCTGCTGCTCGGCATCGGCGCGGTGGTCGGCGGCGCGTGCACCGGGGGTGTCGTCGCACGCATCGGTTCCGGCGAGTACGTCTTCATGTTGACCATCGTTGGCTTCGCGGCGGGCTGCCTGGGCGCCCAAGCATTCGGTCCCGCGGCGACCGTCCACGCCGCAGCGGTGCCGACCGCCGTGTCACCGCAGCATCCGGTGCCCGCAATCGCCGTGCTCGTGATCGTCATCGCCCTTAACGTTCGCTGGCTGCTCAAAGGTCGGCACGAAGGTTGGCGGGATTTCCTCCGCAACGCGTGGGATCCGCGCACGGCAAACATCATCATCGCCACGGTGACTCTCATACTGGTTCAGATTTACGGCCGCCCCTGGGGTTACGCGGAACTATTGGGTGACGCGTCGAGGCGGGCCCTCGACGGCATCGTGGGCGGGTTGGCGCTGTTTGCCGCATTGGTAATCGGGGCGATAGTTGGCGGGCGCACCTGCACGCGCGCCAAACTCACCGGTCCGCTCAAGGGCCGGGCCATCCGATGCTTCATCGGCGGACTCATCATGGGTATCGGGTTCAGTGTGGGCCCCGGATCGTTCAGCGGGCTGACCTTTTTCGGCCAGCCACTCCTGCTGCCGTACGCCTGGGTTGTGATGGCGGCCGCGTATTGCGCGATCCTGCTGGGATTGGCCTACCTGCGATCGACGTTCGGGGACTGGATCAAAACCAGGCGGAGTTGACTCGAGGTTGTGCCGACTCAGGCCGCCCGCTTGACGTAGGTGGTCGTGCGCTGGCGGGCCGGTCGACCGATGCCCTCAGCGATCGCGACAAGCTCGGCGACACTCTTGGCCGAACCGTATTGCGAACCCGCCATCCGGGAGATGGTCTCCTCCATCAGGGTCCCGCCGAGATCGTTGGCGCCGCCGGTCAGCATCACCTGGCTGCGCTGCGCGCCGAGTTTCACCCAACTGGTCTGGATATGGGGGATCCGGCCGTGCAACATGATCCGGGCTAGCGCATGCACGGCGCGGTTGTCGCGGTGCGTGGGACCCGGTCGGGCAGCACCTGCCAGATAGAGCGGCGACGACTGGTGCACGAACGGCAGTGGCACGAACTCGGTGAATCCACCGGTGCGGTCCTGGATCCCGCGCAACACGTTGAGATGGGCAACCCAGTGCGACGGCGTGTCGACATGTCCGTACATCATCGTCGAACTTGACCGCAGCCCTACATCGTGTGCGGTGCTGACGATCTCCACCCACTGCGAGGTGGGCAACTTGCCCTTGGTGAGCACCCAGCGCACCTCGTCGTCGAGAATCTCGGCGGCGGTTCCGGGGATGGTGTCCAGGCCTGCTTCTCGCAGGCCGATCAACCACTCGCGAACGCTCATGCCACTGCGGGTGACACCGTTGGAGATCTCCATCGGGGAGAACGCATGCACATGCATCGAAGGCACCTTCGCCTTCACCGCCCGCACCAGATCCGCATAGCCCGTAACGGGTAGTTCGGGGTCGATCCCGCCCTGCATACAGACCTCGGTCGCGCCCGCGACGTGGGCCTCCCAGGCCCGCTCGGCCACCTCCTGAGCGGATAGCGAAAAGGCATCCGCATCGCCTTTTCGCTGGGCGAACGCGCAGAACCTGCAGCCGGTGTAGCAGATGTTGGTGAAGTTGATATTCCGGTTCACCACGAATGTGACGTCATCGCCGACGGTATCTTTGCGCAGCGAATCAGCCAGCGCCGCAACAGCATCCATGGCTGGGCCGTCAGCCGTAGCCAGCGCGAAATACTCGGCGTCGCTGCAGCCGGCCGGGTCACGCTCAGCTGAGCGCAGCGCGGCGGCCACATCGGTGTCGATCCGCTCAGGCACCCTTGCCGCAAGCTCGCCTACCCGTTCGCGGATGGACTCCCAGTCGCCGAATGCGCTGCCGAGATCACTTCGAGTCTCGGTTCGCCGACCCTCGGAGTCGATCGCGCTGTGTAAATCGGTGCGGCCCAACGACTCGGCGGCCTCATCGGGCTCCTGCCACGGTCGCCCCGTCGGATTGATGTCACGCGCAAATCCGGTGTCCGGGTCGGCCAGTGCGGCCAGGTGCCCGGCGACTCTCGGGTCGATCCAGGCTGCGCCGGCCTGCACGTATTTCGGCTGCGCGGTGAGTCGCTGGACAAGGTCGAAACCCGCCTCGGCGGTGACTGCGGCCAGGTCGTCCAACGCAGGCCAGGGCCGCTCCGGGTTGACATGATCAGGCGTCAGCGGGGACACGCCACCCCAGTCATCCACGCCCGCACTCAGCAGCGTCAAGCACTCCTGGCGCGACACCAAATTGGGCGGTGCCTGGATCCGCATATCCGGCCCGAGCACCAGTCGGGTCACCGCGACGGTAGCCACGAAATCGTCGAGGCCGGCGTCCGGGGTGGCGGCCATCGCGGTGTGATCCTTAGCGCGGAAGTTCTGCACGATGACTTCCTGGATGTGCCCGAATTCCTTGTGCAATCGCCGGATCGCATGCACCGTGTCAGCCCGTGCGGCGAGGGTCTCCCCGATGCCGACCAGCAGGCCGGTCGTGAACGGGATGGACAGCCGACCCGCATCGGTCAACGTGCGCAGCCGAACAGCGGGATCCTTGTCCGGGCTGCCGTAGTGGGCCTGGCCCCGGGTCTCGAACAACCGCCGCGACGTGGTCTCCAACATCATGCCCATGGAAGGCGCGACCGGCTTGAGCCGGGACAACTCCGACCAGGTCATCACCCCGGGGTTGAGGTGGGGCAGCAGACCGGTCTCCTCCAGCACCCGGATCGCCATGGCGCGCACGTAGGACAGGGTCGAGTCGTAGCCACGTTCGTCGAGCCACTGCCGGGCCTGCGGCCAGCGCGCCTCGGGCCGGTCGCCGAGGGTGAACAGCGCCTCCTTGCAACCGAGTTCAGCGCCGCGCGCGGCGATACCAACGATCTCGTCGGGCTCGAGGTACATGCCTCGGCCGGCGGCCAGAAGCTTGCCCGGCACCGTCACGAACGTGCAGTAGTGACAGGTGTCGCGACACAGGTGGGTAACCGGGATGAACACCTTGCGCGAGTAGGACACCGGCAACCGGCCCCGTGCACCAACGCGGCCTGACGCCTGCAGTCCGGCATCGCGGACCCGGGCGGCACTGGCGCACAGGTCAATCAGATCCGCGCCGCGGGCCGTCATCGCGATGGCGGCCTCGTCGACGTTGAGGGCCACCCCGTCGCGGGCCCGTCTCAGCACCCGCCGCAATGCTGCCGGTGAGGCGCCATCCGCCCGCGGTGGAAAGGCCGGCGTGGGCAGCGAACTACCGGACGTCATCGGGCTACCTCGGCACCCTCGGCGATCGGCATGGCCACCACAGTAGTACCAGCTGTTTAGCGGGCATCCGGAGCGCACGGCGGTTCTGAGGTGTAACGCTCGGCGGCCGAAAACGTACAGTTATTACGAAGACCGGCAGCAAACACCACGACCCAGGGGGCAATCCGAATGACGGTGTCGATGCGTTCCACTCTCGCCGCGGGTCTTGCGGCTGCGATGTTGAGCGCGACGGCGGTGGTTCCGGTGACCCATTCCGGGTCCGCAACCATCACGCTTCCGTCGATCGAGTTGAGCGCGTCCGTGCTGCCTTTGACTCAGCCCGCCGCCGCCGCGGCCGGGGCGGTGCTCGGGGGTGACTCCCGGCGGCCTGCGGCAGCCGCGTCCCTGCCGGCGTTCCCGGTTCCGGGCACCGTCTCGTCGACGGGATCCGCCGGCGACACAATCATCAGTGCCTATAACGCCATCGAACCTTGGGTGCAGTGGGGTTTCGAGGTCGCGGCCTGGGCCGTGAGCTACCTGCCCTGGCCGTTGGGCTGGCTGGGTCAACAGATCAACATCGCTTACAACACCGGCGAACCGATCGTGCAGGCTGTGGTCTACAGCTTCGCCTACCTGATCGAGGGCCAATTCGACCTGATCGGTCCCACGCTGATGAACGGGGTCAGCACCGCCCTCACCAACCTGGTCACAGGTGAGATCGCCTGGGTCTTGAGTTTCCTACCGCCGCTGCCGCCCATCTCATTTCCGGTGTTGCCGGGTGCGTCGGTAGCCGCCCGGGCCGCGGCCGTCGCTGCCCCGGCACCCGCCCCGACACGGTCGGCGGAGACCACCTTCGCCGACAACCTCGAGGCCGAGAGCCCCGTGACAGAAGCATCGGTGGCCGACAACCCTGTGTCTGACAACCCCGTGTCTGACAACCCCGTGGCCGACAACCCCGTGGCCGACAACCCCGGGCCAGCAACCGTCATCGAACAACCGGACGCCACGCAGTCTCCCGCCATGGAGACGCCACGTGGCAGTCGCGGGGTCAACCGCAGCGCTGTCCGGGCGCAACCCGCGACGGCGGTGACGGACTCGCCATCACACGGGGCGGCAGCGGTGAACGGTTCGACGAGTGCCACCGAGGAGCCCGTCGCGTCGACGGCACAGGTGCCCCGCAGGGCCTCACGCGCCGCGGCGTCCCGGTCAGCCCACCCGGCGCAATAACAGATACGGCGGCACGACGCCGAATGCCAGCAGTATCAGCACCGAAAAGGCCATGATTCCCGACCCGCCAAAGATGATGTCACTGCCCGGGCCACCGAGGCTGAACCCCGCGACTGTCGCCAGCCACGCCCACAATGGCAGCCCCGCAAGCCTTTTGGAGTCCGTCCAGTAGCCCGCCGCCCAGACCAGTGCCGCGTTGATCAGTCCGGACATCAGGGCGCTGATCGGAAACGGGATCGAGCCGAGATAGGTCGGGAGCAGCAGGGCGCCGAGGATGGCCGACAGGACGCCGTCCACAGTGAACAGGGCCAGGACGATTGTGCTGCAACGGTTTTCCCGGGCACTACCCGGCGGCGAGATCAATGCCTGCCAGAAGATCGTTTTCCCAACCCCGCGTATCCAACTCCCCCGGGCGGCCAGACACCAGCACGTAATGCTCCCGGCTCAGCACCGGCAGGATCATCCGGTTCGACAATGTGAACGCACGACCGGTGGGCCCCAACTCCATCTGAGTGGCGTGCGCGCGGATGGCCGCAACCTTAGCCGCGACGTGGTCCGGAGCGTCGATGACCGCGGTGATCTTGTCATCCGGGAATCCATATGAGACATCGCCGGGCAGCCAAATCCACTCTGGCAGAACATCATCGGAAGCAAGCGCATCGATGCCAGCACGAAAATCGGTGGCGGAAGTAACCGTCCAGTAAAACTTCGGAACACTCCAGCGATCCACCGCTGCGGACACCGCTGCGGTGGTGACGCGGTGGGCCTGAATGTGGTCGGGATGGCCGTAGCCGCCGCCCGGGTCGTAGGTCACCACGACGTGCGGGCGCAGATCGGCGATCACGGCGGCGAGTTGACCGACGACCACCTCGAAATCGGCGTCGACAAACTTGGTGCGTAGACGCTCCGGCGTACCCGGCATTCCGGAATCCCGCCAGCACCCGGCCCCGCCGAGGAAGAAAGGCCCGTCGACACCGAGCTGGTGCAGGGCGGCGGTCAGTTCACCGATCCGGTAGCCGCCCAACTGGTCGGCGTCGTCGACGGCCAACTGCATCCAGGGCGCCTCAATGACCTCGCCCTCTTCGCCGAGGGTGCAGGTCACCACGGTGACCTCGGCGCCGCGGGCGGCGTAACGCGCCATGGTCACACCGTTGTTGATGGTCTCGTCATCGGGATGGGCGTGCACGAACAACAAACGCGGAACAGCAGGCACCGGCCCTCCTCTGCATGCATCGTCGTGTCGGCGTCACCCTACCGACTCGGGTTCACCACCGGCTCGGGTTCGCTACCGACCCGGGTTCGATACCGACCCGGGTTCCGTACCGACCCGGTACCGCACCGACTAAGTTCAACGCGTGAACCGACGCAACCTCGAATTCGGCTGCGCGGTAATGGCGATCGGCCTGCTTGCCGGGCTCGCCGGCCTCGCGACGACCGTGCTGCTGGACTTCATCGAACACCTCACTTATCACTACAGCTTCGGCAGCCTGCTCGACGGCGTAACCGGCTCAAGTCCGATCCGGCGTGCGGTGGGTCCGATGGTCGGCGGTGCGTTGGCCGGATTCGGATGGTGGCTACTTCGGCGTCGGGTCGTGGTGCCGACGGTGTCCGAGGCAATCACTCGTCCCCGACCGGTTCCGCGGATGGCGATGGCGATCGATTCACTGCTCCAGGTGTTGCTGGTGGGGTCGGGGGCATCGCTCGGGCGCGAGAACGCGCCCCGCGAGCTGGCCGTCGCGCTCGGCGATCTGGGCACCGCGCGCTGGGCACTGACCGCGAGGGACCGCGAGATCCTGCTGGGCTGCGCGGCCGGAGCTGGATTGGCGGCCGTCTACAGCGTTCCCATCGGGGGTGCGCTGTTCGCGTTGCGAATTCTGCTGCGTACCTGGAACCTACGGGCCGTCGGGACCGCGTTGGTGACGTCGAGTTTGGCCGTGGCGGTGGCAGCGCCGGTCACCCACGACCGGCGGGAACTGGACTGGCCCGACCCGCAACTGTCGTACTTATTGACCGGTGTCGCGCTCGTGCTGGCACCAGTGGCGCTCGGTGTCGGTCTGGCATTCAACGGGATCGTGGGCCGGGCCCGCTCGCATGCCGGGGTGTTCGGGTTCGGGTCGCGCGACTCCTGGCTGATCATTCCCGCGATCGCGGCCGCCGGCCTCCTGGTGGGTATCTGCGCGCACTGGTTTCCCGAACTTCCCGGAAATGGTTCAAGCATTCTGAAGATCAGCTTGGACAGCAGTCTGACCCTGGCCTCGGCAGCCGCACTGCTACTCCTCAAGCCCCTCCTCACGGCGGCCTTCCTGCGCGCCGGTGCGATGGGCGGACTGCTCACCCCGGCATTGGCTACCGGTGCGGCGATGGGTGCGGTGGTCGCACTAACGGTTAACTCATTCACAGCCCTGCACATCAACGTCGCCTCGGTCTCGCTGGCCTGCGCGGCGGGCGTACTCGCTATCACACAGGGCACCCCGCTGTGGGCGGCGATCTTCGTCTGGGAGTTGGCCCAGCCGCCGTTGTGGCTGCTGGTCGTGTTCGCCGCGTCGGCCACCGGCGCACACGGCCTGCACCGCATCATCGCCAGAACCCGTGCCGATCAGAAGACGACGGTCTGATTCCCGTCCCGGATAACGCGGTCTTCGCAGTGCCATGACACTGCGCGGGACAGCACTGCGCGCTCCACATCCGCACCGAGCCGAATCAGATCGTCGACCTCGTGGCGGTGATCGACCCGCACGACATCCTGCTCGATGATCGGCCCCTCATCGAGATCCGCGGTGACGTAATGCGCCGTTGCACCAACGAGTTTGACGCCACGCTCCCGAGCCCGGCGATAGGGCGAGGCGCCGATGAAGGCCGGCAGGAAGGAGTGATGGATGTTCATCACCGGGCAGCCGACCTCGCCCAGAAAATGGGGCGTGACGATCTGCATGTAGCGGGCCAGCACGACCAGGTCGACATTGCCGCGCAGCAACTCGAGTTGGCGCTGCTCGGCCTGTTGGCGGATGTCTTTGGTGGCTGGGACGTGAAAGAAGGGCACACCGAACGGGCGAACCTGCTCCGCGAGGTCCGGATGGTTGGCGATCACCATCGCGACCGACATCTCAAGCTCGCCGCGCCGGTTGCGCCACAGCAGATCGAGCAGGCAGTGATCCTCCTTGGACGCCATGATGGCTACCCGCTTGGGCTTGGCGGCCTCGGTCAGCCGGAAGTCGATCTCATAGGGCGTGGCGACCTTCGCGACGAACTCACGTTCGAGCTCCTCGCGAGCCGCAGCCAACCCGGGCAGGTGAAAGATGGTGCGCTGCATGAACGTCCCGCCCGACTGGCTGGTGGCGTGCTGATCCAGCGAGACGATGTTGGCCCCGGCCGCGGCCAGGAAAGTGCTGACGGCGGCGACCAGGCCGGGCCGATCCGCGCACCGCAACAACAGTCGGCCGAGGTCGCGCAGCGGAAGGTCACCCGGGTGTCGGGGAAACTCGGCAGCCGCAACACCCACTCCGACATCCCCTGACATGACCTCTCCCGTTTTGCGTTGCTTGGCTCCTGTCGGAGGGTACCCCTAGCGACGCGGCTTGCGATCGCCACTTCACACTCGCCGGTTCGTCCAGAAACTCGCGGCTTCCGCGCCGAAAAAGCCTTTGCTGGGACCCAACTTAGGTATGGTGCCTCCATCAGGACGACCGTGGCCAAAGGAGTTTCGTAATGCCTTCCGCAATCCGTTCCGCGTTTTCCGCGAGCGTCGCCCTGGCCGCCGCCGGGGTGCTCGCAGTCAGCCCAGTGGCGCCGACTCCCGAGGTGCATGTGCCGACCGTGCAGATCCCCGGGATCGAACTGGCCGCCGATGCCGTGCCCGCACTGGGCGCCATCCCCTACCAGATCCTGGTGAATCTGCTGGGCGATGGCCTGGCGCTGGCTCCGATCGTGATCGGCGGCATCGAGCAGTGCACGGTCTGCATCGGGCCGGTGAGTCCGCCCAGCCCCGCGGCGTCGCCCTTCACCGGCTGGGGCGCACTCGGGTTCGGCGTGGGACTGCTGACCAGCCCGTTCGCCATCGTGGGCGCGTTGCAGTCCGGCCTGAGCCTCACTCAGGCGTTGGGCGCGGGCATCCTCGCCTTCCAGATTCCGGCTGACAACACCTTCGCCCTCCTGACGGCTCCCCGCGAGCCCATCGGTCCTTACCTTGGCGGCGGATATGAGTTCGCGGCTACCCGGGCCCGGGCGCGCCAGGCCGTTAGCGACGCCATCATCGGCACCCTCGGTGTCGGCCAGCAGGCGCTGACCGGGGTGCGACAGATCATCAACTCGGGCCTGGTGGGTATCACGGTCTTTGCCCAGACCCTGGTTGCTGGTGGGAGCGTCATCGCGGCGCTCCAGGCGGGCCTGGCACCGATCAGTGCGAGTATCACCACCGCTGTGGGAAGCACCGTCGCGTCGATCCAGGAACTCCGCTCGGCTGTGTATAAGGATCTCACCATGGGTCCGGGTCCGAGCACCAAACCGATTCCGACGGTCGCGGCGGCCGCGGTCTCCGCGGCCACGGTGGGAGCGGCCAGAACCGCTACGAAGCCGCGAGCGGCAGCCGTTGTCGCGCCCAACGCAGCCGCGGTGTCCGGAGCCGGCGAATCCGCTCAGGCAGCGAAAAGCCCCAGAGCCACCGGTTCGCGCCAGGCCCGTGCGAACCGGGCCCGGTCGGCGGGCTGAGCACTTAGCGGTTGACCTTCACCCACGCGCCAGCATCGCCGACGATCCCGACCGGCACCGCGCCGGTCAGACTGACATTGCGCACGCTGGGTCCAGCGGCCACGATCGTGGTGTCCTGAATGATCGGCAACACCGTCGCCATTGCCCACAGGCGCGGCTCCACAGCGGCGATGACCCCGTTGATATCCCGGGAGCCGTCAAGGACGCCGTCGATCAGCGGCTGAACACTCGGGTCGCAAATACCGGTGAGGTTGGACGGCGCGCGCACCAGTGGCACGGGCTCGGCCGGGCTGACGGGACCCGGCTGATCACCGGTGGTATCCGGTTGCGGCGCAACGGATTGCGGCACTCCCGGTGAGGTGGTCGGCACCGGTATGGCTTCCAGTGCGGGACATCCGTAACGCGAGGCGAGCACGGTCGCCAGGTCGCCGCCCGCGCGGTACCAGCCGACGAGGGCGTCGACTCGGTTGTTCAGCAGGGCTGCGCCGTACAGCACCGGCGGATCGAGTGCCAGGACCGTTGCCGCGATACCGGCATTGCGTAATTGGTCAGCCGCGGTGTTGGCGACGGCCACCGATGCGGGGTCGTTGGCGGCGGCCCCGATCACCAACGACAACGCCTCGCCGGCACGGCTAATCCGCCCGCGAGTGGTCTCCTGAGGCAATGGCGCGGGGGCCTCGGGCGAGATGGCCGACCCGGCAGTGCTGCTGTCCACCTGATAGCCCGCCTGCGCGAACAGCGCCAAAGCGCGGTCCCTACCCAGTGGGGCGGGTGCGGTGGCCAGGTAGCCGGGATCGCTCGGGGCACGAATGAGTGCCTGGTCCAAGGTGACCGAATTGTCACTGCCGGCACCGACCGCCGCAAGCAGGTCGACGTCGATCAGTCCCAGAATCGCCTTCCGCACAACGGGATCCGCCAACTTGGGCTGCTGTGCCCGCAACGTCAGCTGCATCACCCGAGGAGTGATGACCCGGTCGGTGCGCACCTCCGGGATCGCTGACAGTTGCGCGAATGCCGCCGCGCCGCCGTGCACCTGGGCCACCTGGGTGTCTCCATTGCGTATCGAGTCGGCCAGTGCGGCCGGCAAGCCGGCCCGCCGGAACAGAATCTGGTCGGGCGTAGCGGGCCGACCCCAGAACCGGTCATTGCGAGCGAGCAGGATCTCGTCGCGCTGCGGATCGATCGTGTCGACCCGGAATTGCCCACCGGTCACCTGCAGTGCCCGCGCCAGCCCCGCCGGGAATCCGCCGGGGACATCCTTGACGATATGGGCCGGCAACAGTCCGTTGAACAATTCCCGCCACGCCGGGTAGGCCTGAGCGAAGGTGACGACCGCGGTCTTGCCACCGTCGAGTGACTGGACGCCGGTGATCAGGTCGTAGCCTGCCGGGTCGACGACACCGGGTTGGCTGACCATCTGGCGCCACAGGTACCAGAAGTCATCGGCAGCGATGGGAGCGTTATCGGTCCACGCGGCCTCGGGCGCAATCTTGTAGGTGACGGTGAAGGGACGATTGTTGGTCGCCGCTGCGGACACCAGCAATGCAGGATCCATCTCCCAGCGCGATCCGGTGGGGGTGGCCGGATCGGCCACCGGACGGAACGCACTGGGCAGCACCAGCGAACTGACCGCGGCGTTGACCGGCGACTGATCGGACAGTAGGTGCGGGTTGAAGCCTGCGCCGATGGAGTCGACCGCCACGATGATCGGGGTGGCCTTGGGGGTGGGCGCGACCACCTGGGACGTCTCAGTGCTCTGCGGCGCCGGCGGCGGGTCGACAGTGCAGGCCGACAACACTGTCGACACCACCGACAGCAGTGCGCCGGCGGTGCGCAGGCTGTGCGGTCTTCTCAGCACATCGCTCAGCGTATCGACTGACGTTCGATCTGCCCGGTCACGCTTTCTGTGCCTTGGCCCTCGACCGGTTGCGGCCTCGGGTGGTGGCATCCAACTCCGCCTTGCGAACCCGCACGATCTCCGGCGTGACCTCAACGCATTCATCCTCGGCGCAGAACTCCATGGCCTGCTCCAAGCCAAGCTCCAGCGGACGAGCCAGCGTTTCCATCACGTCCGACGTTGACTGCCGCATATTGGTCAGCTTCTTCTCGCGGGTGACGTTGACGTCGAGATCCTCCGCTCGCGGGTTGATGCCGACGACCTGGCCCTCATAGGTGTCGTCGCCGGGTTCGACGAAAAACTGCCCGCGGTCGGAGAGTTGGATCATCGCGAACGGCGTCACCGTGCCGGTGCGGTCGCTGACTAACGACCCGGTGTGCCGGGCCCGGATCTCGCCAGCCCACGGCCGGTAGCCGTCGAACACCGCATTCGCGATCCCGGTGCCGCGGGTCAGGGTGAGGAAGTCGGTGCGGAATCCGATGAGCCCACGGCTGGGCACGATGAAGTCCATCCGGACCCACCCGGCCGCATGGTTGGCCATCTCCTCCATCCGGCCCTTGCGGGCCGCCATGAGTTGGGTGACCGCGCCCACGAACTCCTCGGGGCAGTCGATGGTCATCGCCTCGAACGGCTCGTGCAGCTTGCCGTCGATGGTGCGGGTGACCACCTGGGGCTTGCCGACCGTCAGCTCGAAACCCTCGCGGCGCATCTGCTCGACAAGTACGGCCAGTGCCAACTCGCCGCGGCCCTGTACCTCCCACGCGTCGGGACGGCCGATATCGACGACCCGGATTGACACATTGCCCACAAGTTCGGTGTCCAGCCGGGACTTGACCATGCGCGCAGTCAGCTTGTGGCCGGACACCTTGCCTGCCAGCGGCGAGGAGTTGGTGCCGATCGTCACCGAGATGGCCGGCTCATCGACAGTGATGCGCGGCAGGGCGTGCGCGTGCTCGGGATCGGCGAGGGTGTCGCCGATCATGATCTCCGGCATGCCCGCAACGGCGACGATATCGCCGGCGACCGCCTCATCGGTGGGCGAGCGTTCGACACCCACGGTGGCCAGTAATTCGGTGATCTTGGCACTGGTGATGACCGGCAGCCCGTCAACCTCACGCATCCACGCCACCTGCTGGCCCTTGCGAAGCCGACCGTTGTAGATCCGGATGAGCGCAAGGCGGCCGAGGAAAGCCGACGCATCGAGGTTGGTGACCAGCGCCTGCAACGGCGCCTGCGGGTTGCCCGTGGGCGCTGGGATGTGCTCGAGCAGGACGTCGAACAGCGGGTTGAGATTCTCGCCCTCAGGGTTCTCGCCGTTGGCCGGCGCGACGGTACTCGCGATACCCGCACGGCCCGATGCGTACAGCGTCGGCAGGCCCAGCGCGTGCTCGGCAGCCTGTTGCGCCGCGGCGTCCAGATCGGTGGCGACGTCGAGCAGGAGATCGTGACTCTCAGAGACGACCTCCTCGATTCGGGCGTCGGGACGGTCGGTCTTGTTCACCACCAGAATCACCGGCAGGTGCGCGGCGAGAGCCTTGCGCAGCACGAAACGAGTCTGCGGCAGCGGGCCTTCGGAGGCGTCGACCAACAACAGCACTCCATCGACCATGGACAGTCCGCGTTCTACCTCGCCACCGAAGTCCGCGTGACCCGGAGTGTCGATGACGTTGATCACGGTCTTACTGCCGTCCGGGTTCCGCCGATGCACAGCAGTGTTCTTGGCCAGGATGGTGATGCCCTTTTCCTTCTCCAGGTCCCCGGAGTCCATCAACCGCTCGACGGCGTCGTCGCCGCGGTGGCTCAGTGCCCCGGATTGCCGCAGCATGGCGTCGACGAGGGTGGTCTTACCGTGGTCGACGTGCGCCACGATGGCGACGTTTCGAAAGTCAATCCTGGAATCGGGGCTAGTCACACCGGAATTGTCTCAGTGCGGGTGCCCGTTCGCGAAAACGTGGGCGCTGATCAGCGCCCGAGAACGTCCCGCAGTTCGCCAAGCCAGGCCCGATCGGCAGGAACCCAGTCCAGCTCGGGCAGTTCGGCGGCAGAGATCCAACGCAGCGCACCGTGATCGTGGGCGGTGAGCGCACCGCCGGTCTGGCTGACCAGGTAGGCGCGCAAGGTCAAACCATCGCCGATCGCCACGTCCGCGCCGATCCGATCCCCCACCACCACGTCGACGCCGAGCTCTTCGCGTAGTTCACGCGCCAGCGCTTCGGCATCGGTCTCCCCCGGCGCCACCTTGCCGCCCGGCAGTTCCCATAATCCGGCCAGTTCCGGAGGCCGCTTCCGCTGCGCCACCAGCACCATCGAATCGGAGATCAATGCCCCGGCAACGACGATCCGCATGGCGTGTGACGTTATACGGTTGACAGATGACCGTGCTCAGTGATGACGAAGTAGATGCCGCGGCGGCGACTCTCAGCGGGTGGCAACGCGTCGACGGCGCACTCGTCCGTTCAGTGACCTTCCCCGGATTCCTCGACGGGATCGACGCCGTCCGCCGGGTGGCCGAATACGCTGAGCGTGTCGACCATCACCCTGACATCGACATCCGCTGGCGCACAGTGACTTTCGCTCTCGTCACGCATTCCCAGGGCGGCATCACCGCTCAGGATGTGGATTTTGCGCGGGCGATCGACGGCCTACTCGCGAACCTGTCCCGCTAACCGCGATCCAGCCCAGGGTGGCAAGGGTGGCGACGACGTACACCAGGCCCGCCCAGGCCAGGTACCAGGGCCGGCCGGTTTCCCAGATGCTCGGCTGGGCGAAGCTGAGCAGCCACGGCACCCCGACGAGGGTCAACAACAGCCAACCCCAGCCGAGCACCCGCGCACCCGGGCGCGTCCGCCAAGGCCCGTCGATAAGCCAGATCATCAACGGCACCAACCAGATCCAGTGATGTGTCCACGAGATCGGCGAGATCAGCAGGCCGAAGAGTTGCACCACCAGCAGTGAGCCCAACCGATCCCGCGGCACACCGGTACCGGCGCCCAGCGCACGCCAGGCCAACGCGGCCAGCACTGCCGTCATCGCGAGGGCGGCCAGCGCCGGCAGTCCATAACCCACGTCGTGACCAAGGATGCGCGACAGCCCGCCGCGCCACGACTGGTTGAACGAGGTACCGATCGGTCCGACCCGGCTCGCGTCGCCGAGCAGGTCGGTGAAGTAATACCGGGCCTGCGAACCGATGACGGCGACCGATAAAGCGACGGTTCCCACGAAGACGATGGCTGCGAAAAAGACTGTCCCCCAACGTCTCATGCCGAGAAAGTAGAGACCGGTGATTGCGGGAGTGAGCTTGACCCCGGCAGCTAGGCCGACCAGCAGTCCCGACAGCCACCACCGAGTGCTGTAGGCAGCCAACAGCACTGCGAGCACCAGGATCACGTTGATCTGCCCGTAGTCGAACGTGCTGCGCAGGGGTTCGGTCCAGATAGCGATCGCGGTCCAGAGCATGGCCGCACGGTGACCGCCGTCAGCACCGAGCAGGCGCTGACTGCACCGAACCACACCGTAGAGGGCGGCGATGGTGCCGAGCTGCCAGCACAACGCCACCAGTCCGAACGGCAATCGGCTCAGCGGGTAGAACACCAGCGCGGCGAACGGCGGGTAGGTGAATGGCAGTGGGAAGTCCGGAGTCTGGTCGGCGTAAACGTAGGAGTAGAGCGTCCCGGGTTCATCCAGAGACGCCGCGCCACCGAGGTAAACATGCAGATCAACGAAGTTCGCACCGTTGGGAACCAGATAGGTCCAGGCCAGCCTTGCTGCGACACTGGCCAGCAGTAGCACCGGTGCCAGTCTGAGCAGGCGACTGTTGGCGGGCCGTCCTGGTGAGCCGGTGCGCACCGTGTGACTGTAGCTACCCCCGGTATTCGTCTGCGGCGATGTCACTGATGGTCATCGCTCCCGTAACGGTTCAATAACCGCCACTCGTGTCACTTGAGTAACTCCTGTATCGGGCTACCTTCGGGTTCCAGGACCTGCAATCAAAGGAGTGGGATCGAAATGTCACGTCTTGCAAAACTGTTCGCCGCCAACGCGATTGCAGCTGCCGGGCTCTGCTCAGCCGCAGTCGCCCTCAGCCCGATCGCGGCTGCTGACCCCATCCTGCCGCCGGTCATGCCGGAAGTTCCGGCATTGGGCATGATCCAGCAGCTGGCCTCCAACCCCGCCGGAATCGGCGCTGTACTGCAAACCGCAGCGACCGCACTCAGCGGTGCCTCATCGATCATGGGTGCGCCGGGCACCGGCCCGACATTGCCAGTCTCACCGGCCACCGGTTCGACATTGCCCGTCTCGCCGATCGCCGTTCCGGGCGCCGCGCCGGTCGTTCCGCCGGCGGCCTCCACCAGTCCGATAGCCGAGTACCTGCCGCTCCTGAACCAGATCGGAATCCCAGGCAACCTGGCCAACCTGGCGCCGACGCAGATGCCCTTCCCGATTCAGATCGGCAATACCGCGGGCGTCACGCCCGCCCCGGTGAGCGCACCTGTGGCCGGGGCAGTGACGTCCGCGCCGCTGGCTCCGCCGACGGGCGGGGTGCTGAACCCACTGCCGTTGCTCGCCGCCCTGCCCTGACCAACGATCCTCTGACTGGGAGCACACCGTGCTGAACACCGCCAAGCTGGCCACCGGCCTCACCGCCACCGCACTCGCCGTGACGACCCTGGCCTGGAGCCCAGCATCGGCGGCTGACCCGACCATTCCGTTGGATCCGGGTCAACTGCCGGGTATAGCGGCGATGCAGAACCTCAGCCCGGTGATCCAGCAGGCAGCGGCCACGCCGTCGTCGGCACAGCAACTGTTGCTGGCGGCGGCATCGCAACTGGCAGGCAACGCCACGACACCGGCAGGATCGGCAGCACTTGCCGACGCGGTCACCCGGTTCATCCAGGACGGCGGACCGGCCAGCCTGGTGTCGGCGCTGCCGTCGGGAACGGTTTCCCAATCGTCGGTGTCCGGCCCTGCACACGGAACCATGCCGCTGCTCACACCTGGCTCCGGCAACGGTCCAATACCGCTCGAACAGCATGTGCCCGCGGCAGGCGCGGTACCCGGGACCGAGGCTCATCTGGCCGCTGGCATCGATCCCGCACACGCGGCCGGACCGGTGGCTGATGCCATGCCGGAGGTGCCGCAGATGATCGCTGCGCCCGTCGTCCAAGCCGCAGCGCCGACCCCGGAAGCCCTGCCCGCCCCGGGACCCGCCCCCGCTCCTGCTGCGGCGGCACCGTCATTCGACCCGAACAGCCCGCCGACGCAGGACTTCATGTATCCGTCGATCAGCAGCGGGTGCCTCAAGGACGGGGGCAACGTCATCGCGGCGGCACTGTCGGTAGCCGGGCCGGCGAAGATCCCAGCACCCGGACCCGGTGCTGGGCAGACGGCCTACGTGTTCACCGCGGTGGGCACGCCGGCACCGGCGGCTGAGCAGAAGTTGCCGCTCAACGTGACCTGGGTCAATCTCACCACCGGCCGATCGGGAAGCGCGACGCTCAAGCCCAATCCCGGCATCAACCCCGAGGGACCAACCACACTGACCGCCATCGTGGATACCGGGTCGGGCAGCATCATGTCGACGATCTTCGGCCAGGTCACCACGATGGATAAGCAGTGCACCTTCATGCCGACGATCGGATCATCGGTCGTTCCGTAAGGCGCACGGCCCCCCTATGGCCCAGCGGGCCATGAGCGGGCCCTGTGGCCCAGCGGGCCATGAGCGGGCCCAGTGGCCTAGCAGGCCATGAACGGCCCGGTGCCCCAGCGGGCCCTAGTGCCTAGTAGGCCATGAACAGAATATGTTCCCGTTCGTACTCCATGCCCGGGTGCGCCGAAGCCAGGTGGGCCTGAGCAAGGTCGACCAGGTCGTCCTCGTCCTTGCCGACGATCGCCTCACCGCAGGGGCAATTGAGATGCGTCTTCATTCGTTCTCCCGTTCCTCAGACCTTGGCTGCTGCAGCCTTGGCCGCTTTCATCTTCTTCTTGTGCGCCCGGACCTGTTCCAGCGACCCCTTATCGACCACGTCTGCGATTGACATATGGGTACCGTCCCTGCCGTAATCTCCCGCGGCCGCTCGCCATCCCCGCGGGGTCACCCCGTACTGCTTGCCCAACAGCGCAAGGAAGATCTTGGACTTCTGCTCGCCGAAACCGGGCAGCGCCTTTAATCGGCGCAGCACCTCGGGTCCGTCGGGTTCGCCATCAGTCCACAAACCGGCAGTGTTGCCGCCGTAGCAATCAACAATGGCGCGAGCCAGTTCCTGGATCCGCTTGGCCATCGATCCCGGAAAGCGATGCACCGCAGGGCTTTGAGCACAAATCGCTGCGAAGCGTTCCGGGTCGGCCCCGGCGATCAGACGTGCGTCGATGCCACCCAGGCGGTCAGCGATCTTTAGCGGCCCGGCGAATGCGACCTCCATCGCAATCTGCTGGTCCAGCAACATCCCGACGAGCAAAGCGAACGGCTCTTCGGACAACAGAGCGTCGGCGGCGGGGTCCGAAGTCAGCTGCAAACCGCCCATGGTGTCAGTCTAGGCACCCCCGGCCGACCCCCGGACTGACGACTAGGGTTACGCGCTGCCACTCCGGCGACGGAACTCCCGCCGATTCTCCACAACACCGTGAGCCCGCACCTGCTTGCCACCGATGCCCTTCTGGTCGGCACCGCCCGCAGCCTTCGCCTTCTTGCGTTCCAGCGCCTCCCGGAACTTGCGTTTGGTGTCTTCGCTGGGATCAGACTCTGACTCGGCCATGCTGGCAGGGTAACCCAGACGCGGAACGCCGTAACGTTTCAGCGGTTTCCAGGTGGCATGCC
>Ga0114960_10001423_pt1 | contig 19236 bp, 18 predicted proteins | sample C_130625_MF_Meta_FD_92637 | JGI IMG/M metagenome (GOLD analysis project Ga0114960, IMG submission 92637) | Freshwater microbial communities from Lake Croche, Canada to study carbon cycling - C_130625_MF_MetaG | ecosystem: Environmental > Aquatic > Freshwater > Lake | place: Lake Croche, Canada... | reverse complement strand
CTGGGGTTCCGAAGGCATACGCGCCAGATCAATTCGCAAACAGCCGTGACGAAGCTGACGGAATCATTGCCGCGGGTAAAGAAGCGGTATGTCGAGTCGGCGGGGTATCTGATGAAGTGCGCGTCGATGGGGTCACGATCATTGCAATCGCCCTTTCAAAAAAAATTTCCGCTGAGGATCAAGAATGGCTTGGTGCAGTCGCTGAAGGCCAAGCCGGCCCCACAGCGTGCGGAGACCCATCGAAGGCCCGGGGCGCCTATGTCCCGGCCGATGATCTCGGCGCACTGATTAGCGCGTTCAATCGAACTGCGAGCTTGATTGCCGGCGGAACTCTCATACCTGGCTCGGAGACGGTCACGATCTGTACTGGCGAACCTTGCGCAGAAGGCACTCGCGAATTCCGTGCATCACGTGCGATGAGCCGGGTGACTGCGCTTGTGGACATGGGGCTCGTCGAGGGCTCCGTTGTCGTTCGAGCCCCAAATGGTTCGACAGCGCCGCTTACTGCAACCTCACAAAATGCGGCGCTCGGCGGTGCCACGATTACGAGCCGCTGGTTTGATTCGCATGTTTCGTCGCTCAACATTCAGTTTGACAACCATGTTGCGTCTGAAGGTGCATGGGCGGTCACTCTGGTTTCGCCGGTTGGTGGATCAGTGGGTCGCGTGCAACTTTTCGCCTACACCGACTTGCGCGCACAACTCCTTGGCGATCCTGAATTCCGTATCGGGATGAGTAGCGATGTTTCGGTGGAACTCAAAAGAAATAGTGGTGATGCAACCGATCGACTTGCTGGGTCGCAATCAACGGTGACCCTGTCAGCCGCAAACCCTTCGGCGGGCGAGCCAATCTCGATTTCGATGAATCCCACAAGTGCTGGTCGATGGACTGGATCATGGTTGGTGCCTAATGAGTGGAGCGCCGCAGAAACTGTGATCGCAACGCAACTCGCAATTACTTCAGCGGATGGATTCGTACTAGAGCCCGTCGTGACCCAGGCGACTGTGGCAGTGAAAAAGCCAGCCAGCTACCCGCAGATCTCAACCAAGGCGCTTCGACTTGGCACCGTTGAAGGCAAAGGTCACGCCAAGGGAACTGTCGATGTCACCGGCGGAACGGAACTTGGATGCGTCGGATTCGGTGAGGTCAACTACACGCTCTTCCCAGAGAAGGCTCCGGCACCTGCGTTCGAATCTCCGGTTCATTCGGGGGAGTGCATCTCGGTGAAGGCAGGTGAAACGAAGAAGATTCCTGTCTCGTTCAACGTTTCGAAGAGCGCATCAGGTCCTGTTCGTGCCTCTCTGCCTGTAACAGTTTCTAGCGAGGCCGATCAGGCTCGACCACTCACCACTGATATTCCTGTTTCGTTCGAAACCAAATTGGCAGTAGATCGTGGTACTCAGATGCTGCTGATGGCCCTCCTGCTCATCATCGGCCTGGGCGTTCCCTTTCTGTTGCTCTATCTGCTCAATTGGAAGAGCGCGCTCTATGGGGATCTTGATTTCATGCGGGGCATCCGTTTGCCGCTGCTTGCTCATCCCGACGGATTCCTTGAGGGCATTGGCGAAGACGGACTTGGAACCGGAACAGCGCCAACCGCATCGGTAAACGACTGGTCGAACCTGGGCGACGCGGGTCGAAAGAAGTCCTTTGAGTGGAATGGCATCCGTTTTGAGACGTCGCTCCCGAGATTTCCCATTGGCGAACCGTTTGGCCTCGCACGTTGCTCAGCAATCGCCTATGGCGACTTTGCTCCGGGGCAAAGAGGTACTGATGCCAAGATCGGTCTTGGTCTTCTGACGTCGTGGGTGATCATTTTCCGCGGGGAATCAACTTCTGAACGGCGATCAATCGATGCACCTGATGTTCCAGCAAACGCGGTCAATGTCGAAGTTGTTCTCTTTGCCCATGCTGGAACGGAACCACAGCGCGTAAGAAATTTTCTCACGCAATACGAATCAACGATTGGGGCAGTGGCCCGAAAACTTGCAAGCGAATCGGCTAAAGCTCTTCCAGATTCTCAGCGAGTCCCAGTCGCAGTCGGTGCGATGGCAGGCAGTGGGGACGATGAACTCTGGGACGACGATTCAGTGTCGACGAACTCCTCCCTCCCGATTGCTAGTGATCGCAGTCCTCACACGAATGAACCCGAGTCTGACGACTCGCTCTGGGACGACTGAAAAACCGTTTCTCTAATTCACACCTCGAAGGAATAACTATGTTGCGCAAATTTCTCTTCATCGGCGTCGGCGGTTCTGGTGGCAAGACGCTTCGCATGATTCACGACGATCTGCGACGTCAACTTCAGTTGCGAGGCTATCGAGGACCGCTTCCCGAGGGTTGGCAGTTTGTGCAGATCGACGTCCCTGTTGAACCCGATGGCAACAGCCCGACGCTCCCTCCGCAACTCCCGGCCGGTCGCTACCTGGGCTTGGCCTCCAAGGGGATGGCCTACAGCACGATTGATTCAATGTTGATGCAGGACAAGGGCGGAAATGAATCGGTACGGCGCCATGTAGGTGGGTGGCGGCCAGATCCACAGCGAGTGATCGTGAATCCTGCGATCGGAGCAGGTCAATATCGCGCCGTTGGGCGAGTCGTGGCTGCTGCATCAATAAAGCGAATTGCCGAGCATCTGAATCGAGCGATCACGCGTCTCTCGGACGTTTCCGTTGACAACGAATTCAAGAAAATCGCCGAGCTTTTGGGAACGGAAACCTCAACGCAAGCAAGTGATCCGATCCCGGTAATTGTCAGTTCGATTGCTGGCGGATCCGGTTCGGGGTTGTTCCTCGATGTGTGCGATGCATTGCGAATGATTGAACCGACTTGGGGCGATAGTTCTGTCGGAGTTCTCTATACGCCAGACGTCTTCGATGATTTGCCTCCTGCAGCAAGAGCTGGAGTGCGACCCAATGCATTGGCAGCATTGTCAGAGGTAATGGCCGGTTACTGGAACAACGAGGAACCGAGCACAGACGAGTTCGCCATTCTTGCCGCAGCAGGGGTGAACACCCGAAATGTTGAACGACGAGGTCCTCGGTATCCGCTCTTGGTCGGAAAGTCGAACGACGTCATCAAGTTCAGTACCCAAGAAGATGTCTACAAGGCGGTCGCCAAGCAGTTGACAACATTTGTCACGTCTGCCGCTGTTCAAGACACGGCATGGGTCTCGTTCTTTGGTAACTGGGGAACTGCATCGACGGCATATTCTGATGACCTGCCTCTTGCCCCGGGTCGTGGTGCACCATTTTCTTCATTTGGATTCGCGAGCGTTGGGCTCGGTCGTGAAGCGTTCCTCGGGTACGCGTCCGAGCGACTTGCTCGTGCTTCAGTCGAGCGGTTGCTTCGTGCGCATTGGGAAGGCAATGACGTTCCAAGGTCAATGACTCCTGAGGCTGCATGTGAAAAAACAGCCGACCAGATTTGGCATGCGGTCCTTGAAGAATGTGGATTAAACGAACGCACAGTCGACAACAACCAGATTCTCGATGCGATCAAGGTTGCTGGACGCGACGAACCGATTTTGAAGCTGCAGTCTGAAGCACTCGCATCGGTAACTGCGAATAAAACTGAGATTCAGGCTTCGACACTCGAGAAGTCAATTTTTGATGCTGTGACACAACGTCGGAACGAAGCAGTTGACGCAATTCGTCGTTCTGATATCAATGGAATGCAGAAATGGTCTGACTCAATTCAGCCAGCGATTCTTGAAGTCATTGCCGCAACGATCGCGGACTACGGCCTGCCGGTGTCGGTGGCGGTCATGGATCGGATTATCGAGGAGCTACGTGAGGTCGTGAAGGACCTCGAGTCTGAAGCGGCGATTTTTGGATTGCAGATCAACAAGGCATGGGAACTCGTCCGTAAGGCAATTAACAGCTTTGGCGGCATCTTCCAGACAAGTAACCCTCAAATTCAAGAGAACATTAACAAGGCGAGTTTGTCGGTGAAGTCCGAAGCAAACGCTGCTCTCCGCACAAGCGTCGCGGCTCTTGTGGATGATCTCGTAACAAATTTCATGGTTCCACTCCGACTGGCAATGGAAAACGCACGACAGATTCTCGTTGCCGAGCAAGAGGGTTCGCCATCGCATCCCTCTCCGTTTTCGATGTGGCCTGAACGTGCGGTACCCGAGCGGTTCTCGCCGCCGCTTAATGAAGTTTTCCTGGACGAAGTTGACTCCTACCCCGGCATCTTCGATCAACTCGTGTGCAGTACCAAGGGAATCGATAGGCCTGGCGACGCGATAGTTCGAGCGACGCGCGATGTAATTGTCGGATCCGAGGAGTTTCCGCTCTTCAGACTCACAAAGTCTTGGGTTCCTCAGTCGCCTTCCGCATTTGGTACACCTCCCGCAAAGGCAGCAATTGAGGTGTCGTTAGGACTCGAGCGCGTGCTCGAAAGCGCGGCGGAATGGGCGACTCGGCCAGATACCGCCGTTGGAATGTTCACGTCGCAAACCTTGGCGGATTATCTCGACTCTTCGCTGGAATCAGCGAGCGTGAATGCGGATCGATTGAAGAAGTACGAAAGTGGACTTCAACAAGCCATGAAGACGGCACGGCCACTGGTGAAGATTGATCCGGTTGCGTTGATGCAGGTGTACCCAAGCGCGCCTTCGGTAAACCTGCTTCCGGTCATGACCCCCTTTCCATTTCCGGCAGGCCACCCTGCTCGCGTTGTGACGACACAAGTACTTCTCAACGATGGAATGGAAGAAGTAAAAATTGCTCAGATGTTCGGCGATCAGCCGACGGGTCGCATCGACGTAACGATGTTCCTCGAAGCGCCATTCCAACCGATGGTCTTCGAGTCCATCACCGGCCCGATTCGCAATGAAATGTCTGCGCTTATCGCTACCGGTGATCTCGCAAACTTCTGGAATAACCGTCGAGCACGGCCATTGACGCACTCGCTTCCCCTGTCGCCAGACAGAAGGCGGGCTGCGATTCGAGGCTGGTTCCTGTCCCGCCTGCTTGGGCTCATTGAACTGAGTGCTGATCAACCTGTTCGTATCTATTTCAACAACGAGTGGAGCGAGTTCCCATTTCCGTTGCTCGGTCCAAAGGTTGTTCGCACTGACGAGATGTTGGCGGCAATTCTTGAATCGTTGCCGCTTGCACTGCTTGGAGCAACGCGTGGTGGACCAATGGACGCGTATCGAGCGTTGATTGATATTGGTGAATCGAAGGGCTCGATGAAGTACTCCTCGTCAGTGGCCCCCGAGGTTCTCGAAAACTGGCTGGCGAATGGCACGCGTCCGGAAGACGCCCCCGTTGCTCAAGAGCTCTACGGACCCGCCGACCGTGCGGCGCGAGTTACCTACGCCAGAGACTGGGTGAAGAAGTTCGAACTGCACTTTGCCCAGTTGAATGCTCAGTCTCTTAAGCCTGAAGATCTGGTTTCAGCATCTCGTTCCTGGGAAATTCGCACCGATATTGCACTTGCGCTGCAAGACATTGACGGCCTCTTGGAACGTTCGACTGGCTCAGTTATCGGAGCCGATGAAGTTGGCTGAGACCATCACAGTCGTTGTTGCTCGACCCCTGATGAACGCCGATGGGGTCGCGTCAGTCGCGCGCGCTTGGTCTCGACTTGGGTTGCTCGAGCCGATGCTTTGGGTAGACCCGCTCGATGAGAGTGGTGAGTTCCGTTGCGAAACGATCGCAAACGGAGTGAGCACACATGCTGTGCCGCTTGGTGTGGCGTTGTCGGCAGCGCCGTATAAGCGAATCAAGCTGATCTCTGTGAGGCTCGCAACGAGCGAAGGCGCTTTTGATGTCGACGCTATGAATGCAGAACTTCATCGTTGCGAGCGCTCGATCGAAGAAAGCTTGGCCAATGGCGTTCAGGAGTTCGTTCGACTGAACTTGATCGTCCCGGTTGCCGATCTCGTGGGCCTTCCGTCAGGGCTTGTCGTTCGCGAATGGAACACCAACGTTTTCGTTGCCCCGGAGGACCGAGTCGATCCGCGCTACGCCGACCGTGGCGTTCGTGACGATCTTGAATACTTCAGCCATTCCATGGAGGCACTCGCGGCGAACGGCGGACTTTGGACTGGTCTCGGAGATCCGCTTCATGAGCTTGAGACAGTTCAAGGCGCGCAGCAGGGAGTCCTTCGTGTGACCCGTGCGTACACCAGAGCATTGTTTGGCGATGACGTAACTGCCGTTATCGCGGAAGGAGTTGTCGCAGGACTCACTGATCTTTCGCTCGTGAGTTCTTGGCGAGGAATTGAGGTCGATGCGAATCCTCGTCTTGCAGTGGTTCGATCGGTTGAACGCTTCATCGGTGAGAACAAAGGAGTGTTCAGTTATGTAGCGCCTCAAACGAACGGACATCAGCAGCGAATCCGAACCTCCGGAGTCGGAGCGATTCTCGATTTGTCACGATTTGTCTGGGCGAGGATTCAGGGTGCCCCGGATCGAGTTTTCAATCGGGTGAGGGACCGCGTTTACTCGAAGTACGAAAACTTGATTCAGGCCGCAACCTACGGATCCGATTCGGTCTACGTGGTGAAAGTTGGAGATCGCGAGATTCCCCGAGATCTACCCGATGTAGAAATTGGCGACACAGCAATGATGGTGCTCGAGCGTGTCGGGCTAGAAGCACCGGCTGGAGCAACAGCAAATCACTGGGACGATCTTCGACGTTCAATGCTCGATCTCATTGACCCAGAAGTGTCTGGGTCCCGGCAGGACCGAATGATTGCTGACGTGGACTGTGTCGTCGCGAAGCGTTTTCGCGATCCGATGATCAGTGGAGGTCGGCCGTCGTTTGCGAGTATCGATCTTCAACCGGCCTATTCCGTGACTGAGCGGTCGTCGGACCCAATGGCAGCTTCTGAATTGCGATCAATTCTCGACGTTGAAATCAAGAAACTCGAAGATGCTCGTCGTTCAACTGAACGTGAGTTGAGTGATCTGAAGAAGCAGGCCTCGACCTTGCGAACAGCGCAGAAGCGAAACGGGTTGCAACAAATAGTTGCCAGTTCCGTGAATCCACAATCGGGGAAACCAGCCGGGTTACGAAAATGGTCGTGGGCGAATGGTCTGAGTAGCAAGAACGCGCAACCTTCGGTCCCGTCAAGCAATGAACTCGATCAGTCGCTGAATCCTGTTGTCGAAACTTCAGATGTCGTTATTTCTGGAGTTGGGACGATTGAGCACGAGGCAACCGAAGAGGCCAGTGCACTTGAGCGCGAAATTTCGCTCGCCGAGGGCCTGATCGCTGAACTCAACTCGAAGATTCAAGTTCTGCAATCAAATGCGGCTGAAGCTGCGCGATGGTGCTCCGACCAGCGAGCCTCGGCTGCTTGGCGTTTGGGCGAGCATCTCGAAGAGCAATCCCGTGAATCTTTCGGCGCCTTCAGAGATTCCCTCGACGCAATCACGGATCAAGATCATCAAAATGGGAAAGACCTTGACCGCAAAGCAATGAAGCGGATCAGCCGTTCCGGGATAGGTGCAGCGATCGCATCCATCGGAGGAATCGTTGGGATGATCCTTTCAACGGTGTGGTTCTTCATCACAATTCCTGTGGCCATCATTTCTTGGATCGCCTATTCATTGGTCAATATGTGGCGGCTCTTTCGTGAGCTGAACAAGCTCGACCAACAGAAAAGTGCCTATGAGGAAGCCATCGATCAACTTCCAGAAATTGCTGCTCAGATTGTGAAATTGGAAGGTACCTATTCGCAGTTCCTTGAATGGTCCGATCTGCTTTCATCAATGATTCATCCGGATGTGCGCCCGCCTGGGCAGAACGATGTGCTCCAACTCGATGCGGTTGCTCGGTCAGCGTCGTGCCAGTTCATTGAGGTTGAGAGTGACCGCGCCGGAAGAGCGGGTGCTGTCTCGCGGACTGGACGAAAACTCTTCGGAGTTGGGTGGACAGACCGCCAATACGCAGTGGAACTTGAAGTCGCTATCTGGGCAACGGCAACGGAACTGGGTCTTCCGCCAGCCTCAATTGATTCCACGCCATTTAGTGGTGTCCATCAGGGACGAATTCGAAGCCTCATGAACGAGGGATTCTCGGACGGATCTGCAGCTAATCGCTGGCGGCAAGATGCGCTTCAGGCTGTCTCAAGCGAAATCGGTCCGGGTTCAATTGCTGCCCTCTTTCCGATAATTGCTGTCGATGGTCTTGCCCAGACTTCTGACGAATTCTTTGATGTTTTGAAGCCGAGGTCGACCGATTCGCTGCATTCGCATTTCGGTATTGCCCATTGGGCGCCAGCCGGTTTGGCGTCTGGGGCGACAACAGTCGAACAACACTTCGTTCAAGGACCAGTGGCGCTTACTGATCCCGTGAACGGAGCTGACTACATCGCATTGATGTCACGCCTCGACATCTCTGGCCTCTTGTACGACTCGCAACTCAAGGTCTTTCTGCAGCACAAGAACGAGGAGTTGCCACAAGAGCAGTTCGACCCTCACGGTCTGGGTTGATGTGTTTGCCGCAGTTACGTCGTATGTGACGTTCATAGCCGTTGCTTCAGCCATCGCTACTTGGGTTCTGTTCTGGGGAGCCATGTCTGCGGTTGTGCTGGCCCGTAGAAATGCGGTGAAAGCACGATCGATCCTGCTGGGTTTCGTGGGACCGCTAGGACCCCTGATTGCGCTCACATATGTTCTCGTGGTTGGAATCGAAGGTCGCTCATGAAGGCTCGGGAAGTTGCGACTAGTCGTTGGGTGCCACTGGCCGCGATGGTGTTCATGGCCGTTTCGGTTGTAGTCCCGTGGGTGGAGGCCGGTTCCGTCGCCGATGTCACCGAGGTGTCGGGGATCGAAATTCCGGTTGTCGGGATCTCAACGTTGATTGTCTGCGTCGTTGGGGCGGCGTTGGCGCTGGGCGGCGCGACGCGAAAGTCGGCGTGGTGGTGGGTGGCATTGACCGCAATCGCTGGGCTCATTACGACCCTGACGTCTCTTTGGCTTGTGACTCTTGATGTGATTGACAGTGGGGTTGTTCGTGCGATTCGAAAAGTTCTGCCGGAAAGCATCAGAGACACTTCACCAACGCTCACGCCCCATGTCGGGCTCTGGTGCTATTTGATTGCGAGCTGTGCTGTCTGTGCGTTGGCTACGAGGTTCGCGTTTGAAGGTGCAAATGCTCGCTGGTCAATCGGGAGTCTTGAGGCTGAGCGATTCTCCGTCAGTTACAGCGGATCGCCAGAAGAAGCATCCGCCGAGCTCTGGGATGACTGAACATTTGGGCAGAATTCAGCTGTTCGGCTTTCGTCTCTAAGGCCTGTCACACCCCCGTGCCTATGGTGCACATTCCCTCTCCAAAAGTGCGTTGAAGAGGGGTACAACTCACAACCCTGGAGGAACAATGGCGGAAGAATCCAACAACGAAGAAGCAGTCATCGAAGCTGCTGAAAGTTTGCTTTCCCGGGTTGCTGCATGGCAGATGCGGTTGGTGCCGCGCTGGCGCCGTGTTACCCGGGCCCTCTACGGGCTCGGAATTCTCGACATCACCGGCACCGACTGGGTTCGGATCACCCGCCGAGGCATCGCCTTCCGCCCACTTACTCCTGCGCAGGCCGATCGTCTGGCCCGCTATTTAGAAGATCTTGAAAATGGTGTGCGTGTCGCGCCTGCCCAACCGGGCCCGGGGCAGTACCCGCTCGACTTTCTGCCCGCACCCGATACCGGTCCGGTTCCGGTTGAGTCCACCTATCACTCTGGGGTGGGCCGATGAGCGTGTGGTCAATCGTCGTTGAACGCGCCGAGATCGAATCGGTCTGTGAAGTGCTCGGCAATCTCGCGCCGATGGAAACCAAAGGCGAGGGGGTGTGGGTTCGCTCAATCAACGGCAAGCGGGTGTGGTCGGTAGCAAGTGGCACGACCCATTGGGAGGTCGACGGCGTTGCACTCGACGAACCACTTGAAGCAAGGTGCCTCCCTGGTCGGGCCTTGTGGGATGCGTTGGTGTTCGTTCGCACAACCACTGACATCGTCGTCACATTTTCGATTCCCGACGGCATTGTTTGCCTAGTGGAATCCGAAGTAGGTACTTCGGTCATCGACTTGGCTCGCGAACTCGAGTTTCCGCAGTACCCCATGTATGTGGCTGATGCAGCGAAAGCGAACGTCACAGCCGGGGCATTTTTCGATCTGCTCTACCGTGCCCGAGCGGTTCCCGTAGGTCCGTCGGACGACGACTACCCCGACGCTCAGATGTACATCGAAAACGGGTCGATTTCGATTTATGCCGACTGGTCGATTCGTAATGGCCTTCGAAGCACGTACAAGATCCCAGCGGAAACCTATGGCGAAGCATCATGCGCGCCAATGATGGGAGCTATCTACGACATGATCCGCGAATTCGACCGAGATACTGAACTCACCATTCGTATTCCTGTTCGATCAGAGGTTCCGCTGCTCATTGAGTCTGAAACATTCCGTGCTGCAGTGGAATGCAAGACAGCAGGTGTGAGTCGCCACCACGAAGATCTCTTCAAGGTTCTCTCAACCATCAGCGGGTTTACATGTCACGTCGTCGAACTCGGCAGATTTACCCTCGACACGTATTCGCACATGATTCATGTAGAGCTGTCTGATTCCCCGGCTGAGACGATTCGCGTGCACACCGAAGTATGCCGAGATGTTCCGCCAACGCTCGAACTACTTCAGCAGCTCAATGAATCCAATTGTTCACTCGTGGGTGCGCGTCTATGGCATGCGAACGACGTCGTATGGGGAGGGTTCGACCTGCCGTGCAGCGCGATCGATGAACTCGAGAAGTCGCTGCGGTCGCTCGATCGACAGTTGACCGGCTTCGATGTTTTTCTCAGTGGATTTACCGAGGCCCGCTAGGAGACTGTCGGTATGACTCAGCTCAAACCCAGTTGAGCCTTGCTGATCAGCTTGTCGTTTTGGAACATGGCGTTTGCGTTTGCGCCCAAACTTCCAGATCCGTCCCACTTCACCATTACCGTACTGATGCCAGCCAAATTTGATTCGGAAATCACTTCACCTGGTGAACCCACGATGTCGGCGACCTGTTGACGCGACATCCCATTTTGAATCTGTTCGAATTCAGCCTTAGTAATTTTTGGTGAATTTTTCGCAGCGGTGGTTGTAGTCGTGGCCTTTGCCGTCGTGCTCGTGGTTTCTTTCGGAGCCGATGTTGTTGACGACTTTTCAGTCGTTGAAACCGATGGCTTCGCAGTTGTTGCACTTGTGCTCAAGGAGTTTGAAGTATTTGAAGCACCTGAACCCGAAAGTGTCCCAATGAGAATGCCTACGACAGCAATACCGATCATCACGCCGGTGATGATCCACTTTGTCTTACTCGTCCACTTCTTGTTGAGCCATACGAGCACGAGTCCAAGCGGCCAACAGCAAAGCAATGCGACGATGACAATGGCAACGTTCTCAAACCACTGGCTTTTCCCGGAGGGGGGTGGCGGAGTTGGAGGAGGAGTTGATCCAATCGGAGGTGGCGGAGGTGGCGTCAATCCACCACCAGTCGGTGGCACTGCAGAATCATCACCAATAGAACCAAGTGGTTGGTCGGTCATTCCCGCTCCTGAAGTAGTGCGCCGCAGTCCGCCTGCGACATCAAAATCGTATCACCCTTGCGTCTGGCGATCTCGATGTCTTCAGAGCGCTTTGCGTAAAGCGGCATCACTTTTGAATCAAATTGTTTACTAAGTGCCACCACTGTGAAATTGTGTCTGAGTACGGCGGAGCGAAAGAGGCGGACATGGGACAGTTGATCCCTGAAGATTTTCCAATGGAGTTATTGAAGAACGAGGCAGAGCGCGTCGTTGTCGATTGCTTCGCTCGCACGCTCTTCAGCAACTGGCTTGTCGTTCCCGACGTGGGCATGCGCGGTCGTGATCAGGACCATCAAACCGACATTGTTCTGATCCATCCCGATATGGGCGTCGTGGTTGTTGAGGTCAAAGGTCATCGGGTGGGTATCCGCGATGGGCTCTGGATTGGCCAAGAGGGCACGCCGCTTAAGCCACAGCCGCTTGACCAAGCGAAGAACAATTCGATGGCATTGCAGCGACTCATTCGTCGTGAAATTGCTGGGCTCGAACATCTCGATGTCGTCTACGGAATTGCCTTCCCGAACTCGCCCAAGATCGCCGGTGATGTCACGCCCGATATCGATCTTGATCAGATTCTCTTAGCCGCCGATATGGACGATGCCGACGAGCCGATCGAACGGCTCGTCGCAACTCGGCGAAGCATTGGACGTTCACTCGCTGCGCATGAAATTGAAGCAATCGTGAAGCTGCTTCGCCCTGATGCGGATTTTGCATGGGATCCGGATGCACGGGCCAAGATCACTCGCCAGCGACTTGATGAGTTGTGTGATGCACAGATCCGATCACTTGTTTCGTTGACTGAGAATCGTCGAGTCATTGCACGCGGCGGCGCCGGAACGGGCAAGACGCGCCTGGCGGTGCAGTGGGCGCGCAAAGTGTGGGGAGAAGGCGACAACGTTCTTCTCACCTGTTTTAACGATCCGCTTGCATCTTCGTTAGTTGAGCAATTCGGTATTGAGCCGGACGAGTGCGTTCTGATTGGTCCGTTTATGCGCTTGGCGCTGGCGCTGCCCGGTATGCCGGAACTTGAGATTCCGGCCGACGCCGACAAGCAGTGGTGGGACACCATTGCCATCGGACACATCAATCTTCATTGGCCCGAGATCGGTGTGCGATTCGACACGATCATCATTGATGAAGCGCAGGACTTCAGCCCCGCTTGGGTCGCATTATTGGAATCGCTCCTCGACCCCGATGGACGTCGTCGAGTGTTGTTGCTTGCCGATGAAGGGCAAGGCATCTACGAAAAAGGTTTTGTCTTCCCCCAAGCCGACGACGGTTGGGTGCAGATTGAGCTGGCGTCGAACTTCCGCAACGCACATCGAGTGGCGCAGGTTCTTCGGCGCGTTGGTGGACCGGGATCGCCGCAGTATGTGCCTGAGGGTTTTGCGCCGGTGTGGCATCAGGCTGTCGACATCGATGGTGTTGCTGGGGTTGTCGACGCGGTTCTCGAGCGGATCATCGACGACGAACAACGCAGCCCGTCAGGTGTTTGCGTAGCGACGCTGCATTCGAGTGTTCGAGACGCATTGCGCGAGCGATGTGGACTCGTTCGGTGGGAAGACCGAGGCGATGGGGCAGTGGTGTGCGAGAACGTGCATCGCCTCAAAGGCCTTGAGTTCGACACGGTGATTTTGGTGGGCATGGACCCAGCCGACGCCGACCGGACCACTCTCCTATATATAGGTGTCAGTCGAGCGGTCAGTGAGTTGATCGTGGTCGGTGCTCCCGAGGTCGCCGACCGCCTAGGAATCGCCTGATACCCCTTGGGATTTGAGGGCGACGGGTTTAGTAGAACTCGTCGTCTTCGTCATCGGAATCAGAGTCCTGCTCTTCTTCTTCCTCTTCCTCTTCCTCTTCTTCGAATTCGTCCTGGTCCTCGTAGCCGTCGCCGGCAAGGTCTTCGTCGAAATCTGGCATGGGGGAGCCACTTCCTTTCTTTCCGTCGGCACTGATGTAGTAGCCGCATTGCAGACATTGGCGTTCGCCAACGAGAACTTCTGATCCGCAGGTTGGACAGTCGAAGAGTTCGCCCGCCGGTTCCGCACAATTCTCACAACGAGGGACGCCGGGGCTGATGAAGTTCGGACAGCACATACAGACAGGCATTCGTCTTCTTGCCAACCACCGTCGTCATGCGTACCCAAGTAGTGGTGGTGGATTCCGGAGGTGTGCTTGGCGACAAAGTACTTGTCACTCCACTCGCCGCGCAGATCAATGATGTCGGTGATGCCTTCGTCGATCCACGCTTGAAGCTGTGCCGCGGCGATTTCTGGTCGGGCGGTGTCGAGGTCTCCGGAAACAGCGAGCCACTCGTTGATGTGGCACACGCGCCTATGCCAGACAGAAGGATCCGAGATGCTGGGTGTCGCCATCATGAGAGTGAAACGCACGACGCAGCGCGAAATGTGCACCGGGTCGACGAGCGGCGAAATAGACCCAAAAAACACCAAATAGAACCGCTTATTGTGTTTTTTGTGTTTGTTCGTAGACTGGTCTCATGCGAACCCAAGTTTTCGACGCTGCCAATCAAGATGACCCGGACGAACAACTGAGCACCGGAGAAGCGGCAAAGTTGCTGAACTCGTCTCGTCAACACGTTGTTGATCTCTGTCAACAAGGGCTTCTTCCCTTTACGACGACCGGCACTCATCGTCGTGTTCGGCGGGGGGATGTTGAAGCACTGCGCAACCGGACCGAACGACTGACGGCCGATCAGCAGCGAAGTTTGTGGTTGTCCTACGCCATTGCGGGTCGGATCGTTCAGGATCCCGCATTTGCACTGTCACTGGCTGCGGCAAATATCGACAAGATGAAGACTCGTACACGCGGCTCTGCCTCGAGGTGGCTTGAAGAGTGGACAAAGTTACTTTCAGGACCACTGGACTTTTTGCTTTCATCGCTCACCGCTCGTGATCTTCGTGGTCGTGAGCTTCGACAACATTTACCGTTCGCAGGTCTTCTCACCGACGAGGAACGGTCCCAAGTGTTCGAAGCGTGGCGAGCGGTGCGTTCGCCCAAAGGCGATCTCACTCATTCCTAATGAACCGCGAACAACTCTCCCATGTGCTTCGAGCGGCGGCGACGATTGTGAACGATGGTGACATCCTCGTAATTGGAAGCCAATCGATTCTTGGAACCTTTGATTCAGATCGATTACCAGAAGCCGCCGTCATGTCGGTTGAGGCCGATCTCGCGTTTTTCGATGATCCTCTTGAGGAGAAAATGGACCTCGTCGATGACGCCATCGGCGAGGGGTCACAGTTCCACATGACCTATGGCTAGTACGCGCAGGGCGTGACGATCGAAACAGCAGTTCTCCCTCTGGGATGGCGGGAGAGAGTTATTTGCTACCGGCGTACTGATGCTGCACCGAGCGAGGCTGTGTGTCTCGAACCACATGATTTGGTGATCGCCAAACTTGTTGCAAGTCGGGAAAAGGATCTTGAGTTTGCCGCAGCATTGATCGCGGCTGATTTGATTCAAGTGCGAACGCTCTTTGACCGAGTTGAAGTACTCGGTCAACCTGAAGCCGTTCGAGTTCGAATCCGGAGGTCAATACAGCGTTGCGCAACCAATTCGTGACCTTGGCCGAAGGGGTTCAGCGCACGATCCTCGTTAGGGTCGACTACGAGCGGCGAGATCTCAAGCCCGTGTGCCATTTCGGCATTGCTCACGGACACCACGGAAGTGGGCGGCAGAATGAGCGATCAACTTCAGGTCCCTCGAACTCCTCGATCACCGTCGCCAATAATTGGACCCTTCGTGGTCGTGATGGTTTTCACTTTCGCGCTCACCGGTGGAGCGATCGGTCTGGTTGTTGGTGGAGCGAGCAATTCAGCGAAAACGGGAGCGATTGTCGACGTAACAGTGAAGGAGTGGTCAGTGACTGCGCCACCGACAGCGGTTTCGGGCGATGTCACCTTTGTCGTTACGAATAAAGGAACGATGCCGCACGAATTGCTCGTCGTTCGCTCTGATGCGCTCCCTGGTCAAATTCCACTTACTGATGCCGGCGATCCGCCGGTTCCAGTGACTTCCGGCGCCGACAAAATCAGTGAAGACGGAAGCGTTGGCGAAACCGGCGGCGATCCGTTGGTACCCGGTGAAACACGCACGTTCACGGTCTTGAATTTGGCGCCGGGTACGTATCAGCTGCTGTGCAACATCGCCGGTCACTACAGGAACGGCATGTGGTCGGAGTTCACCGTTTCATAAGGCCGACGGTGGCTTCTGCCGGGCAGCCTGACGTTGTTCGGTTCGAATTACTCACCAAGTTTCCGGCTGATTCATACCTTCCTCTCACCTTGCCGGCCGATGATGTCTTCCATGAGCAAACACTCCGAAGACACAACCCCAGAACAACCGGCGACTCCGCCGACGGCGGAGACGCCCGCAACTCCACCTCCGGCTGCCGCTCCCGTGGCCGCTGCTCCGAAGTCCGGCCGAGGCAAGCTCGCCGCCATCGCTGGTGGCGCCGCAGCAATTGGCCTCATCATCGGTCTCGGTATCGGATGGCTTGGGTTCAGCGATGGTCACGATGAAGGCCGCCGCGGTGGTCCGTCGATGAGCCAGCAAATGCCGGGCGGTCGCGGCCAAATGGGTGGCGACGATCAGATGCCGCAGAGCCGAGGTGGAAGTCACGGAGGCGGAGGTCACGGAGGCGGTGGCGGACGCATGATGCCGGGCGGTCCCGGTCAGCAACTGCCGGACGGTCCGCAAACCCAAGACAATCAGTCGGTGCCAAACGCTAAGGGTGGAACCACGCAGCAGACTCCTCAGACTCTGCCGGGTGCTGTCATACCGAACTAACCGCAGAGTGGAAAGTGCTCAGCGTGCTTGCCCGAGCTCGTTGAAGCCATTCACTCTGAATGAAGTCGACCCGGCGCCCCGCACGCCGGGTCGACTCGCGTTTTGTCCTCATCTCGCCGATTGAGATGAGTAACGTTTGGTTCGCGGCGGTGCACTCGAGCACCGATTACAAGATTGGCGGAAAAAATGAGTGACGTATCCCAAGGTCCAGGTTGGTGGCAGGCAACTGACGGCAAGTGGTACCCACCGGCACCACCCGCTCCGCCTGCGCCACCGGCCTATGGAACTCCGCAGCCGGCGTATTACGCGCCGGTCGGTCCGAAGAACGATGGCATGTCGATCGCCGCGCTTGTGTGTGGCATTTCAGGTCTCGCCACACTCGTACTTTGTGGAATCGGAGTCATCCCGGCGATCCTTGGTGTGGTTTTCGGCGTGATCGGCAAGAAGAAGGTCGAACAGTCCGGCGGAGCTCTTCAGGGTCGCGGCATGGCATTGGCTGGCGCGATCTGTGGCGCGGTTGCCATCGGCCTCTTCCTGATCTGGTTGGTGCTCGTCATCATCGGTGCAATCAATTCCGATTCAAACTCATACTGATAACGCCCTGCAATGCGACTTTCAGTTCGCCGGCGGTAATTCGCCAGCAGCGCTAGGTGCAGGGCCAAGCGCGTTCAACTGTTCTCTCAGCTGATCAACGTCGCTCTGACAATCGGCTTCGAGCGAGGCGACGTCGTCAGTCGCGCGCGCAACAGCGAGATCAATCCAGAACTCGAACAACTCGCGATTGGCGCTATCAACACCGACGCCGCTGATCTTCTGACGATTCGAAACGGCCATCGCCGTCCATCCTGGGTCGTAATGCGTGACGCTTAGCAATTTCGACCACGCCCACTCGCGCGATTGCTTCTGCCCGGCGAAGATGGCGCGCACGCTGGTGACAGTGAACGTTCCGGTGTCGACCGGCGACGGTTTCTCTTCGCCTTGTTGGAACGAGCCTTTCGACGCGCCAACTCGGTAACGAAGTCGCGTGCCGGGGATTGGCATCGACACCCCTTGGCTTCGACCTTTCCACTGACCGGGGCCCTTCTTCGGCTCCACCAGCACCGCATCGGTGACATGGCAATAGATCGACTCCCCGGCCTTCACCACCACATTGATGTCGTCGGGCTTGTCGGCACCGGTCACGCCGTGGAAGTTCTTCACGGCATCGAGTCGAGCTTCGGCCATTTCGAGTTCGTCGACGATTGGCTTGCGCAGCGACTCACGTTCAGCCGCGAGTTTGGCGGCACGCATCGCTTCATTTCGAGCGTCACGCTCAACCTTGGCCGCAGCCCGCTTGGCCTTGAACTTCTCGAACACCATTGCCTCCGTCGATCCGCCTCGTCTGACTCTAATGAATTGAAAACGGGAGCGGGCCGCCCCCATTCCGCCGGGGACGGCCCGCCTGGCTCCCGCCAAAGTGCCTCGAAGCCTGGATTAGGCAGCGAGGGCGAATGCGCTGGCGTGCATAACGGCACTGCTCACCTGTTCTGAAGAGGGAACGCAAGATCGAGGGCGAAATGTGCAACTCGACCGAGAAATTTCATTTGATACTGAAAACAAATTCTTCTGACACAGCTCCACCTCTAAAATTCAGTCATGGCAGCGTCTCAATCTGGACCGCAACTTTTCACCACAAGCGATATTTCACGCATGGGGATGAACGCAATTCTCGAGGCAGTCGACTCTGAGAACTATGTGTTTCTTGAGGATGACAGTCATCGGGTCGCGGTTCTGATCAACCCAGATCGACTCAACAGATTGTTGGAACTTGAGCAAGATGTTCATGATCTTGCTGTGGTCGCCAATCGATTGTCGAACGACAGCGGAAGACGAGTTTCGCTCGATGAGGTCATAGACACACTTGGATTCACACGAGCGGAACTAGAGGCGTCTGAATCTGACGAGTAGGCAAAACCCGTCCTCGTGATTTACGCCGCGATCACGTAACTCATGATTGTTTCGCGTGCGGCACCGAGACGGCGTTGTGCATAGGCACGAGAAAGACTCACCATGGGAGCTGCCTCGACCACGGTGTAACCCTGAACATCAACGAGGAAAACAAGTCTGCGCTGGTTCTCGTCGAGCAACGTAAGTGCTTCACGCACTTCAAGCGCATCAACAGTTGACTGCTGCGAATCGGCAGCAATGGTGACGGCATCGACAAGAGCCTCGTCGATGGAATCGATGGAACACACCTGACGGCCAGGCCTGGCTAAGTCGTCGGCCGGGTCGCGGTACATGCGAGCGCCTTCGCCTTTTTGAATGCGCTCGGTGCGGCGCCAATCGTCAGCGCGTGAACGCACCGCCACATTGGCGAACACTTCTGGTTCGTACGTGGCCATGATCTGTTCGGTATTCGCCAAGAACTGCTCGGCCACCATCTGTTCAACGTCTTCGGAACCTTCACGACAACGTGTAGTGATGATGCGTTCGACCTGGGCCCGCACCCTGATCCAATACTCGGTACGTGCGATATCGGCAGCGGACTGCCGACGGGCGGACGGATGATTTGAACTTCGTTTCAATGGGAACCTCCAGCTAGGCGGATAGGGAGTGGAAGCGGAATTTCAACTTCGAACTCAGTATGACCAGAGGGTGTGACAGTCCCCGATCCCAGTGCGGGGGCGGGTTCACGACGCGCGCTGAACTGTGCGCGCTGAAAGAGCACCGAATGTGATCGGCGCTCAATGAGTTAGAGCGGTGTCGATTTAGCCGGTGAAGGTGGGAGCGACAGGACCGGTTCCACCGGTAGGGCCAGTTCCGGATTCGCTCGTGAGTGACGTCGTGAACGAGTCGGGGAAAACCACCGG
>Ga0114960_10001422_pt1 | contig 19238 bp, 19 predicted proteins | sample C_130625_MF_Meta_FD_92637 | JGI IMG/M metagenome (GOLD analysis project Ga0114960, IMG submission 92637) | Freshwater microbial communities from Lake Croche, Canada to study carbon cycling - C_130625_MF_MetaG | ecosystem: Environmental > Aquatic > Freshwater > Lake | place: Lake Croche, Canada... | reverse complement strand
TAACAGTTTTAGATTTATTAGATTCTAGTATTTTTAGAGAACCTGGACCAATACTTATTGATATTATAATAGACCCCAATCAACAGATTTATCCAAAACTTGAATTTGGAAATTCATTGGAGCACATGTACCCATTTGTACAACTTGATTTTGTTCCAAAGTATGAGAAACTTGAACGAAACGGATGGGTAATGCATTAAAGAATGTAATATCAAGATACACATGAAGTTTTCATATGCTATAACAGTTTGCAATGAATCTAAAGATTTATATTCTTTGATTTCGTTTTTGAAAAAGGTCAAGGACCCTGAAGATGAAATAAATGTTTTGGTTGATACGGCTCATGTTTCACCACAAGTCTTAAAAGTTGTTGAACATTTTAAATCTGATATAGTTGTTAACGAGAGAGACTTTGATGGTAAATTTTCAGATCACAGAAATTATCATATTTCGAAATGCAATGGTGATTACATCTTTATAATTGATGCCGATGAAATGCCCCAAGAAAAATTGATAAAAAATATTAAATATGTTATTGAACAAAATAAAGCCGAATTAGTTTATGTCCCTCGTATAAATGTAGTACTTGGTTCTACACAAGAATGGCTTGACAAGTGTAAATTTCAAGTAAATGAAGCCGGGTGGATAAATTGGCCAGATATGCAATCAAGAATTTTTAAAACCAATATTGGTATTGAATACACAAATGATATACACGAAACCCTTGTATACAAGGGAAAAAACGTAGGTGGATTACCTGCTGATCCAACAATTGCATTGTGGCACATAAAATCTATGGAAAAACAACTAAATAGGTGGGATCAGGAAACATTCGAGTATGTTTCACCAAAGGGGGACAATTTATATGATTCATTAATGTAATTAATTTACACGGGTACTACAGGTTTACGCTTTTTACTATCCGAAACCATTTCTAGCTTTTCTACATCTATAAACTCCATCACGCAGTTGTCGTAGAGCACCTTGGTTTTCCGCAGTGACTCGTTCGTGTACACCACCAGGTTCTTCGCCATGTCTATGAATTCACGAGTACCAACAGTCTCACTCGTAAGCTGAGAATACAGATCCTTGGAAACATTCACAAACATATCGTGAATGTTTCGAATGTCCCGTTTCTTTTCCCGATGCTTCTCATTCTTCTGAATTCGAAACTTGAACTGGTACTCGGAAATCTTACCCCGCATGAAGCTCTTCCGGTTCTCCAGATTGGAGTCCTCCTCAACCCGGTTCCGGTGAAGAAACGCATCCATCTCTATACCGAGCCGAAGAAACTTATCAACATACTCAAGATATGTTAATCCGTATTCACCTCGGTAAACTGCCATTCGAACTTCGTATGCACTCGGAAACCGGTTTACGCCACCACATGGTACATCGCCCGGGTTTCTCTGAAGAGTCCCATTCATACGCTGGTACTCGTAGTAATGCGGGTTGTGTATATTCCCAGTCTCAATCTGCATAGTGTTCCAATCAAACGTGCAGTGACACGCGGTACACCACATTTGGGAACACCCGGATGCTTTGAAGATGAGTTCTCCGCACTTGGGACACGGTTTGGTATCCTTGGCAAGGAGTTTGACCGTCTCCACATTCCCGGGATCACACTCATGATCCTCGAGCTTTTCTTCATTACAATCCTTGCAGATGTGTTTGGAACACAAACCGCACTTCCACTGAGTGGATAGAAACCCCTGACACCCATCACCGGGACACTTCCGAACAAACTGCTTCCGAACCGGTTTCGCTTGAGACCCGCGGTCAATGAGACCCAGGGTTTCCATCACCTGGTTGTACTCGGCAAACACCGGATTGTACCTACCAGGCTTGTGACCATGTTCAAGTATAAACTTTTTAATAATCTCATCCTTAATCTTTGCAAGTTTCCTTGCTCGGTTCTCACGAACTATTAAGGACTGGGTCTGTGGAAACAGACTCTTCTCCCGCTCAAATAGGAGATTCTCCCTGTGCCATTTGTGCTTCCCATTCGCAAACTGTTTCCCCATTACATCCAAAAGCACTTCACGGTTCCACAGTTTGGAACAGTTCATGCAGTGCGAATCGCGTGAGAGCCCCAACAAAAAGGTACTCACGCATCCGGAACACGCCCCAAAACTGCAGTACGGGCACTTGGTGCACTTGGTGGTTTCGCAACACACCGAGCAGTCCTCCATCTTTCCTTTTTATAAGAAGTTTGTTTTTATCTTGGGTACAATTCAGACATCTATTTGAACTCTGTTGTTCCTGTTGTATTAATTTTGGTACTGGTGGCTTTATTCTGGGAAACACTCTTTGTGGAAGTGTCCTGTGTTTTACCACCGTTTACAAGCTTGGTAACACTTGAAAACATTTATCTACATGTACAAAATAATTTTTAAGCCGAGCAACACGTGTATTGGACTCCTGCAACTGGGCTTCCAACACACCCACCAGTCTCATAGGCACAAACTGGAGTTGTGAAATAATAATTGTCGGTACCAAGTGTGTTTACACAGTAATTACACATCCAAGCGCAGCCAGTTCCGGGACCAAGTGTAAACGAGACACAGTTGTTTTGGGACAAGGTGACACATGTTGGCTGGGAAAAAACCCCAACAATGGCAAAAAGTGAAACAAGAAACTTGAACATTTATATACACGGTACTACTAGCTCTAACTACTTTGCTTCCTTGTGAAACGCTATTATGTATCTAGGAAAGGATCCATCTGCGTGAACAGTGGTCAGTATATTCGGTCCTCTGTGATTATCCACCTTGTCTGTTCCAATCAGAACATCCGCCAAAAACATATAAGTTGGTTCTCCTTTTTTAGCTGAAATCATATAATCTTTTGAATAGTTTGCAAACTCTGCAAAGTAAACTCCGGGACCATATACAGCTCGAACATTCAACTTGGGATCAAACCCATTCACAATAATTGGGTTTATATTCTTCTCATTTGTACCATGAAACATCTGGACTTCGGTTGCTTTTATGATGTCCTTTCGTGCAAGGTACCTTTGATACAACGAATCGTTAATAACCTCATCTATATAGAGTATACATGCATTCGGGTAACTCTGTTGTATACGGTTCTCAATCTGAGAGTACCGCTTGTCGCTGGTCCAAACCGGTTTGGTCGACATTTCACTCGATTCTTTACTAAAGTTCAAATTAAACTTGGATACATCTCAGACAACTTTTTTGAAAAAGTTTGTTTTTAAAAAGCTAAAAAACCTCAATGTTTAGCACGAAAACAAATGAGGTGTCACCTTTGGGTGGTACTCGGGCGTTACACCTTTTGGTAACATCACCATTGTAATTCGAAACAAAGAGGTTTCTTTCGTGAGGGAAGACATCATCCTCAATTATGTATCTCGATTCATATGAGACATTGTAAAACATTATATTATTCACATACCAATCAAAGCTAACACCAAGTTCCATCGCCTTTTGGTAACTCTTTTGGAGTTCTTCAATTTCACCCAGCATAAAATCACTATAGTACTTGTCTTCATCATACGAATCCAACATTTCAAATATAGGGCGACAAACCGGTGCAGGCTCCTCATCAGTTGGAGGGACTGGATCAGTCTCAGTTTCATTGTCAGTTTCCCACTCAGATTCCGATTCCGAGTCACTTTCCTGTTCTTGTTCATCCCAGTCTGATTCTTCCTCTTCGAAGATGTAGTCAAACTCTTCGTTGAACGCCTCTTGGTTCATCTTTTCGATACGTTCTTGCTCCCAAATCTTTTCGAGCTTGTACATACCTTTGAAGTACAACTTGTGACGGCACATGGGACAAGAAGGTTCCTCACACTTTTCATACCAAGACTTGACACACGACTTGCAAAAAGAATGGTTGCACACGAGCTTGCAGGTGGCTTGGTTGCAGTAGCAGACGGCGCACTCCATTTTTTTAGACTTTGTTTACTCATAGTTTCTTTTTAACATGGGTATATCTCGGACACATATTTTTTAATTATTTCATATTTATTTCAACACTATTAAAGAAAAAAATCTAAGTAATAGTAGGAAGCAATTCCTCAACTCCTCTTAGCTCAGTTGGTAGAGCGGAAGGCTGTAGTCCTTTAGGTCACCTGTTCAAATCAGGTAGGGGAGAAGGTGTTGGAGGTTATCATCAGCCGGTTGAATCCGGAGAAAAACCTTCACGGTAGCGGTGTGACGCAGTGGAAGCGTGTGGGGCTCATAAATCGCCGAACATTCTGTTCGCAGTAAAGGTTACCCCAAAGTCACATGATCGAAACATGTCACCGCTAGAAGTTGTTGATCTTCTAAAAATCAACACATGTGCTCCTATAACTCAGTTGGTAGAGTGTGCGGCTGTTAATTTGTACTCAAACATGTGACCGCAAAGTCATAGGTTCGAACCCTATTGGGAGCGTCCAGCATTTATAGCTCAGTGGTAGAGCGCGACACTTGTAATGTCGAGGTCACAGGTTCGATCCCTGTTTGATGCAATCTTATTTTTTATTTATACGTAAATATAAATAAATGATAACTGGAAAAAGAAAGAGACCAAATCCTTCTGTTGGACTTACATCCCGTAACAAGAGTAATGTTACTGCGAATACAAAACGTCGAAAAGTTCAGACATTTTGGCGTTACTGTTTACATTCAACAAATACCATAAACAAACTGCGTGAAGTCCTTGGTACTAGTGTGTACCAGATTGATTATAATCACAAGTTTTCAGGAAATACAGGATTCAATAGACACTCTACAAATGCATCCTATTTCATTATAATACATGGATACACTGGATACAATGATAATACAAATCATGCTATAGCTGCAGTTCGTCGAGGAAACTCTTTATTTGTATTTGATCCATGGGGTCGTGGTCGAAGACTTGTAACAAACCTCGTTGCATTTGAATTGGCAAAAGAACTCAGTATTGAAAACGTGTATTTATACAATGGTCCAAATCTCCAAACGCGTAACAATGTTGGTGTCTGCGTCGGATTTTCAGTCGACTTTTTAATACATATTCGAAACAAGAATCTAAACCGAACAACATTTAACAATACAGTTTCAAGTATGTTTCGTGCCAATGCAAACAATCCTGGTACTATGGCTCGAGCACTTACACGAAGAGAAGATCCTGGACCCAATAGCGTTGTTTCAAGAAGAAATTAAAAAAAAGTATGAATAAAATGACAAATTGTGTTTTAATATCAGAAGAGGAAAACCACTTTACAGATGTACAAGTTAACATAAAAGGCGACGACTTGTATCGTATACTTAAAGGAACTGCTACGTTTATTGGACAACTTCCCGATAGTGATGTCGTCGTCATGAAATGCGACGAGTCTCTGTTTGACTTGATGGAGAATCGCAATCGTCTCCCAGCCCCATTTCATGAAGAGGTTGTTCGTGGACCTATTTTGTTGATACGTATGGATTCAGAGGCGAATCCCCAAGATTTTACAGTGAGCGAGTACCTAGGCACTTTTTTGCACGGGTACCCACGCCTCCCCCTCTAGGACATTCATCGCGTACTTCATAGCCAAAACAAACTGAATATTAATAAATTCCAGCATTTCTTTTTTGTTTATATTTATCCTAAATGGGTTTGCAATAAGAACACTGTCAACAGATTTTTCATTTTGTGTCGCATCATGGAGACTCTTCAGCCACAAGACGTGTTCTTTGTTTTTGCTATCAAATCCCTGTGAAAACTTTCGTGTAATAGTTGGTGAATCCATTTCTATTATAGATTATAATCTTTTTAAGTGGTAATGGACATCGAGTGTCCTATATGCTTGACACCGCTTGGTAACACAATAACAATATCTGGATGCTGTAAAAAGTCTTTTCATACAGAGTGTTACATCAAATGCGCTCAACATAGTGAAATGTGCCCCTTGTGTCGATCAAGCGAACACACTGTTAAAATTACAAATGAAACAACTCCTCTTATTGTTGTTCAACAACCACCAGAAAACAGATGTGTGAGAATAATAGGAAATTTGTCAGTCTTCATGTTTATGATGTACACCATACAGTACATCGTGTACCAAATCAAATAGAGAAGACACACACGTATTAACAAAAGCAAAATGGTGTCCCTTGCTCATCAGTGCCTTCTCACGTTGCTCAAGAGCCAACCCTGCGATCATGAGAACCCTATTATCGCCGATCAAGTTTTTGATGCTGGTCGTAATAAAATGAATAATGACTATGAAATTAATAAACTCAAGAATAAAATCAAAAAGGCGAAGAAGAAGGTTCACAGCATGTCAGGTCTCAAAAGTATAAATCTTGATACGTATAAAATTGATAAAATCGTCAAACAATTAACCGTTGAATTGTTTGAGGATTTTAGTTGGAACAAAGTTCGAACCAAGAATCATGTTGACTGGAAAGAGTACTTTCACAACTTGTACGACTTGATTGTGGCTGATTATGACAGCGACCACGCAAGTAACCTGATTGTTGCCCGAGAACTTGTCAATTATCACAATGTCATCAACGAGCCTGCCATTATGTATTACAATGACAAGTTGTATCCCATTATTTCAAGTATCAATAACTTGTTTGCTCGACTCAAGACTGAGCAGCGAAAGACAGCTGACAAGTTGAGTACCATGAAGGAAAAATTGCGTAGTGTGCACGAGCAATCCACTCTCATTCAATACGACATCATAGAGTGGCAGTCACACATGCGAAAACTTGAACGTGAAAACGACGTGTACTATGAAATTACTCGTTGGTCTATGCAGTAGAAAAAACTGATAGTTGTCGCGCGCTCGGGTCAAGCACATCTGTCCACCTGGGACGCCAAATCTCTGAAATAAGATGATCACAATTCTTGTAATGTTTTGCAAAAATATCATGATACATAGTCTCCTCCTTTGTTCGTCCCTCATCGCAGTGGGTAACTTTTTCAGCAAAATCCTTCACAGTATCCACCCAGTTGTACCCAACTGCATCGCTCATTCCATTCTTCTGGCGCCACAAAATCTCATGAGGAAGAACTCCTTCGAACGCCTCTCGAAGGACCCACTTCTCCATGCGATTTCCAGGAACCTTGAGTGATTGATCGATTGTCATTCCCAATTCAACAAACTCCTTATCCAAAAAAGGTACTCGCAACTCGAGTCCGTGCGCCGCCATGCATCGGTCAGCGCGGAGACCGTCAAACTGATGGATCAACCGCAACCGCCTTTCACACTCCTTGGCAAAGTCCAATGTATTCGGAGCGTAGTGAAAGTAAAGGTATCCTCCAAACAGTTCGTCACTTCCCTCACCCGAAAGAATCACCTTGCAATCAGTCTTTTCGGAAATGTACTTGGCGAGGAGCCACATCGGAACACTGGCTCGTACAGTTGTTGTGTCATAACTCTCCAGACTCTTGATGACTTTTTCAATCACCGGGATTCCATCATTGACTGGATCAAAGATGAGCTCGTGGTGTTCAGAGTCAAGAAACTCCGCCATGACCCGAGCTGCTTTGATGTCCGGACTTTCAATCGAAGTTCCGACGGAGAACGTTTTAATCTTTGTTCCAAGGTACTTTTTGCCAAGAGCCGCCACAAGACTGCTGTCAAGTCCGCCTGATAAGAGAAATCCAACACTTCGATCCGTATTTTCAACGCGAATGCGAACCGCCTCTTCAAACTTGGACCGGATTTCCTTTTCATCGGAAGGTTCGCTGGTGTGATCCCAAATGCATGGGTACCAGCATGTGAATTGGTCCGTCTCAGAGTCGTATGAGTGTCCCGGTGGGAAAATCTCCACCTTGGTCCCAAAGCTGAGAAGCGCCTTCGCTTCACTCGCGAGTGCCATCTTACCCTGTTCAAATCGGGTGTAAAACAAGGGACGAACACCAAGCGGGTCGCGTGTTGCATAGAGTCGCTCGCCATCTGTGTAGCAAATAGCAAAAACGCCTCGAATCATCTTGGATGCCTCGTGGATACCATGTTTTTCAATAAGTGGTATTAAACATGTGCAATCGTTAGTTGATTCGGGCTCAAACTCGAGATGATTATAAATTTCTCCGTTGCACACAAGCATATTGTCTCCGCTGCGAAATGGTTGCATCCCATTGCTTGACAAGTCGTTAATCGCCAGACGTGAAAACATCATCCAGCACTTTCCGAGAGTCTTGTCGAGTGAACCATCAGGACCTCTATGTGTCATCCAATCAACTGTGACATTGGAAGTTCCAAAGATGCATACAATTCCACACATTAAAGTACTAACGCGATGATTCTTTAATAAATGAGTAAAGAACATTCTCATCATTTTTTTGGTTCCATCCTAGGCTTTTTAATTTATCAGAATTGATAAAGTACCTATTGTCATTAAATGGTCTATCTTCAACAATTTCAACCCAATCTTCATACTTGTCTGTATCTTTGACAGCTTTTACTATCAACTTTGCAATTTCAAGAACACTAAATTCATAATCAGAACTTATATTGTATATTTCTCCGGATGCCCCTTTTTCGTGAACAGTCATTACTGCATCAGTGACATCATCAACATGTATAAATGCTCTTTTGACACTTGAACTTATTGTCCCATGAAGTGTACACTTGTTTCCACTTTTTAAAAGTTTTATAAATTTTGGAATCAACTTTTCGGGAAACTGATTCGGACCATACACATTATTACATCTTATAATTTTGATATCCATCTTAAATGACTTTATGTACGATTGAACAATCATTTCAGCCGCCGCCTTTGATGAAGAATATGGATTTGTGGGAACAAGTGTATCACTCTCTGTAAAAGCTTTACCCGATTCCCATGTCCCGTAAACCTCATCAGTGCTAAAGTGTATAAACTTTGTATCAGGTTTTTCAAGTCGAAAGGCTTCTAACAAGTTGTGTGTTCCGCAAACATTTTCATATGTAAACATCACTGGATCAGCAAACGAATTGTCCACATGACTCTGAGCTGCAAAATGAAAAACAACATCAAACTTGTACTCTTTAATTAAAAAGGTTACAAGATCTCGGTTCTTTATATCACCTTTTATAAAAGTAGATGTTCCTTCTCTAACATTGTATATATTTGAACAATAGTCAAGCTTGTCCAAATTTATAATATTGTATTCTGATCTGGATATTCTGTTAATAAAATTTGAAGCTATAAATCCACATCCACCAGTAACAAGAATATTAACAACCATTGAAAATCATGGCTTCAAACTTTTTAAGCAGATCACAAACATAATCAACATCCTCTATGTTCATTCCATGATGAGCTCCAAGAAGAAAGGCATTCTTCATAATAAAATCTGAATTTTCAAAAGGTTTTTTGAATTGTTCAAAGGCTGGGTGTCGTGTAATATTTCCGGCAAAGCAGACTCGGGTCTGGACTCCATGTTCCTCTAGAAATGTTAACAATTTCATGCGATCGGGACACTGCAAGGGTATAGCAAGCCAATTGGGACTCTTGGAATCATCCGGTAATACATAGTACTTGGTGTCTCGCAGATTGTCCAAGTATCTCTTGACATTGTTTCGTCTTGTTTGGAGAAATACTTCAAGTTTATCAAGTTGTACAAGACCAAAGGCTGAGTTCATCTCACAGCCCTTCATATTGTACCCCATGGCTCCATAGAGAAACTTCCAATCATAGGGAATTCCATCGACTGAATAATTGAATCGAGCACTTGGTTCCTCAATGTTATCACCGATTCGACCCCAGTCTCGAAACATTGTTGCACGCTTCAGGTGGTGTTCAGAGTTGAACATGACCATTCCACCAGTTCCACCAGCTGTAATGACATGACTCGCGTAAAAACTTGTTGTTGAAATATCCGTACACTCATTCTTGGTAATGGTATCAGCCGAATCTTCGACGAGTATTAGATTTGGAAACTCTTTGCGAATAGCCTCCCAATCTGGGACATTTCCAATGAGATTGGGCAAGAGGAGACACTTGGTCTTTTCAGTGACAACTTGTTTTAGGTACTGTACACTTGTGACGTATGTTGTTACATCAACCTCACAAAAGACTGGGGTAAGACCCAATTGCACAATTGGGGCAACCGTTGTCGAAAACCCAGAGGCTGGTGTAACAACTTCATCCCCAGGCTTCAAGTCCAATGAACACAGAGCCAGTAAAATGGCGGATGATCCCGAGTTTACAAAGAGACCATGCTTCTTTCCAAAAAGTTTTGAGACGCGATTCTCAAACTCAATGGTTCGTTTTCCAAATCCCGCTAGCCATCCGTCGCGGAGACAATCTTCAACAGCTTTAATCTCTTCTTCTCCGTATGATTCAAACTTGTTCGGTGCATACCACACTTTACGCATTTAACTTAGAGAACATATAACCTTTAAATAAAAATGATAATTCTTCTCACATTGAATGATGAAGCATACAAACCTTTGGCTGATATCACAGCTCTGGAAAACAAAAAGATTTATTGTGAAAAACATGGGTACCAATTTGAACATGTTACAGATGGAGGTTCGAGTCTCTGCGGAAAGAAATTATCAGCCAAGACGAATAATACACCACCCGATGAAATTCCTATAGGATGGGGTAAAATTTACGCAATGCAAAACCTTTTGACCAAGTATCCCGAATCAACCTGGATTTTTAACATTGATTGCGATGCTATGATTACAAATATGGATATCCGGATCGAGGATATCATTTCAAAAGTTGCAGATGATAATATTCATATTATTGTTCCAGCAGACTGCAATGGTATAAACTGTGGTGTTATGCTTGTACGAAATACACCTGTGGGTCGAGCATTTTTAGATGTTATATCATGTTCATTGCCTCTTTATAGACACTGGTACATGCAAGAAAACCAGTGCATACAAGATTTATTGGTTGGAACGTTTTTGACTGAACAAGGCATGAAGAATGGTGGAACTTTCTGGACAAATGTATCACGTGTTATTCCTCAACGAGTAATGAATTCATATGATTATAAAAATTTACCCCATTTTAAAAATCGTAGAGACATAAAAGATATTTTTGGAAACGATGGTCAATGGCAACGATGTGATTTCGTGATTCAGTTTCCTTCGACACCACTTGACTATCGTCTAAAAGTTGCAAAAATATACAATCAGATGTGAATAAATTTTAAAAAAATAATATAGGCATCTTATAAATGTCTTCTGGTGGTGTCGCCCAGTTAGTTGCAATCGGAGCTCAGGATGCATTTCTCGTCGGTAAACCCGAAGTTTCATTCTTTCAGTCTGCGTACAAGCACCACACCAACTTTTCTCAAGTTGTTGGTCGTCAGATTCTCCAGGGAAATCCAACACGCAATGGAATGACAACAATCCGCTTTGAGCGAAACGGTGACATGCTCGGATTTGTCTATCTCACGGCAACTGTTGGCGGAAATACAAAGTCTTCTTATTCTACAGCAAACTGGTCCAACTTGATTGATCACACCGAGTTGTACATTGGTGGTCAGCTTATTGATCGTCAGAGCTCTGAGTTTACAGAGTTTTTGGCTCCCGAGGTGTTTGCTGGAAATCTCGCCAAGTCATCCCTCGGGTCGCTCCATGGCGGTTACGGATCGCAGAGCTACTTTTACCCTCTGCGATTCTGGTTCTGTGAAAACTGGCAGTCGGCTCTGCCACTCGTTGCTCTGCAGTACCACGATGTAGAGGTTCGCATTTATTGGACCAAAGATATTGACTCTGAAAATCCCGCATATGAAGGTGACACTTTTACCCCAAGCCAGATTGTCAATTGGGATGTGTATGCACAGTACATTTTCCTTGATGACACGGAGCGCAAATGGATGGCGGACAAGACGCACAATCTTCTTATAAACCAGGTTCAGTACATGAACCCAGCCATGAATCCCACAATGCCCATTGTGTTTAATCACCCAATCAAGTACCTGTGTGCAACTCCAGGAACCAATACAACATCCACACTTACTTCAAACACGAATCAGATTCTTTTACAGATTAATGGAACTGATATTGCTGATTTCAAGTTTGCGTGCCCTCACTTCACCACTGTTCAGTCGTACTATTTCACACCGTTTTCGTATGGTAACGACAATACTTACTTTCTGTACTCATTTTGCCTCGATACATCCAAGTTTCAGCCAACAGGCACACTCAACTTTAGCCGTCTGGACTCGATGCGAATCGTGAGCCAGACTGGAAACATCACAAACACAGTGTACGGAGTCAACTATAACATTCTTAAGATTCAGAATGGAATGGGTGGTCTTATGTACTCAAATTAAAAATTGGTAACTAGTAAATGAGTACTCTGAAGATACCAAATAAAATTTCTACTAAAAGTATCGATATTTTAGACACGATGACTGTGGACAATATTGAGGTTTCTTCTCTTACTATTAAGGGAAATTCACCAGAGATAAAATACAACGTGAGTAATCTTAGTTTTCCATTTACAAACCTTGCCCCTCTATTCGCCAACTTCTGGTCTCTTACAATTTCTGATACTACTGGATTCTATACTAATCAAACTGTAACCTTGAGCGGTTGTAGTGTCCCCGCACTAAATGGAGATGTGACAGTTGGAAATGTAGAATCCCCGACGGTGTTATGGCTTGTTGGTATATCTGTAATATATGGCGGAACACCCGTTTCTGGAACCATTTCGGGTGTATCGTCATCCACACTTATTGGTGGGACTTCGGATACTTGGAGCATAGCAAACGGTACAATCAAGACTGCTGGTGGGACTATGGACTTTAAACCAAGAGATAGTGTGAATGCTGTATCAGCGTCATTATCACAAGCCGGAGGATTAACTCTTGGCGATGGCGTATCAACAGGTGGCGGATCTATTAGACTATTCAGTACACTTGGACCACTCTTGACTATATCAGAGGATACCAACTATATCGGCAGTGGCTCTATGGTAATGCAGACAATCCAGTCCGGACATGATCTAACGGTAAGAGCACAAAATAGCACGGGTACTGGTTACGCTTTTATGCGCCTTGATGGAAATAATAGTAGCACTAACGCCATATTACGAGCCAATAATGGAAACCCCACTGAATATGCATCTATTGGTTGTGATGCTTCTACGCAAACTGTGACTATGAATGCAGGGGGAAGTGATGTGGCTACATTTAGCCCGACTGCTATAACATTTCCATCTCTCGCCTCTGGGATAACAGGTTACATCCTTTATTATGATATTGCAACAGGTAAAATTACATATGGAGCAAAATAGATTGACATAATAGCGCGTCTACTTTCTTAGATGAAATAGCTCAGCATGTATTCAAATTAAAAATTTGTAATTAATAAATGAGTACTTTGAAAATCTCAGGTAACATAGTTACCAGTAATGCTGGTGTTAACTCACAGTATACTGGTTCCGACCCAGTTCGCCCAAGTACATTAAAAGTCAAAAATATAAGTGCAAATTATTTAGATGTTGTTGGAACATCTACAAGCGGTGTTCAAAGTATTCCAAGAAGTCTAAAGTTACCTGGAAGTTTTTACACACCACTCGAAACAGGTGTAACAATTAATGGATCAACTTGGACACCCGTACCACCCGTACAGAATTATTCATTTTTACTCACTTGGAATCCCGCCTTACTTGGAATTTTAACAATTACAGGTACACCATACACAGTTGACTGGGGTGATGGTACCATAGAAACAAATATAAATGCTCATGAATACGCATTACCAGAACTCTGGTATGTAAGCATAACATCAAGCAATCCAACTTTCGGACTCCAATTCGATGACACAAATTTGGCATACATTACTGTGATAAACCCAGTCAATGTTCCGAGTATGTATCGAATGTTCAAGAATATTACAGGTGGTTTATCCACATATGATATTGGTAACTGGAATACAAGCAATGTGACAAATATGTCTGAAATGTTTTCCGATGCACATTCTTTTAATCAGCCTATTGGTGACTGGGATACAAGCAAGGTGACAAGTATGGCTGGTATATTTTCCCGCGCATATGCATTCAATCAGCCTCTGAACTGGACTACAAGCAATGTGACAAATATGAATAGTATGTTTTATGAAGCACGTTCTTTTAATCAGCCTATTGGTAACTGGGATACAAGCAAGGTGACATATATGAATAATATGTTTTATCGTGCATATGTATTTAATCAGCCTCTGAACTGGACTACAAGCAATGTGACAAGTATGAATAGTATGTTTGCTAGTGCATATTCTTTTAATCAGCCTATTGGTGACTGGGATACAAGCAAGGTGACAGATATGAATAGTATGTTTTCCGAAGCACGTTCTTTTAATCAGCCTCTGAACTGGACTACAAGCAAGGTGACAAGTATGGCTGGTATATTTTATCGCGCATATGCATTCAATCAGCCTCTTAATGATTGGGATACAAGCAATGTGACAAATATGTATGAAATGTTTATAAGTACATCTGTATTCAATCAACCTCTTGACAAATGGAATGTAAGAAAGGTGAAAAATATGACTCGTATGTTTGCAGGGTCACCAAACTTTGATATAAGTTCACTTGGAAATTGGGTGTTTGATAACCCTAATATGAGTGGATTTTTCAGTATTAGTTACTCAACTGCAGTCTTTACAGAATTGTTGTATCAATGGATTCAAAGCAATGGAGGAACTGCACCAACTATTACAAGTGGTATAGGTGTGAATGCAAGTCAACAAGCTAATAGAATTGCACACGGTATAAATTTGCAAACTGCTTATAGCACAGCTGGAACAGTTTTTAAGGATCCAGATGGAAATATTGTGAATATTTGGGTTCAACCATATTCGTTCACCCTTACATGGTCTCCTAACCTAACTGGAATTTTAACAATTACAGGTACACCATATACAGTTGACTGGGGTGATGGAACCACGAATTCAGGTGTTAGTACCCATACATACGCTTCATCGGGTACCTGGAATGTAAGCATAACATCAAGCGATCCAACTTTCGGACTCCAATTCGATGACATAAATTTGGCATACATTACTGTTATAAATCCAGTCAATGTTCCGAGTATGTATCAAATGTTAAAAGATGTGACAGTTGATTTAACTGAATACAACCTTGATAACTGGACTACAGTTAATGTGAAAAACATGGGAAGAATGTTTTATCAATCCCAATTTAACAACACTGTATCACAGTGGAATGTTTCAAATGTCATAACTATGTCAGAAATGTTTTCAAATTCTCCATTTAATCAATCACTCGCAGGATGGGATACAAGCAAGGTGACTAATATGTATGGTATGTTTCAAGGAGCTTCTGCATTTAATCAACAAATTTTTAATTTTAATACAATCAATGTGACTAATATGGCTGCTATGTTTCAAGGAGCTTCTGCATTTAATTACGGTATATCAAATTGGAATACAAGCAATGTGACTACTATGGCTGCTATGTTTCAAGGAGCTTCTACATTTAATACATTTGTATTTGCAAACACAATTAATGTGACTGATATGAGTGATATGTTTAATGGTGCTTCTAAATTTAACGCACCACTTCCGTGGAATACAAGCAATGTGACAACCATGCGTAATATGTTTGCTTATGCAAACGAGTTCGCTAATGGTTTAGCAAACCCGCTATTACTCAATACGAGCAAGGTAACTGACATGTCCTACATGTTTGCAAATTGCCTGAGTATGAATAATCAGTTATTACACACTCCAGGTACTGCCAAATGGGATACAAGTAAAGTAGAAAATATGACTGGTATGTTTGCAAATTGTGCAACATTTACAACAAATGAATTTGTAAGCAGTCTAACTAACTGGAATGTTTCAAATGTTACAACTATGGAAAATATGTTTTCAACAGTTATTCCCAATTCGGTATTTTCAGATATATTGTCTGGATGGGTAGGTCAAGAAATACAATCAGATCTAATTATAGGTATTGCAGCAACCCCGGGTGCACAAACTATTTTAACATCAACACATCCATCATTACAAACTCAATTATATGCATACGGAGTTAAATTTCAGTTATTCAATACAAATACACTCATAGAAGGTCCAGATTACTATTACGCGGATACATCAAGCATTTTTGTATAGATAAAGATTTCATGAACAATTTAATAAAAATAAAATGTCTGAAGAGGTCGTGGAAGAGGTCTACGCGGAAGGTAACACAGTCTTTTTCTTTTGTGATGTGAGCGAGTACACGGTTCGAGAGATGTGTCGTCTCTTGAAAAAGGTGTCTCTTACGCATGACAACATAAAACTCTGTATAAGTAGCCCGGGTGGAAGCATGTATCACGGATTTGCCGGAATGGACTATATCAGATTCCTTGTAACGCAAGGTACCAATATTGAGACGGTTGCAATTGGATTTTGCGCATCGGCTGCGACGTTTTTACTCATGGGGGGTTCAACAAGAACCATGGGTAAAAACTCGTACATAATGATTCACCAAATGAGCGATTCGATTGGTGGGACGTATTGCGATCTCAAAAACGAGATGAAGAATAACAAAAAGTACATGAAGCACTTTCGAAGAATGTATCTCGAGTCAACGAATATTCCTGAAGAATATCTTGAGAAACTTCTTACAAAGGATATTTCCATGTCAGCCAACAAGTGTTTGCGTTTCGGAGTTGTCAACCTTATTGTTTAATGAATACAAGTGTAAATGTTTCTTTTTTGTCCCTCATATTTGTATCCGTATTAAATGTGAAATTTACACTTTGACCTGGGTTTACAGTCGAGTCGCCAATTATCACGGAACCTAGTATAACAGCACCACCCGTTGCATCAGCTGGGTTCGGTGGTAAATTTTTGATACCATCCGGAGGAGTAACATGAATAAAACTATATTCTGAAACCAACTGCGCAACAGTTTTACCAAGGTTCATACTGAATGTAATTTCAGAACCAGTGTCATTATTAACATAGTTTGATGAAAAATCAATATTTAAAACAACTTTATTGATTACAGAAAGATCAACATTTGGTAGAGAAGACTGGAGACCACCTCCTCCAAGTGCAGAAATTTTAAAGTATTCACCCGTCCATGTATATGTTGAATCAGTTGTTTGTCCGCTCCCTGGACCCGGTTTGAAATCTGCACAATTTTTATCCAGCCAATCTGTTGTACAACCTGTTACAGCATTGCTCGTATATGCAGCACTCTGTAAACAAGTTGCATAATCTTCGCAAGTTAACGTATCACTCAGTTTACAAACTTTCTTTATTTGATCAACGCAATCAACTGGCGGACCATCCGGCGGACCATCTGGCGGACCATCCGGCGGATCATCCGGCGGACCATCCGGCGGACCATCCGGCGGACCATCCGGCGGACCATCTGGCGGACTTTTAAAAAAGAACCACCATACTAAACCACCTATAACTAGTAATAATAGTATTGACAATGCTATACCAACTTGTTGTATTGTTGTGAGAGTCATATTACTATACAAATATTATTAACACATTACTGGTGAGTTTGGTGGTACACTTTTTACATTCCAATGTGCTCCCCAAAAATCCCATCCACAGTCAGGGTTAAGAGTACTTATATTACATCTTACAAGATCATCATATGTAAAATGAACAATATTGCTACCAGCATACCATATACCTATATCAATCCATCCACCAACTGGTATATTATAATCTTTTGAACTATAAGCGGGAAAGTTTGTATCATCATTTAAAGTTGTTCCATCTTTTGCATGGACCCAAACGTGTAAATTTGCTGAACCACATGAATTGTGAACGTGAAGTGGCCAATAATATTTATTACCATTCCAAAATGATATAACATCTTTAACTTGTGTTTCTATACCTTGTGCGGAACAATCTGCTGAAGTATTAGTACGATCAAGTGTTACAGTTACAGGGGCTGAAATTACACTCTTATTATCTATATCAATTGGATTTACTGTAAATGTTATATCTGAACCACTTACAAAATTACTTGGAACGCCTTTTATTCCAATAGTAGTTGAAGTACCTCCATCGACATATCCCGGTAGTTCTACACCCGCTTGCCACGACGATGCAACTGAAACATTATAACCAACTGTTTTATCCATACAACTTTGACCAATTCCATCAGCGGCTGTGGTATTCCAAGCCCATTTTACACCAGCTTCTGATGTATTTTGGCACCCGCTTGTATTATCAATGTTAAAATGAGCCGTGCAATCATCAATCGATGGTCCGCTTCCCGAACCACCACCGGAACCTCCCCCGGAACCACCTCCCCCGGAACCACCGGATGGAGAAGGTTTTGTTGGTGGCGTTGGTGTGTCTGGTGGAGGTTGTAAAAAGTACCAAGTAGCTACTCCCATTCCAATCAAAAGAATGAAAACTATGAGTAGTACAACTATGTTCATTTTAATGTACTTATATTTTTTATTTACCGACGGATGAAATGAGCTTGTAAAGTATGAATATGAATAATATAAAAACTGGGATAGCAAATATGACCCACAGGTATTTCTTGAGACTTGCAAAAATAGCATCGAGTCCACCACCTAGACCTCCTCCGAGTTCTTTTGCCATGTCTGCAGCAGCTTCTGCTGGATCTGTAATTCCATGCTGAATCATGTAAGCCGATAATGCAGCTGCGGTAATAGTTAATTTTGGATTCTTCTTAATAAAATCAAGTGCTGAACTTTTTGCAGCATCTTCAGCTTCTTTTTTTGCGGCATCTTTCGCAGCTTGTGCAGCGGCATCTTTCTCAGCTCGTGTAGCAGCTGAAGACATTTATTTATGCTAACATTTTTTTCCTGACTGTATTTTTCAGTATAAGAAATGCACTTATACGTTGCATTGTTGCATCTTCAATGTCGGTGTTGATATTCTTGTACCCAAATTCGTCTACAATTATATATTTTGGATCAAGTCTATCGGCTATAAATCCAATATCAACCCCAGAATTTCCATATATCTGCTTTGCTTTATCAGTCCACGTGTACGTGTACACATCAGCTCCTGGTGCAATAGTTTTAATGTATTTTATGTTTGTTTTTAATCGTTCATCAGAGACTCGCGCCTTTCGTACAAGATATGCACTTGAAAACAATTCAGCAAGTTGTTGCCATTTAGGAACATAACAATTGAAATTAATGTCGTCATAATTTTCACCGTGGGCATCACAATACGCCTTTGGAATACGCCCTTTCTCAACCCCATTCACAATTTCATAATCAAAAGGTACTTGATTTGTAACACCAGGTTGAGGTGTATCAGATCGTTTTTCTGGAAATTTCAACCATTTGTAAAACAATGAATTTCCTCGAGAGCACACCGCCTTTGTTGG
>Ga0114960_10001420_pt1 | contig 19244 bp, 20 predicted proteins | sample C_130625_MF_Meta_FD_92637 | JGI IMG/M metagenome (GOLD analysis project Ga0114960, IMG submission 92637) | Freshwater microbial communities from Lake Croche, Canada to study carbon cycling - C_130625_MF_MetaG | ecosystem: Environmental > Aquatic > Freshwater > Lake | place: Lake Croche, Canada... | reverse complement strand
CGTGACTACATTAAACGTGATACAATTAGCAGCACTGACCATTGACATTACACAAGGTAAGTTATTTTCATTTCATCTTAAAGGAAACCATTATGGAAAAAGAAGCCACTGTTGCAACTCGCAATCGTATTAAGAAAGATACCGTCATCAATGTATTGGTTGACACCAACCCCAAGCGTGAAGGCACACTTGCCCATGCCCGCTTTGCATTGTATGAAGACGGCATGACTGTGGGCGAGTACACTGCAGCTGGTGGACGTTCTAGCGACGTGCACTACGATGCAGCATACGAGTACATCTCCTTGACCCCTGCAGAAGAAGCCGTCGCAGCCTAACATGAAGCTACTCATCACAGGCGTCACAGAGACGCATATCAATCATCCGAATAGAGCTAGCTCTACGAAGTTCGTCTCTATACCTGAAATGATGGCCTACGCATACACACGCTTAGGCCATCAAGTAGATCACCGCGCAACTGTGGTTGGTGAGGATCTTTCAGTGTATGACACTGTGTTTGTGTACCTTTACCCGTTAGACGGCAACGCCATTGACCACGTCGGGGCTGTGTATGCATTGGAGCAAAGGCCTGATGCTTACGTATGCCTCGACGACTGGTCTTTCAGATTGATCATGCCCTCATGGTGCCACAAAATTGATGCTGAAAAGCTGCAAGATCGTACGTGGCTGGCACCATTGTTCCCATGGGGTGATACCACGAAGATGGGCTTGGATGTTCGGTCGATTAAGATGTGGGACCCATCACCACTTTGCAGAATGCCGCCTGTGCATAAACTTTCGTGGCACCAACGCAAAACTGAGTGGTACAACGCATCCCTATCGAAGGACGCCCATGTTTGGACAACAGAGCAAAACCTATCATGGCCAGTTCACAGTGTTGGTGGAAAAGCTTTGGGGCAACCGCGTATTCTTGAGGATGACGTTGTCTGGCAATATGGCCAGTACAAAGGAGTTCTGTGTCCAACTTACGCCCATGCCGGCTCTGGATGGTGGCGAGTCAGATACCTACATGCTGCTCATGCCGGCTGCGTACTTGGCGGAAGCCCTGAAGAGCTTGGAGTAATTGGCGCCCCATATGCTTGGTCCATGCAAGACCTTGAAAACATGGGAGATGCCAGTTTGCAAATGGTTGCACAAGCGCAAGCAAACAGTTTGCGTTTTGAAATTGACATTGACACGACAGTAATGAAACTTGAAAGCTACGTATGCTCATAATTCTTGAAGGCCCAGATGGTGGTGGCAAATCAACTCTCGCGGAGAAACTGCGATTGCATTTGCGCCATAAGCAGGGGATACAGCATATGGTCAAACATGGCCCCTACACAGGAGTTGATGCTGAGCACCTTTGCAGAATCTACTTCAGGTCCATGTCACCGGCATTGTCGTTTGATGACACCGTTGTCATGGATAGGTCATGGCTGTCTGAGCCTATCTACGGTGACGCGTATCGCAATGGCGTTTCACGTGTTGATATGCCACGCCGCCGTATGCTTGAGCGTACTGCACTATCACGTGGTGCAGTGGTTGTGCTTTGCCAGCCTGACTTTGATGTTTGCGCTGATGCTTTCTCAAAGCGGCCTGAGTACCTTGATACTGTAGACCAATTGCGTGATGTGTATCAAGCATACGAAACGCTGGACTTGCAAACGCATCTGCCTGTGATCCACTATGACTATATCCATGACGACGTGGAGGAGTTGTTCCTCAAGATAGCGGCTGCGTCCATCCAAAACCACGCCAGTGGTGGCGGAGCCTTTAGGTGTGGGAATATCCTAATGCTTTGCGATAAAGGCCCTCAAACCAACGTCAAATCTTCAGCCGTGGTTGTGCCTTTTGTTAACTTCCTTGACAACGATGGCCCAAGCCGTATGCTGGCGCAAGCACTGGAGCAGGAAGGCATCACCGAGCGTATGCTGTACTGGATCAATACACAAACATCGCAAGGCATGCCTGCTGATACCGGCTTTATTGACAAGCTAAAGCCATCAAGAATCTTTGCCTTAGGCAATAATGCCTACACATGGGCCCTCAACAACTCGATCAAAGCAATCAAGTTGCCACCACCTCTGCACCACATGCAGAATTACCCTGACCAACCTTACCACATCATGGAGACTTAACTTGGATTTCCCTCTCATCAAAACTGAAGAAGCCCTGATAGGACTGTACCAAGTCCTTAGAGAACACGGCACGTTACTTAGCCCACGTGGCGAGCAAACGCTGGAGATTGAGAACTTTACGTACACTGTTGCGCCGTTTGTGAGGTTCAATTCATTTGAAGGCCGCAACTTCAACTTGAACTACCTTAAACGTGAGTTTGCATGGTATGTACGTGCAAACCCATTTGACCTTTCCATTGCTGACCATGCTGCGCAATGGGGCAAGATCGTTGCCAATGGCAAGCTCAATAGCAACTATGGCTCATACTGGTTTGGTGCTCAAGGTGTTAAGTACATCATGCAGACATTGCAGGCAGACCCCATGAGTCGCCGTGCAGTCATTCCCATGTACGGTACTGATCTTGACCACACAGCACATGACGCCAAAGATGTGCCTTGCACTATTGCCATTGAGTTTAGGCTTCGCAATTCGCAATTGCACACACGTGTCATCATGCGGTCTCAGGACATTCTTTGGGGGATGGCTAATGACCTACCCACATTTAGCTTTCTCCAGGAACTGGTGGCTGTTCTATTGAATGTCAACCCGGGGCCTTTGACCGTATCAGTAGGCTCATTCCATGTGTATGATTCTCGTATGGAGATGTTCAATAGTATTTTGTCGCATAAGCGGTATATACCCATTGCAGATCCACCGCCTCGCATTTCTCGGTATGAGGCCCATCAACTGATCGAACAGTCCATCAACCCACGCTTTGGATTCTCAAAATGGCTACTGAACGTATAACCACATACAGCAAAGTCCACTATGCTGAAGAGGCCCTTAGGGAAGCCATTTACGTAATGATACGCAATGGCCACTCCATGGAGGCAATTATTGAGGCCCTCATGTCTTTAAAGATTGAGATGGTCAATGCCATGGATTGGCAAAAAGCTGTCAGCGACGCGATGTACAAACCAACGTGATATAATCCACCTGTGGGCAACCACACTAACTTGACCATTGAAAGGAAAACATATGACAAAGATTAGATGGACATCTGAAGAACGCGAGGCAGTTCTTGCCGTTGCAGTTGACTTATTTGTGCGTGACGACTACAGTGCGTATGAGGCTGTTAAGCAAGCGCAAAATGCGCTGCCATTTTCGCGGCATAGAAACTTTGCGTCCCACTCTGCAGCCAATGACTTGGTTAAAGAGATCAAAGCCAGAGCCTACAAGGTTGTGCCAATCCCTAGGGATGTATGTCCACCCACAACGCCGAGCTCTATGCCCTCAGAACCACCGAATAAGCAGCCGGAGCCTACAGTTATAGGCACAATTGACGACTTAGTGCAGGCTATAGCAAAACGCATTGCTGCAACGCTCAAACATGAGATTGCAGTAGCTGTAAAAGAGTTGGAGCATGAGTTTCATGTGCCTAAGCACAACGGAGAATACGCCACAACCGGAACCAAGCGGCCTAGAGTTATTGTGATTGGTTTGCTAGGTGATCAGGTACATGCCATCAACAATGAGTTCAAAGACACCTATGATCTGAAGTTCATTGACACCGACAGAGCCATGGGGCTATCACCCCCTGATGCTGATGCGTACCTGCTGATGAAGAACTTCATCAATCATCCGCTGTATCACAAATACCAAGGGTTCCCCAACCACGTGTTGATTGATGGTGGCATGACCGCCTTGCGGACTTGGCTCTACATAAAGGGCAAAGAGCTACTTGCTTAATTGACGGGCAGTGCGCCCCGAGGAGCTGAGCCGCCTGTCCCGCCTCCAGCTGTATTAGGCCTGTAGTCGTAAGGCTTCTTAGATGCTTGATACAGCTGGTAGCCTAGCGCCGGTGCAGTCATTGCAGTACCAATAACCTTTGCACCAGGATGTGGCGCTAATGATACTAGTCCGCCTACGCCACTAAGACCTGAAAGGATAGCGTCAACGCTGTCGCCGTTTTGATATGCATTGTAAGCATGCATAATTTCATAGCCGGATAGTCCGCCCATGATGGTATTGAAAAACGGAATCTTGGAAAGAAATGATCGTGCTTCTTCAAGGGACGCAACTCGAGCATTGGCAGCAACTCGAGCGTCTCTTGCTCTTTGAACAGCAGCCTCAGCTTGTGTGAGAGGCGCAGGTCTTGCTTGTGCTGCAGTACGCGCAGCCTCAGCAGCTTCCAACTCAGCTTGTGTAGGTATATGCTGTGCGGTTGCGTACTCGTATAGCTTACGCGCTTCTTTTTGCGCAGCCGTCTCTTCAAAGCTACGTGGAACTGCAAGACCTGAGCGGGTGGCTTTGTAATCAGGCGGTAGGCCCTTTTCAATCTGATAGTTACGTGCAGCTTCAGTAACCGAAGCACCACCCGGGCCCATTTCACCTACCACTTTTGCGTTCCATTTATCGCCTGCAAGATCACCAATGTTCAGCATCTCTTCTGATAAGCCTAGCTCAGCTGCAATTTGCTGCGCTGCTGTTCGTGCCTCGCCAGTCTGTTGCGCTGCAGCACGTGCTGCGTTGTATCGCGCTTCAGCGTTACGCATTGCATCACTATGCGCATCAGCAAAGGTCTCAAAGCGATTTTGCGCATTTGCAAGTGTAGCTTCTGTAATGGCAAGTCGTGTGCGTGCAGCTGTTGTGCTAGGAGAACGATACTGCGGTGCACGGGACCCGCCAAATGCACCAGCAGCAGCTGATAGGTATTCCCCATTCAATGTAGGCGTGCCACCCTCAGGTGTGGTGCCTGGGCCTGGAGCACTGGCACCTTGCACAGGTGTTGCTGCACCATACGAAAAATTGCCTTTTTCATCATGCAATTCTGGCAGTATATCTGCCAGCATAGACTTTGGCGCGTTTGCGGTTTTGGTTTCGTCGCCCATATTATGTCCTATCGGTAAGGTGACTTGCTAACCAAGTCTTGATATGTTGCAGCAAACTCTTTAACCAACTGTTTGTATGGCGCAGATCTAAAGAATGACGCTGTTGTTGCACGAGGATTCTGATCAAAGTATTCAGTTTGCGCCTCAGCCATTTTGCCCATGTACACGTTTGTGACTTTGTTCTTGGCTGCAAGATACATGATGAAAGATGCTGGATCAGTATTCTTGAACCCGGGCTCAGCCATCTTTTGCGCATCAAACGTGCTGATCTGTGGGCCATAAATTGACTTGCCCTGCTTCATCACAGCTTGGTTCAAATCAGAGATGAGTTGCATCACGTTACGAGCAACTGCTTGCTCTTTTGGATTCAGCTCCAACTTGGCAACAGCATCGCCTACAGGCGCTGCAAGAGTGCCCCATGGCGTGGTGATGCCGCTTTCAGCAGCTTGTGCCAATGCATACATTGGGCCTTGGTGCGTCAATAGTCCCACCACACGTGGATTGGCTTTGACCAACTGTATCAGCTCATTGAACTTGGTGTTGTTGATGTCAACAGTCGCAGCATCATAGCCTGCCAGCAAGTCGTGCTTTTGTACATACGGCGCAGTGCGCTTTTCAGCTTCTTTTTCCTGTATTGAAAGATTTGACTTATTGACTTCAGCTGTAGCTGCTTGTGCCGCTCTTGCGTTTTCCAATTCCAAAGCACGACGTTGTGCGCCTGATGCATTAGCAGGAATGCTTACTGCCGTAGATAGCATACCTGGAGCAGGGGCTGCTGCTGATACAGGGGCTGCTGCTGATACAGGGGCTGCTGCAGCAGCACTTGATACGGGTATCATAGCTTTCTGTGCTCGCAATTTCAACTCACGATCAAGCGCAACAACATCACTCATAGCACGTGTAGCGCCTGCTGTATCTTTTGCTTGCTGTGCTGCCAGCAATCTTGCCTCAGCTTTTTGTTTTTCTGCTTGCAGTATAGGGATTGCGTTGGCATCTTTAGCAGCCTGATCTGCAGGTGCCACACGCATAGGCGCTGCAGCTACAACAGGTGCAGGGGCAGCTACAACAGGTGCAGGGGCAGCTACAACAGGTGCAGGTGCAGGTGCTACAGCAGGTGCAACAGGCTCTTGTGCAGTGGCAGCAGTAGGCTCAATCCGTTTGGTAATGATTCGCCCATCAGGTCCTAAATCATAATAAGCAGTGGGGCTTAAATCTAATGCCCAGTTTTCAGGCTTTGCTAACATTTTAGGCAGCATTCTTGCAGCCGTTGAGTTTGGATTGCTTTGCGCCTCAGCCACAAGTGCTTTTGAAAGCCGCAGATTAGGGGCAGGCTCTACAACACCAGCAGCTGCAAGCATTGCAGTAGGCGCTATAGAGGCAGGGGCTGCTGCAGCAACAGGGAGAGGCACAGCAGCAGCTACTGGTGCACGTGCAGGCTCACCAATAGTGACTGCTGGAATAGTTGCACCGCCACTAGATACTGAAGGCAACGCAATAGGCGGTTCAATCTTAACGCCAAGTTTTGCAGCTTGTTCTGCACCAACCTTATCAACAAACTCAGCATTTGCACGTGCTCGTGCCGCTTGATCATTGCCTGCGCCTAACAAATCAAGTTGCAATTTGAATTGCGCATTTTGCAGTTCAAGTTGCTTAACTTTTTGCCCAAACAGCGCTTGATCTTGCGCCAGTAGCAATTGCTTTTGCGAAATATCGGTGGTCTGCGCTTGATTAACCATGCCTGCATAGCCCTTCACCAGCTCACCTACTTTAGGGCTCTTGGCAGCTATAGCAAGATATGCCTTAGGATCAATTTGTTGCAATTGACCAGCTACAGCAGGTGGCACTGTGCCATCTTGCAAGTCTTTTGCAAGTGCAACAGGGTTTGCACCTACAGCACTTGCAAGCATTCCCATAGCTTCAGCTTGGTTTTGTGCTTCAAATTTCTGTGCCGCGATGGAAGCTTTCAATGCTGCAATGTTTGGAGCTTGTATTTGACGCTCACGCTCTTGCTGGCTTAAAAGTGAGCCTGCGCGACCTAGGCCTTCACCAAAAGAGCCTGTGCGACCTGGGTCAAGAAATGCGCCTGCAATTCCCCACCAGTCAGTTTGGTTGTTACGTGCGTCTAGGCTTTCAGCAACTTTTTGCAAAGCCGCCAAGTACTCTGTTTGCGCCGCGTCAGACAGCCCAGTAGGCGCAGCAGGAATTGTAGGTAATGCCATGATTGCCCTTTACTTAAGCCAGCCTTGGATCTTATCGCCTATCCATGACCCAAATGAACTATTGGATAAGCCCCCAACAATGCCACCAAGCCCTGCAATTTGCGACAATGGCGATGACGAGTACTGCCCTGCTTGACCCGGGCCTTCATACGTACTAGTCACTGATGTAGGCATGTTGTAGCCACGTAGCAAGTTGGCTTCAGTACTTAATGTTTGCAATGGAAATAACTGCTGATTTTGTGCATTTGTTTGCTGCTGCGCGCCCATAGTGGACAACGCGTTAATGTCATTCAAATTGAATTGCTGCTGCCCGGCGCCAAGATTCTGCGCTGCTTGCGCGCCTGACAATTGCATCTGCCCCTGCGCGCCAGCTTGTTGACCTGCAAGTTGCCCGAGATTGCCATACAAACTGGCTAAATTTTGTCCAGCCTGAGCGCCTGACAATTGCATCTGCCCCTGCGCACCAGCTTGGTTACCTGCAAGCTGTCCAAGATTGCCATACAAACTGGCTAGATTCTGCGCTGCCTGAGCGCTTGACAATTGCATTTGCCCTTGCGCACCAGCTTGTTGACCTGCAAGTTGCCCGAGATTGCCATACATATTGGCTTGGTTTTGTGCTGCTTGCAACGCTTGCGTGTAGCCACTTTGTAACGCGCCGGCTTGCAATCCTGTAACGCCTACGCCTGCATTGGCAATATTCTGTGCTAGCGCATTGGCGCCACGTTGTGAGCCAAACTGGCCTGCGCCAACAATGCCTGCTGTAGTTTGTGGCGCCAGATTTTGCGATATGTTTTGATTGCCTAAAGCGCCAATAGACTCCACTACGTTTTGCGTGTAGGGATTCATGTACTGCTGCACAGTTTGATATGTTGGTGCAGCTGCAGCTTGCATGTAAGGCTGCGCAGCGCCTACGATGTTGGTCCCCATTGCGCTATTGATTGCAGAGCCTGCTTGCTGCAATGGCTGCGCAGTAGCTTGCATATAAGGCTGCGCAGCGCCTACGATATTAGTTCCTAATGCAGTATTGATTGCAGAACCTGCTTGCTGCAATGGTTGCGCAGTAGCTTGCATGTAAGGCTGCGCAGAGCCCGAAATGTTAGCACTTAATGCATTGTTTATTGCGTTACCTGCTTGCTGCACGTAAGGCTGCGTGGCCCCTACACTTGAGCCTGCAAGATTGTACGCTTGCTGTTGCAAAGGTTGTGTGCCAACGTACTGCGCACCTTGTACAGCAGCTTGCCCTTGCTGCGCAATGTTGTTAAGGTAGTCAGTGTAAAAAGCAGGCGCGGTTGTGGCCTGCGCTGTTGTCGATTTAATGTCCGCTAAAGGGGTGCCTGCGCCAAGATCTGCCATGATTTATCCTTTGAGGTATTCTAAAGGCGACTTGGCCTTTGGGGGTATTTTGTCAACAGGTGCTGAGCGCTTATGCTTACGAATTGCTTGCCGCATTTCATCGAGTCTTTTTGCGCCTGCATCTGAAGAGCCATTACCTAATGCTGCAACCGTGTCAGCGTCAAACACGTATTCGCCATCAGCAAGCATGGCAGGAATATCGTCGGATTGACCGTCGCCTTTACCTTTGACATAATGACCTGTTGCGCCTGTAATGAACTCAGGCTGATGGTGCGCAAGGCCGCCACGCTTATAACCTTGCGGGGCTGCACGATTTGCCAATGCTGCAATAGTAGGGCCGTGCCCAAAAGCCAATTGCGGCAAGTCTCTTAATATAGACGCGTTTTGCTGCGCAGAACCCGTGGATAGATTAGTTGGGTCTAAAAACCCACCAGGGTTTTTGCCTTGGTCTTGCGTGCTCAACATGTTAATAGCCAATTGAGAAAGATTAGGCTGCGACCCGCCACTACTACCAAGCGCTTTTGCAATGTCTTTTGCAATATTTGAAGGCGTGCCTGCTTCAGCAAGCTGCTTGAGCGCGTTTGCGTTGCCTAATGTTGCCAAGTCATAAAGCGATGATCCTAGGCCAGTTGTGCCGTACGCAGCTGCAAGAGCTTCAGGGCTTAATAAACCTTGCGCAGCCATACTTGCACCAAGAGCGCCAGGAGCCATGCCCGATGCAACAGCTTCATTTGTCAATGCTGTTCCTGTTGCACCGCCATACCCAGAAGCTAGTGGGCTTGCTGCTGCGTCAAAGAGACTGCCACTTCCACCAAACTGCGCAGCGGCGTTGTAAGCGCCACTACCAACTAAAGATGCTGGTATCCCGGCGTTAATTGCAGCATTCAATGCTGATGCGTTCATGCCATAACCGGCGCTGCCCATCATCGACTCCATTGCAGCAGGCGTAAGATGCGGTGCAGCAACTGCAGTTTCCGCTACAGGCGCAACTGCAGTTTCAGCTACAGGCGCGGCCGCGCCTGTAATAGCGTCATACGCAAGAGGCGCCGCATAAGTAAGTAAGGCTGCGCCTGCTGCGTTATTTGCAACTTGATTCCAGTCATTGCCTTGTGCACGAGAGATCAAGCCATTGGCAGCTGCAGCTCCGGCTGGGCCGCCAAAGTAGGCAGCAGCCGTAACAGCAGCTGCGTTAACCAGCTCATTGCTAGTTAGCTCTTTGCCTAGTGCGCCTAAGCCACTTGTGCTACTATCTGTTGTAAGTGTCTTAGATAGATCATCAAAGTTAATGCCTAAAAACCCACCCCCACCACCAAATAATCCACCTCCTCCAGATGACCTTTGCCCTTCTTGCGTTACGTTCCCTTCAGGGTCATAGAACCTGACCATGTTTGTTGCGGGGTCATAGCTTGTATAGGCCGCATTTCTATCCGCAAAAGCTCTTTGTTCTCCTTTTCCACCAGATGTACTCTCGTACATCCCAGTTGACTCAATTGCGCCACTAGCGATTTTTTTCTCAAAGTCAATTTGCTTTTGGCTTTTTTTGTACGTTGGGTCATCGGCAAAAGTAATTGTTGGCCCGCCCCGGCCATTAGGGTTTTCGGTTATGACGGGAACCATGCCAACTCGACCAATCAATTGGTTTCCGCCGGCGCCCCTGTCTCTGCCGCCTGCTGCGCCGCCGTAAATTGGCGCGCCGTATCCCACAGGCAACGCAATTTCATTATTGTCTTCGTCTCTTGCTCGTGTGGTTCCGGGTACGTAAGCTTGTGTATACGCAGGTGCTGCTGGCGCTGCTGCAGCAGGTGGTGACATGCTGTAGTTAGTTACACCAGCGGCTCTAGCTGCCGCAGGTGTGCCATACGCTGTCCCGTCTGGGCCGTAGACAACTACTTGTATGCCTGCTTCTCCCATCCCCACTGGGTTATTTGGGTCAAATGGAGGCGGTTCAGCTTTTGATCTACTTTCTTGTTGTAGTGCACCACCTAGTGGTAGTGCAGGCCCAGGCATCTTTTCTAAATCGCTAACCGGTGCAGGCCCAGGCATCTTTTCTAAATCGCTAACCGGTGCAGGCCCAGGCATCTTTTCTAAATCGCTAACCGGTGCTGGTGCAGGCGCTGGCGTGTTAACAACTTTCTCAATTGCTTGACTTACCCATCCCATGGTTAGCCCCTTAAATGAAATGTTGCAGAGTACGTGCGATCCACACCCTCATTCACTTTTGCAACTGTGGTTGGGTATTTGAAAAACTTACCTAAACTGTTCAAAGAAGGGTCATCATAATACGTCACAGCATCAACAAATCGCCTTTTTGCTTGCTTTAGCATGGACTCAATGCCATCCACTAAATCTTTTAGTCCACCTGCATTGATGGCGTGAAACTCCATGGTGTCAGGTTTATCAGTATGCTCATCCACAAGAAAAATGGTTTTGCCTACGTAGTAGTAAATACGGCCTTGCGCAACATACTGTAGAAACGTGTTTTTAGCATCATCCAAAGTGTACTCACGACCTGCATGATGCTTGTCGTAATCAGCTTCAATGATGTCAAACAGTTCTTTTATTCCTGCCATTTTATGGTGCCCCTACTGACATAATGCCAACCAATGACTTGGCCCAATCTTGCCATGTCTTAAAGCCAGTCTGATCAGGCACGCCTGAGTTTGCAAAATAGCCAATGCCCTGTACACCATTGGCCCAATCTCGCCAGTGATCTTCAGGCACCATGCCTAATTGCTGCGCAGCAAACAGCTCATTCATGAGGGCGCACCATCTATCCCATGTAAGCCCGCGCGGGTCATATGTAGTCATTACGGGTTTCCTGTGCTGCGTTCATCGCCAACATTAACACTCAGGAGTATTTTACCTGTTTCGTAGTTCCCATTGAAAGTATTTGACTCAAATCGTAAGCGCATTTCACGGCGCTGCTCACGCATGTCAACTTTAAGCGTAGTAGGCGAGAAGACATAGGGGTCAGAGTCAACGTCTACATCATCAGCGTAGCCCTTACCTGTAACCACTAAACTCATATCACCTGACTGGACAAAGTCAGGCTCCATACGCTCAATGCGCATCCAGCGATTTGCGCCTTGCACTTGATCTTGCCCAGGCCCACCAGTTACCCACCCAATATTGTTAGTCTCAAAGAAGGATTGCACAGCATCAACATTGGTTAGGTACACTTGATTTGCGCCAGTTTCATGCTGCCACAATGTATACTTGCTTTCAGTGTTTGCAACATTGCCACCCCAAATAGGATAGTGGAACACTTCTGAAAACACACCAGCAGATCGAGCTGCCCCGGGGGCAAATCCTGCGTCGTACCAGACTTGATCACGCACATTGAAAATGATGGCGTTGTTGCATTCAATAGCATCACCTGATGGGTAAAACCACCAGATCTCACCCCAACGTGGTATTTTTGCAGCCCAAACTTTTTGTCGTTGGCTGTAGTTTATGTTGTCAAAGAAGAAATTGATGTTGGTGTTATTGGCAACTTCTTGGACCACGCCGTTGTACATCAAAAAGCGATCAACCGCAACCCAATAGATAATGCCATCATACTCAATAACGCATTGACTCGACATGATAGATGTTTGCGTTGAGATGATGTCGTACCGCCAGTACAGCGTAGAAGTCCCTACCGTGGTGGGCGCATAGGTTACCCTGGTCAGCTGGTCGAGTGACCAGAAGAGGCCCGCAGGGGACGTCGTGCCGCCTCTGAGCGCTATGCCCTTAACAATCTTGGTTGCTGAGACATTGTTGGCGTTGGCATCAGCACCAACCCAGTTGTTGAAGTCACCTGCACTGCAATTTTGGATAAGGCCATTGTTACCATAGACAAATAGGTACGGGTAGAGCATGCATGCCCCGCCTGATACTGAGATATTATTATCAAAAGTCAGTGTCTGCGCGCCATTAGTGCCGCTTGCAGATAGCGTTACAACCGTTGTACTGGCGCCTACAACAGACGTAACCACAGTTGTGTTTGCAGGTACACCCCCACCGGTGACTGATTGGCCTGCGCCAACGTTGTAATTCAAACTAGAGATGGTAAACGTTGTCCCAGTTGATATAGTGCCTGCAACAGAAAAGACGCCTACCTTGCTTAATGACCCACCTGGAAATGTCCCAGACAGCACCGGCGTATTGATGGTGTTGTCAATGTACTTTAAGTTTTGACCCGGGTGTGCAACAACTTGCAAAGCGCCTGCGCCATCATTGTAGCCAACATCAAATTGCCACAAGTTATTAACGTTTGCAGTAAAGTTTGATAAGCTAATATTGATAGGGCCTGAGCCTACGCCATCAGTATTTGACGTTTGCCATTGCTGCAAGTAATTAGCAGAGCCTGAATACACGTAATTCAGACCTTCTTGCGACTGCATTACCATGCCACGACTAATCTCACTGGCGTTTAAAAATATGGCGTTGTAGCCCCCGATTTTACGAGCACGACCGCGTTGAAATCTAACCCATAGCCCGTCAACGTGCATTGGCGAGTCAAACAGTGTACCGTCACGCTGAATGCCAGCTTTAATAGCCAATGAAATGACGTTAGCTGCCATTAAAAGCTGCCTCCAGCAATGCCACTAGTAAATGTGCCAGTACCATTCATAGTCAAACCCGCAGCATTGTAGTAGCCTGCTTGCGCATTGGCAATCACAAAGCCTACTTGGCTTGAGCCTACTAAGTACATACCTGAGTTAATGTCGCCTGTAAATTTAAGTGATGGCGTAGCAAGTGAGCCATTACCTAACGTTAATGTGGTAATACTACTTGCTGTGCCTGAAGCGGCATTGTAGACATTGGTACCGTCACAAATTACAACAAGCGAAGTGCTTTGCCCAATAGCAAGAGTTGCGCCACCAACTGCAGACGTTTTTACAGTAAAGCTAAACGCCCCTGTTGTGTTATTTGCTATTGTGTAAAGCTGCACCGTGGAAGGCACCACAATAATCTGGTTGCTGGTTAAAGTGCCTGTATACGCTTGAATTGTATTGGCGCCTTGGGCGGACGTCAGAGTTGTAGTGCCTCCAGTAACCACCAGGGACAACTGAGTGTATGCAAAAGAATTTGACCTACCATAACCAAAGGTATTCCATCCAGTGCCACTGGAGACCAGGACAAGGGACTCAGTCAATTGCAGTTGCTGATTTGCATTACCGTCAATGGTGTCAGTACCTGCAGGTGTAAGAGTTAGAATGCCTGACCCATTATTGCGAAGCATGCAGAACCAGTTGGCGCCTGCAGTGGCTGCTGACGGCAACGTAATTGTGCCTGCGCCACCGCCCCATACAACAAACTTGGCCTGTACAGTAACTGGCAATGTTGTGTTGGTGTAGTAATTGACAATCTGATAGCTCTGATTGAGCGTTGCGCCAATGGCTGTTAGGCCGTAGCCTGCTAAAGTTGCTGCATTTGCAGCTGACGTACCCGCGCCAAAAGTTACAGTCGCCCAAGAACCTGATGTGGTGCTATTGTCAGTAAGATAAATGAAGTACGCAACGCCGGATGCAGCAGAAACAATCGTGCCTCCGCCATTGTTCTTAACTGTAAACGCCAGTGAGCCAACATTGCGAATCAGAATTGATTGGCCCGTTGATACTTGCGTTGCAGCCGGCAGCGTTAATGATAAGCCAGAATACGTTGTAGTAGTGACCTCAATAATGCTGCTGACAGGCGTAGTGTTATTGCCATTGATAGGCCAATCAAGTGTGGTGTCAGCTGTAAGGCTAAGATACTCGTAGCTAACATCTGAAGGCTGAATCGTTTGCCCAGTAAATGGGTTGGTGTATGTTGTCATGATTAAGAATCCTGAACTATGGCTTGACGATCGCCAATACGTAACGTGTCTTCAGTCTTCAAGGCAGCCAATGCAGCGTCAAACATTTGACCCCAAACTGCAAGTCGCGCGTCGTCTTTCAAAAATGGCGCAGTTTGCTTTAGCGTACCAAACAACATAACGTTAGGCGCATTCTGTGTTAGCCAGTTTGTCTGATTGGCAGACGACAGGGGAGTAAGACGCGTGTAGCAAAGCGTTTGAAAAGCAAAATTGCTTGAGGGAGTAGGCGCAATAAACCAATTATCGTAGTCGTAATCGGCGTAGTACAACGGCGTGCCAGTTGACGTGGCGTTAGGCCAGTACTGGCTTAAGTATTCTAATTTACGCAGCAAAATAGGTTGCTTTTCACCTGCTGTTGTAGTGAGTGTCATAGACACAGTCTTGCGCCATCTTGCAGGTTTTTGGATGACAGGGTTGCCGGACGTCATATTGCCATTGGCAACAACCATTTGACCCAACGTCTTAATGGTCTCTGCAATCTCAAACTCAGCCAACGCAATGGCCTGCGGTATGAATGCAACAACTGCTGCATCTTTACGCTCAAGATACTGCAAAACGCTACTACTGAGGCTATCATACGTTAAGACAAAAGACGGCGTTGTCATGTTGTAGCCTCGGATAAATTATGCGCAAGTCCGCGTAGCTATTGTATCAACGATTATGCCTGCGCCAGCATTGATTCTGCGGCGTCTTGGACATGGTCTACCCGAGCCAACCAGCCCTTTAGGAACTTTTGCTGGGACGGATTGTTGGTTGCAAGGCCGCTGTAAAAGCGTTGCTTCTGGTCGGCAAAGTTCTTCAGCAACACGGTGGGGTCGGTCTTGGCAACCCGGCCCAGAGTCCCAGAGCCAATGACGCCGTCATCAATGGCCCCCACAGCCCGCTGAAGGAACTTTGCGGCTCGGGAGACCCCCGCATTCACCGCAAAATCAAAGACGGCGTAATCGACGCCTGCGGGCAGGTCATCGCCCTTGACCTTGTCCCAGTACATTTGCTTGTAGAACGGCTTTACCGCATCCTTGGTCAGCGCTTTCATCTCTCCCGGTTGGATGGCGCGGCCAAGGTACGCGCCCCAAGCGCCGATAGTGACTCCGAGATTGGTCTCACCTCCGGCATCGTCTTTGTCCCAAACGTAGCCACCCTCGGACTGGATCACCCGGTCGAAGGACATATCGAAGTTGGCGTTCATTTAATCGCCTCCGCCTTGGCAAGCAGTTCGGTTTTTTCCTTGCTGCCCGCAGATGAGCCAAAGTAGAAGTTGACCACCTGTTCTGCTTTTGCAGACAAGTAGCCAATCAAAGTGCCTGCCAGTACGGAATCGATAACAGCAAAACCGCCTAGCGTTGCAATCACCACCCCGATGAACGCGCCGACAATGAGGATTGCCAGCGACGGCACAAGCATGGACTTGGTTGCAATTTGCATGTCACGCGCAGATTTCCTGTCTTCCACGGTGAGCTTGGCAAAGTCAAGGTTCATGGACTGAGCTTGCTTCTTCAGTTCCAGTTCGGCAAGCTGGATAGAGGCTACTTGCTCGGATGTCAACTTGCCGCTGCTGATAACGTCTTGCACTTGCTCAGGTTCAACACCAATTGCTTTAGCAAGTGCCGCTACACCCATACCAGCAAGCGGCCCAGCCAAACATGTTGCAATGGTGGGTGCGAGTGTTTTAAGCCATTCCATTTGTTTCTCCTGCTTTAACTTCGTCCATATGGCTACCGACCTTCAGGCCAGACAACCACCCAATCAAGCCGCCGACAATGGTCTGGAACGCGGGGCCGATAATTTCAAAAATCTTGGTGTTGTCCACTTCCTTGACAAACAGCCCATGCACAAGCGCCGCGATAAGGACAACGACAACAGAACAAAGAGTGGCGGTCACCATCATGGTCACCCAGTAAATCAGTTTGTCTTTAGCGTCCATCACTTTGCCCTTTCATACAACTGTTCAATCCTTGCGCGGACTTTCATGCTGTCGGCGTTGCCCAGTACGCCCCCCAGATTGGAGTAGAGCAGCGTTAGCTGCTCCTTGGTACATACCGGCCCTGACTCCTCCAGCCACTCCCACACTTTGCTTGAACGCTCTTTGGGGTCATGGTTGGAATACGCAATGTTCAAGAACTCAGATACGCTGCACTCACGCCTGACTGTCGCGCCGTAAACAAACGACAGAAGGATAAGGGGTATGAGCCAGCGCACATTGGATTTACTCTACGGAGTCAGCGTCCGGTTGGGGTGCTTGTTTAACTGCTTCGGCCTGAATTGCTCCGACAAGCTGAAACACCTCGCCGTAAGGGCGGGATGCCATGTATTGCAGGACTGCGTTAACGAGGTCGATTGGTAGGGTGATGCTTTCCATTAGGCGCTCCAAGGTAGTGCTTGTGAAGTGGGGGATACTGGTGGGGTAATCATGCTGTCGATCTGGCCCTGCACACACGCCTCCATGTTGGAGATGGTCTGCGGGTCAACCCAGCCAACCACTTGGGCTTGGGTCAGGCTGGCGTAGGGCGTGAACGCCTCGCCCTGCTGGATGGTGTACTGCTGGCTGAAGCCAATCTCAGCGGTGTGTGCGCCGTCTACCCCGGTGGTGAGGTAGTTGACGTTCACGACAACATCGGTCTGCCCATCGACTTGGGGCAATGTGTACATGGTTTGCACGGTGGTGGTAAAAGTGGTCATGGTAAGTCCTTCAATGGTTAGGGGTGGGTTGCTTTGTAGGCATCAAATTCTGCCTTGAGTTCTTGGATAGCTTTGACCAAGTAGGGAACAAGATTTTGGGTGATGCCCATGACTCTGCCATCTTCATCAACCCACTGCTTCTCTGCTTCGTTTGCAGCGTGGGTATTAATTTGGTCGGGCAGGACTTGTTGGTACTCTTGGGCAATAAAGCCAACTTCGTGCTTGTCGTTTTCTTTGTAATCAAATTCAACAGGGCGCAGGGCCAAAATCTTGTCAAGGCCACTTGCCACATCAACGATGTTTTTCTTAATGCGTTGGTCAGAAGTAATTGACCATGCTGCGGAGTTGTTGCCTTGGTAAGAGCCGCCGCCGCCTGCGTTAATAAAAGCTGTTGCAATCCCTTTCCCGCTTGTTGCAAATGTGCCTATTACTATTTCATCATGCGTACCTACCGCTGAACCCAGAACACCTAAACCAATAAATACATTGCTGTAACCTGTGGTTATGTTATTACCAGCTTGATGCCCTATAGCAGTATTGTTTCCCCCAGTAGTTTGGCTATAAAGAGCTTGATAACCAACAGCGTTACTTTGAGAGGCGGTGGTGTTGTTTCCAAGTGCGCCTGCTCCAACGGCAATGTTGTTGCCTCCCGTGGTGTTGTTTCGCAATGCAGCATTAACGCTGCCGTCATACCCACCAATGGCTGTGTTTGAAGCACCAGTGGTATTTGCATATAGAGCTTGCACACCAAATGCTGTAAGTGTTCCAGTGGTATTACTGTTTCCAGCTTGATACCCCACTGCTGTGTTGTTGGAGGCGGTGGTGTTGGAATATAGAGACTGATACCCCAATGCAGTATTGTTAGAGCCTGTGGTGTTGCCGTAAAGTGCTTGATTTCCTACAACGGTATTACTTCCGGCAGTTGTGTTGTTGTACAACGCATCTTTACCCACCGCAGTATTTCCAGAGCCGGTTGTGTTTGCTTGTCCTGCGTTTAGACCAATAGCAGTAAAGTCTGTGCCAACGGTGTTGTACCGAGCGGCATATAGGCCAACGGCGGTAATTGTTCCAGTGGTGTTGGTAGTGCCAGCTTGGTAGCCTATGGCAACAGAATTAGCACCTGTGTTGGCGCTTAGTGCGGCATTACCTATGGCTACGTTATTAGCGCCAGTAATGTTGGTTTGTAGTGCGTTTACGCCAACCGCCACATTGTCGGCTCCAGTGGTAATTGCTTTACCCGCTTGATAGCCTATGCCCGTGTTGTTGCTGGCGGTGGTGTTGGAAGTAAGGGCTTGATAGCCCATAGCGGTGTTGTTGCCGCCCGTTGTATTTGCATTTAAGGCGTTATATCCAATCGCAGTTAGCTGTGCGCCAGTTGTATTTGAAAATGCAGCCGAAGGCCCTACAGCCACGTTGTAAGCGGCGGTAGTATTGGAATAGAGTGCGTTTACACCAATTCCTAAATTTTGTGCGCCAGTTGAGTTTGCTTGCAAAACATTAGGCCCAAGTGCCACATTCGTAGCTACAGCACCACCGCCTCGGCCTACGGTGAGTCCGTAAATGGATGCATCTCCATTTACATCTAATTTTTTGCTTGGCGAAGTAGTACCAATCCCCACGTTGCCGCTGGAGTCAATACGCATCCGTTCTGCTGGGGTTGTTGAATCTGATGATGTACTAAATGTCAGATTACCGTTGATATTTGTTGATGTAGTGCCTTGGGATGTAATAAGGTCAACTCTTGCGGCCTCAGTGGATACACCTGTGCGTCCTTGTCCCCACAACGAAACCCTTGCATTATTTGTAGGATTTGTCGCTGCTTGATTTCCAGCAATAGTTAAAGTGGTCGGGCCGTTTGTGTTGGTAGTATCGTCTTCAAGGGTTAAAGCTGACCTTTGAGTAATTTTGTAAGAACCGCTATTTGAGGCATTTGCAATATAGACTCTTGAAGATGATGGATTGGTAGTACCAATCCCCACATTGCCGCTGGAGTCAATGGTTTGGCGCACATTGCCATCACCGTCCGACAGCACGATGTAGTTGCTGCCAGTAGCAGAGATGGGAGCAGCAGAACCGCTGTAGTTACCAAGGATGACGTTCTTACCTCCCGTGGTAACGCTTTGTCCAGAGCCTTGCCCAAGG
>Ga0114960_10001418_pt1 | contig 19264 bp, 20 predicted proteins | sample C_130625_MF_Meta_FD_92637 | JGI IMG/M metagenome (GOLD analysis project Ga0114960, IMG submission 92637) | Freshwater microbial communities from Lake Croche, Canada to study carbon cycling - C_130625_MF_MetaG | ecosystem: Environmental > Aquatic > Freshwater > Lake | place: Lake Croche, Canada... | reverse complement strand
GTGCGATTTTCTTCCACTTCCGTGCGGATAAAGCAAAGACTGCTTTTCCAGCGTTTTTCTTGTTAACTTTGATTTCGATTACCCTCGCAATTAACTAAGCAGAACTTTTAAAATGTCTAACCGCCGACTCGAAATTTTGCGAGCAATTGTCGATGAATATGTCGCCACGCAAGAACCTGTTGGCTCAAAAGCAATTGCTGATCGTCACGGATTAGGTATTTCGCCTGCAACTATTCGCAACGAAATGGCTGTGCTTGAAGAAGAAGGTTTGATTGCCCAGCCGCATACCAGCGCTGGCCGCATTCCAACTGATTCTGGTTATCGCTTATTCGTTGATCGCATTGAAACTGTTAAGCCACTTTCTGCTGCCGAGCGTCGCGCAATTGAAACTTTTCTTGAAGGTGCCCTTGATTTAGATGATGTAGTGATGCGCACAGTTCGACTACTCGCTGATGTCACCAAGCAGGTTGCCGTTGTTCAGTATCCTTCAATGATTAATTCTAAGGTGCGCCACGTTGAACTTGTTTCGCTTACGGCCTCGCGACTAATGATGATTCTGATTACTGATTCTGGTCGAGTTGAACAACGAGTAGTCGAATTAAGTAATGAAGTAAATGATATTTTCATTGCGAGCTTGCGAAATCAGATTAATAATGCTCTAGCTGGATATCGATTGCCTGAGGTTGCAGATCGCATCACTGGCATTATGGATATTTATTCTGCGCACGAACGCAAAGATGTCGCACTATTGATTTCAGCACTTTTGGAAATGTCGATGGAGCGCCCTGAAGAAAAAATTGTGTTGGCAGGAACTTCGAATTTAGCTCGCTTTAGTGAGGATTTCTCAACTCAGATTCACCCGGTGCTAGAGGCGCTTGAAGAGCAGGTAGTTCTATTACGCCTACTTGGCGATGCTAACGAGAGTGTAAAAGTGCGCATTGGCCATGAACAGCAAGTGGCTAATTTGCAGCAAACCAGTTTGGTAACTGTTGGTTACGGCATAGATAATTCTCCTTTGGGGGCGCTCGGTATTTTGGGCCCAACTCGAATGGATTACGCGAGTTCAATGGCAACCGTTGGCGCTGTAGCTCGTTACATCAGTCGTTATTTAACAGAGGGTGCATAAGTGGCAGATCATTACCAAGCGCTGGGTGTGTCTCGCGATGCATCTGGCGATGAAATAAAGAAGGCATATCGCAAACTTGCTCGTGAATTGCATCCCGATGTGAATCCAGATCCAGCTACCCAAGAAAAATTCAAAGAAGTAACTGCTGCTTATGACACGTTGAGCGACCCACAAAAGCGTCAGCAATATGACATGGGCGGAAGCAACATGGGCGGCTTTGGTGGGTTCGGAAACGCCGGAGGATTCAGCGACATCATGGATGCTTTCTTCGGTGGTGGCACTGCAAATCGTGGTCCGCGTCCACGCATGCGAGCTGGCCAAGATGCGTTAATTCGCATTGAAGTGGATTTAAATGAAGCCTGTTTTGGAACCGAGCGCACCATCACTTTGGAAAGCGCAGTGGTTTGTTCTAAATGCACCGGTAGTGGTTGCGCTGATAATTCAACACCACAAACTTGTCCGATCTGTAAGGGTCGCGGCGAAACGCAACAAGTAACTCGATCCTTTATTGGTCAAGTAATGACATCACGCCCTTGTAATAATTGTGGGGGTTACGGTTCGACTATTCCGAATCCATGCCGTGAATGTTCTGGCGATGGTCGGGTACGTGCTCGTCAAACAATTGAGATCAAAGTTCCAGCCGGTGTTGAAACTGGTAATCGAATTCAAATGTCTGGCCGTGGTGAAGTTGGTGCCGGCGGTGGCCCAGCTGGTGATTTATATGTAGAAATCGTCGAGACTGCTCATGAAACTTTGATGCGCGAAGGCGATAATTTGCACTTGGCGCTGGCTGTAACAATGGCTGCGGCAACGCTAGGCACAAAAGTAAAAGTCGAAACGCTTGATGGCCCAATCGAAGTAGAAGTTAAAGCCGGCACTCAAAGTGGCGCCACCATTACGGTTAAGGGCAAAGGCATGACTCATCTGCGCCGTGGCACTCGCGGTGATCTGATTGTCCATGTCGAAGTAAAGATTCCGACGAAATTGAATAAGGCCGAAGAAGAGTTAATGCGTAAGTTTGCCGAATTACGCGGCGAAAAAGCCGGAGAGGTCGAGATTAAGGATCACGACCAAAGTTTCTTCCATAAACTTCGTGGCGCCTTCGGTCGCTAAATGTTAACTCTATTTTTTGTGCCAGATTTACCAACTCAAGTTGGCGCTGGCTATTCGTTTAATTCTGAAGATGCCAACCATGCAATTAAAGTTCTGCGTATTGAAGTTGGTGAGATCTTCCGAGTCTCTGATGGCGCTGGCGGTTGGGCCAATGTTCAGGTTAAAGAAGTAACAAAGCGATCACTTGAAACAACAGTGCTAGAAGTTGGTCGCCAAGAGCCGCTAGAAATTAAATTTACCGTTGTGCAAGCACTGCCTAAAAGTGATCGCGCAAAAGAGGCAGTGGAATTATTAACCGAAGCTGGCGCTGATGTAATTGTGCCTTGGCTGGCAAATCGTTCGATTAGTCGTACTGAGGTAATTAGTAAATTTGCGACCACAGCCCGCGAAGCAAGTAAGCAATCTCGCCGCCTTTTCATTCCGCAGTTACATGAAACTGTTAAAGAGAAAGGCGTAATTGAACTAATTAAAGGTGCAGATTTAGCGCTGGTGTTTCACGAAAGTGCCCAAGTTAAATTGAGCGAAATTATTACGCCAGAGATTAAGGCGAAAAATGTAGTAATTGTGATCGGCCCAGAAGGCGGCATCACTGAAGAAGAACTTGCTGTTTTTGAAGCGGCTGGCGCTCATGTTGCTGGCCTAGGTAGACCTATTTTGCGCTCAGCACACGCAGGGCTGGCTGCGCTAAGCGCCGTTAACTCTTTGCTGAAAGTCTTCTAAACTAAATGACTATGAGCTGCTTATTCTGCAAAATTGTGGCTGGAGAAATTCCGGCGCAAATAAAGTTTCAAGATGAGTTAGTCGTTGCTTTTGCAGATATTAATCCGCAGGCGCCAGTTCACATATTGGTTATCCCTAAATTGCATGTTGAAAATGCCGCCGAGTTAGCGGCCCAATCACCAGCTGCGCTAAGTGCGGTCTTTGCAGCTGCAGATGAATTGGCAAAGGCTGAAGGTTTAACTGGATATCGCACAATCTTTAATACTGGAGCTGATGCCGGCCAAAGTGTTTTTCACGCTCATTTACACCTGATGGGTGGGCGTCGTCTGGCTTGGCCGCCCGGTTAAAGGTAGCCTTACGTCACACATGGAGAGAACCTTAATTACGATTCCGCCCGCAATCCCAATGGTTGCGTTGGTCGGAGCAAATGATGCAAATATGCTGGCAGTCGAGGCGGCATTCCCATCGGTAAACATCACGGTACGCGGCAATGAAATTACTTTGCGCGGCCCACATATTGATTGCCAACAGTTAGAGAAACTTTTCACCGAACTAATGGTGGTTATCCGTTCTGGCCAGGCAGTAAACGTTGATGCCGTGATTCGTTCAATTGGCATGTTGGCGCAGACCCCGCAAGATAATCCGGGCGAAGTTTTATCACTAAATATTGTCTCTAATCGTGGTCGCACAATTCGGCCAAAGACGGCTAATCAGAAACGTTATGTCGATGCAATTGACGAAAACACAATTACTTTTGGAATCGGCCCAGCTGGTACTGGTAAAACATATTTAGCTATGGCTAAAGCTGTTGCTGCGCTTCAAGCAAAGAAAGTTAATCGCATTGTTTTAACACGTCCGGCAGTTGAAGCTGGCGAGCACTTGGGTTTCTTGCCTGGTTCACTCTCCGAGAAAATTGATCCATATCTACGTCCATTATTTGATGCGCTACACGACATGATTGATATTGATTCGATTCCTCGGTTAATGCAATCTGGGGTTATCGAAGTCGCTCCTCTTGCCTATATGCGTGGTCGCACGCTCAATGATGCCTTCATTATTTTGGATGAAGCGCAGAACACGACGCCTGAACAGATGAAGATGTTCTTAACTCGTCTTGGGTTTGGTTCCAAAATGGTGGTTACTGGCGACGTAACACAGATTGATTTACCTAATGGCGCTAAATCAGGTCTAGCAATTATCCGTGACATCCTGGTAGATATTGATGACATCTCTTTCCAAGAGTTAACTGCCGAAGATGTAGTTCGCCATCGATTAATTGGTGACATTGTTAAGGCTTACGACAAGTTTAATGAAGCGCGCCAAACCCCGCGTTCGATTCGCAATCCATGACCATTGAAATTACTAATAAATCAGGGGCGCTGGCACCGGGAGAGCAAATTCAATCGCTTTTGGCTTATGCGATGTCTAAATTAGATCTGCATCCTGATTGTGATTTGAATGTTACTTTTGTTGATGATGCTGAAATGACCGAACTACATATTAAGTGGATGGATGAGCCTGGTTCCACCGATGTTCTCTCATTTCCAATGGATCTTCCGGAAACAGTAGGCGAAATTGTAACTTTAGGCGACATTGTTATCTCACCAGATTTCGCAACTGCGCAAGCAAATGTTGCTGGTCACTCGCCAGAACATGAAATGTTTATTTTAGCCACCCATGGATTGTTACATATTTTGGGCTATGACCATGCTGAACCCAATGACGAGAAGGTTATGTTTGAGCTGCAAGAATCCCTAGTAAAACAATGGAGTACTGAAAGTAAATGAACCCCCTGCCCATAATTTCCATCATTGTTCTACTCGGTTTTGCGGGCTTTCTAGCTGGCACTGAATCAGCACTTGCCTCAATTTCTCGAGTTGTAATTGAAAAACTTGAAAGTAAACGTGGCGGTGCGATACTAAAGAAAGTTTTCTTTGATCAAGCCAGATATCTAAATGTGGTGTTATTAGTTCGTAAAACTTGCGAGTTAACTGCGACAGTTTTATTAGCCGTTATTTTGCTGCGTGAATATTCATCGGCTCAAGCCATGGCACTGACAGTTGCAATAATGGTGGTTGTTTCTTATGTAATGGTTGGTGTTGGGCCTCGCACACTTGGAAAGCAAAGACCTAATAATTGGGCCCTAGCTGGCGCAACTGTTGCTTACTTCTTGGCATTTATTCTGGCTCCATTGACTAAATTACTGATTGCAATCGGCAATGCAATTACGCCTGGAAAAGGTTTTAGAAGTGGGCCATTTGCTAACGAAGCCGAACTCCGCGACTTAGTAGATCAAGCTCATGAACGTGGCCTAGTTGAGTCTGATGAGCACGAAATGATTCACTCGGTATTTGAGCTGGGCGATACTTTGGTGCGCGAACTTATGGTGCCACGCACCGACATGGTGTGGGTCGAAAAGGATAAGACGCTGCGCCAAGGCCTCTCTCTAGCACTTCGTTCGGGTTTCTCTAGAATTCCAGTAGTTGGTGAAAACATCGACAACATTATTGGAATTACTTATGTAAAAGATTTAGCCCGTCGTGCGTTAGATCATCATGAAGCTGAAACAACAGAGCGAGTAGAACAACATTTACGACCAGCTACCTTTGTTCCGGAAATTAAGATCGCGGCCGAGTTGTTAAAGGAAATGCAGCGCGATCAAATTCACTTGGCAATCGTGGTTGATGAATATGGCGGCACTGCCGGACTAATTACGATTGAAGACATTATTGAAGAAATTGTTGGCGAAATTGCTGATGAATTTGATGATGGCGTTGAGTCGTTTAGTTGGTTAAATGAAGAGAAAACTAAAGCTCGCGCCAAGGCGACCTTACACATTGAAGATTTAGCTGAGGAACTTGAAATTGAAATCGAAGCTCAAGACTTTGAAGATGTTGACACCATTGGCGGGCTAATGGCGCAGAAACTTGGTCGCGTACCAATTACTGGTAGCACCGTAGATTTAGGTGGTTGGTCAATTACTTCAGAGCGACCAATTGGCCGTCGCCGCAGAATAAGTAGTGTGCTTATCGAAAAGTTAGTGGAGCCAGTTTCTGATGCTGAATAATCCAGAAGATCAAAAGTTGGTGACTTTAGCTCAAGCGACGTTGAAGCGCAGTGGTGCAATACAAGCTGCTGCTCTACGCGATAACACTGGTCGCACATATGTGGCAGTACCTGTTGATTCGCCATCGCTTTCGCTGGATGCAGTCGAAGCTGTATTTACCGTTGCGATGGCTTCACAAATCAGTGGCATTGAAGCCGTGGTCTTTACTGGTGAACGAAGTGCGAAAACTGCAGTAATTACTGAGTTTGCGCCAATGGCTGAGATCTTCTTTGCTAATGATGGGGCAGTGACCGATAAGATTGCGTAATGCGCATCGTTCGATTTAGCCCTGGCCCAGATACCGGCCTCGGCACTGACCCGCTATTCGGGTTACTCGAAGATGACAACACAATCAGCGTGATCTCGGGAGATCCGATTTATCACGGAGTCACCAAGACGGCGGCGACTACCGAACTGAGCAAAGTGCGTTTACTTGCACCAGTTATTCCACGCAGCAAAGTGGTCTGCATTGGCAAAAACTATGCCGATCATGCAGCTGAAATGGGAAGTGTTGTACCTGAAGAGCCAATTATTTTTATCAAACCGAACACCTCGGTAATTGGTCCAAATGACACCATTGTTTGGCCCAATATGTCTGGCCAAGTTGATCATGAAGCTGAACTAGCAATTGTGATTGGCCGAATTTGTAAAGATGTTCCTAGGGAACGAGTAAGTGATGTGATCTTTGGCTACACGATTTCTAATGATGTAACAGCTCGTGATCTGCAGAAGAAAGATGGCCAATGGACTCGAGCCAAGGGTTTCGATACTTTCTGCCCGCTCGGGCCCTGGATCGATACCGATTTCATTCCTGGCACTCAACGCATTACTGCCACTCTAAATGGTGAAATAAAGCAAGATGGCAAGTTAAGCCAGATGATGTTTGATGTTCCTGCAATTGTGGAATTTGTTTCTAAAGTTATGACTTTGCTTCCAGGTGATGTAATTATTACTGGAACGCCAGCTGGTATTGGTCCAATGCCAGAGAAATCAACTATTACTATCGCAATCGATGGTTTAGGCGAATTAACAAATAAGGTGAGTGCTCGTGGGTAAAGAAGTTCGCGTTCGATTTGCGCCATCACCAACTGGAGATCTCCATGTTGGAAATATTCGCACCGCACTATTCGATTGGGCTTATGCCCGTCATACGGGTGGCACCTTTATTTTTCGTATCGAAGATACCGATACCACTCGAGTTACTGATGAATATATTCAAGCTGCCATCGATACGCTTAAGTGGCTCGGACTTGATTGGGATGAGGGTCCAGAAGTTGGTGGTCCAAATGGTCCTTACTTACAATCACAACGACTAGGAATTTATGCCGAATGGGCACAAAAGTTCCTTGATCAAAAAGATGCTTATTACTGTTATTGCACACCTGTTGAATTAGAAGCTCGTCGCGAAGCACAACGTGCTGCAAATGTGGCACCTGGTTATGACGGTCAATGCCGCGAATTAACTGATGCACAAATAACTGATTACAAAGCGCAAGGACGCGAAGCTGTTGTGCGCATGCGCATGCCTGATGGCAGCACAACATTTACTGATGAGATTCGTGGCGAGGTAAATTTCGATCATAAATTTGTCCCTGATTTTGTGCTGGTTCGTGGCGATGGTTCACCGCTTTATACCTTGGCAGTTGCAGTTGATGACATCATGATGAAAGTAAGCCATGTTCTGCGTGGCGAAGATTTACTTTCTTCAACTCCTCGCCAGATTCGGGTATATCAAGCAATGGGTGTAAAAATTGAGGATTACCCAACTTTTGCGCACTTGCCGTTTGTGATGGGTCAAGACAACGCCAAACTTTCAAAGCGAAACGGCGAAGTCTCAATTGCTTGGTATCGCGAACGCGGTTTCTTGCCTGAGGCAATTTGTAATTACTTAGCGCTACTTGGTTGGTCTCCTGGAGATGATCGCGAAAATGTAACGATGAAAGAGTTAACTGAACTTTTCACTGTCGATAAAGTTCATTCATCGCCAGCTCGATTTGATATGAAAAAATTAGAGGCAATCAATGGTGACAAGATCCGCGCACTGGCACCAGATGAATTTCTGAATTGGTCGCTACCATTTCTAACCAAAGCTGCCGTTATTTCTGGAACTGATGCCGAGATTGCTGTTGTGAAAGCTGCTCTACCGATTATTCAAGAGCGCATAGTTACCCTGGCCGAAGTTCCTGCAATGCTTAACTTCTTATTTGTTAAGAATTTTGCGGTCGCCGAAGATTGTGTAAGTAAAGTAAATGATGAAGCTGCTAAAGCTGTGCTATCCCGGAGTTTAAGTGAGCTGGAAAAAGTAACAACTTGGAACCACGATTCGATTGAGGCAGCACTACGTTCTTCACTAATTGAAGAGTTGGGACTAAAGCCACGCATTGCTTTTGGCGCCGTACGTATCGCCACAACAGGTAGCAATATCTCGCCGCCACTTTTTGAATCCATGGAGCTACTTGGCCAAGAAGTAAGTTTGCAACGCATTAAGTTGGCGCTTTCCCTTTAGTTTTAAGGTTTTAGAAGCCGTAATTCCTAAGGTATTCTTAGCCCTCGTTGACCAACGCCGGTCAACACATTTGGGCGAAAGCCTTAATGGGGTATGGGGTAATTGGCAGCCCTGCTGATTCTGGTTCAGTAAGTCTAGGTTCGAGTCCTGGTACCCCAGCGCAAGACAAAGTACGAAGAAGATGAAAGCCGCAGGCGATCATTTTTGAAAGACTAGAAGATGAAAGCCGCAGGCGATCATTTTTGAAAGACTAGAAGATGAAAGCCGCAGGCGATCAACTTTGAGGAAACTAGGGCCCCGTCGTCTAGCGGCCTAGGACTCTGGCTTCTCAAGCCAGCTACGAGGGTTCGAATCCCTTCGGGGCTACAAAAAGAACTGCCCGCCTTTACTCAATTAAGAGTTAAGGCGGGCACTCGGCAATTCTAGGTGAATTAAAGCGATGTGGCTATAAAAACATTAGCTAGCGTTAGAGCGATAAGCCCAGCCCATAGGCCAGTTGATACTTCAGACTTCTTCTTATTTCTAACTGTAAGAACCAAAATGATCAGAAGAACTACTAACTTGACGCCAACTTTGCCATGATCAAGTGCATCATATTTAGTAGGGTCCGAGGCATGAAGTGAAGTATCTATTCCTACTAGAGCAAGCCCGGCAACCAGGGCCGTTAGCATCGCATGCAGAAAGCCAACATGAATTGTCTTCTTTGGTTTAGGAAGCGAGGTCAGCAGAAGCACTACGCCGCCAAGAACTGCGAGGATATGAATTACTAGAAAAACGTGCTTGATTGTGTTCATGTGAAAAGAATAGATGCGAATGGTGCAGTTATTTGGCTAATTCTCTGATTTCAGGAGCATAATTTGAAAATGGCAACCACCAAGAAAACTCCCGCTGTTAAGAAGGCAGTAGCTAAAGCTCCTGCAAAAGCTCAACTAAGCCAGCCGATCTACATGCAATCAAGAATAGATTGGCGCTCGCTATACCTATACGCAGTCTGCTTAATAACGCTAATGGTTTGCCTTTTCTCATTGGTCTCGATGATCAGAAGTGGCATCAATGTGGCATATCCAGATCCGGGCTATGTTGATCCGTATGCAACAGCACCTAAAGTTAATTCGGCTGCGATCGCCGCTCAACTCAAAGATCAGAATCAACGGCAAGCAGTAAAGAGCGTAATTGATGCCGTTACTACTTTAATTATTGCTGGTCCACTTTATTTATATCACTGGCGTTTAGCCCGCAAATAAGTATCAGGCAAGAATAGATTCACCAGAGTTTATTTCTTGGTCTAGGTATTTGGTGACTGATTTATTTGGATTGTAGGCTAAGTAAATTGGTTTATTCGAGTCAGAAAAGAAATCAGTTTTTGATATTTCGAAAACGATGATTCCAGAATCTTCAATGTGATGAATAAGCCCAGCCATTACTCCAACGAGACTAGATCCATAAATTCCTAGATCTGTCTCAGCCCAAGTATTACGTCGAGAATCTGCAGTTGCAAAAGGAACTACAAAAGCCCACTCTTTTCTAATTCCTTCATAAGCAAAAGCTCCACCGTAGGTATCGCGTAACTCGGGCTGGCTTTGATTCTCAGGTGGAACTTGATCTGGATAAAATAAACGTGCCGAAAGAGCCACGTTATAAAGCCATTTACCAATCTGCGAGGCATATTGCGGTGCATAGATAGGCAAAGGAGCTATCGCAGCAACTGCATTAAATGTGTTGAATGTGAATGCGTAACCACCAGAATCGGTTGAACTTCCTTGTAAACCATGAACTTCGGTTAAACCCCAAACATCAGAAACGATTCCCCACCCGGCACGAGCATCTGAAAAACCATCGAATATCCAGTCGAATAACTTGGCTACATCGTAATTAGTTCCCTCAGTTTTATTCATACGTGCTGCAATTGTGACTCCGAAAGCAAGTAATATTTCATAAAAAGGGTTCTCGTTTACAGGACGCTCATCTAGATAATTAAGGCATTGTTGCGCTCCATCAAGGTATTTCTTATCACCAAACCTCAGATAAGCCATGTATAGAACCCAGGCAACTCCTGCTGCAGCGTCAGGTTCACGATGCCCTCCGTAGACGCCCTCCTTATTTAAGAAGTTATATCCAGCAAATTCGAAGGAGAATTTACCTTCGATTGTTTTGAGGTGATCCAACATCTGAACAAACTCATTCGCAATGTCTTTCGAAACAGCGTCAAATTGTGGTTCGTCGGGATAAAGACTATTGATTGCAAAGAACGAAATATTGGGATAAATCATGTACCAAAAAGAGGATTCACTTCCGCTGTCCGCTGTTTGGTTAAAGAGTATTTTAGCTACCCGGTTCTGTTGGTGGTAACCTAAACATTCTTTGACGAAATCTCGACCTTGATAGTCGCGCATATTCATGCCAGCCAAAGATGCACCAAGGACGGCTCCTAAACCAGATAATGATTCATGCGAACCCATATGTTCTGGATTCTGTCGGTAATCACCTAGGTATGCAGGAAGCGCGAACATATCAAAGTTGTAGTTTCTGCGCTCGGTGTCTTGCCAAACAACAGGCAAATGTGGCCCTTTAGCATTGAAGTCGAAAAGTAAAGCGTAAGTTAACTTAGCGCGCGCTTTCCAGTCGATTAGTACGCCAGATACCTGATTGATTGGCATGGCAGCTATCTTGGGCGAAGCAACAAATGCTTTTAGAGTAGCTCCACTTTTTCCTAAGAATTTATACGAGCCACCTACTAGAAGTGATGCTGCACCGCCGATGATTAAGCCACGTCGAGTTAAGTTATTCATTTTTACCCCTTGATTCCTGTGCGAGCCATACTGTCCATGAACTGTTTTTGCGCAAAACCAAATACCAAAAGAACGGGAATAAGCGAAAGGAGAGTGGCGGCTGAAACCAAATTCCAAGGCACTATGTAGTCTCGAGGGCCTAAGTTGAAAATATCCTCAATCGACTTAATTCCTTGAGCCATAGTCCATTTTTCTCGTGATGAGATGTATAAAAGAGGCCCGTATAGATCGTTATAAGTGCCTGTGAAATAAAGGATTAGGCAGGTCATTATCGCTGGCCGGCTTAGTGGCATGAGAATCTTGAAGTAGATCTTTAATTCTGATGCTCCATCTGTCTCGGCTGCCTCAAAAAGCTCTTTAGGGATTGACATGAAGAACTGTCTAAACATAAATATCATGAATACATCGGTGGCAAAAAAACAGGCCGTAAACAATGGATAGTAAGTGTCGAACCATCCGACCGATAAATAGACTTGATACATTGGAATTGCGAGCAGTTCACCAGGTAACAGAATCACTGTTAACAGAACAGTAAAAAGCAACTTACTGTATTTTACTTGGAATCTAATTAATCCGTAAGCAGTCAGAGTACAAGTTAAAATTGTTCCAATCGATTTGAGCACAAAAATGACCAATGTATTTCGTAAGTAAGTCCAGTAGTTAAAATTCTCTAGCGCAAATACATCTCGGTAGTTATTAAAATTAAATTGCTTTGGCACCCATCGATAGACACCAACTGATTCATCAAAGGTTTTAAAGCTGGTCAAAATTAACGACAGTAGGGGTAGTAATAGACTGATTGAGAGAAGAGTGAGTGCGCAGTAAAGAAATACCTTAACTTTAGTTGATTTTTGATTCATATTAGTTCTCGTTCTTTACATATAGTTTGCCTAATCGGAAATTTATTGCGGTTAGGGTTAGTAGAATTCCAAAAAAGATAAGTGCCAGAGCTGATGCATAGCCCAAGTTCCATGGATTTCTAAATGCTTGGTTGAATAAATAGACTGAGTACAACAGGGTCGAATTTGCTGGATATCCCTCACCGTGTCCCATCAAGAAAGCTAAATCGAAACTTTTTAGCGAATCAACAGTCGCGAGAATCACGTTGAAAAGAAAAACAGCGCTAATTGCTGGAAAAGTAATTACCTTGAATTGGATCCATCTTGAGGCACCATCAAGGTTTGCCACCTCGTAAAGCTCCTTTGGTACTTGCTGTAGGGCAGCCAAGAAGATCAACATTGGCACTCCGAATCCCCATAAGCTCGAGATGACTAGCGTGAGCATTGCGGTTCGCGAGTCGGCGTACCAGCCAATCCCATGGACTCCAACTTTTCCTAAAGTTTCATTGACCAAGCCATTGGCTGGATGGAAGAAGAATCTAAATACATAGGAGACAGCGAAAGTCGGAATTATGAAAGGTAGGAAGAAAATAGTACGAAAGACACCGATTCCTTTGAGATTATTGTTAAGAAGAATCGCAGCAATTAGTGCCAGAAATAGTTTTAGGGCTGCTACAAAAATGGCGTAACGAAAAGTGTTCTTGAGTGCCAGATGAAACACGTCATCATAGATAATCGCCCGTTTGAAATTTTTCCAGCCGATCATGTCGTGAATTGGATCCATGATGCTGGTATTTGTAAAACTCAGATAGACGGTACGGACTATTGGGTAGATGTAAAAACTAACGAAGCCAACTATTGAGATGCCGGCAAACGCAAAGAAGTTCCTAGTATCTTTGCGATTTTTAACGCTCATTTTACTCCCAACAACTTAGTTGAAGCGGCCAAGAGCTGATTGCCCTTGGCCGCCTTGCGTAACTAATTACTGCAGAATTGCGAGTGCTTTATTTGCCGCAGCAGTCGCTTGATCGCCAACTTGAGTAGGAGTCAAAGTTCCCTCTAACATCTTGTCGATCAAAGGCTGCACAACTTCTTGTGTAACCTTGATGAATGGAATTGTGCGTGGAAGTGTCATGCCAGTTGCAATTCCACCAAATAACGCTTCAAGATTCTGAGGCGATTGGCGCTTTGCAACAGGAACAGCAAGTGCAGCCTTCGCTACAGATTGACGTGTAGGAGGAAGGCGCAATTCATTCCATTGTGTTGTTAGGAACTTAACTGAAGTTAAGAACTTAACTGCGTCGTAGGCTGCTTGCTTGTTTGCAGTCTTGGCTGAAACTCCCCATGCTTCAAGTGCAAGTTCTGCACCCTTAGAAGTCTTGGGCCCACGTGGAAGAACTTGGATATCCCACTTTAGGCTGGAAACTGCGTTGTATGAAGGCCAGTTACCTGTGTGACCGCCGTATTCCATACCAGTTTTTCCGCCAGAGAAACCACCAAGTGAATCATCCTTAGGTCCCGGAGACATCTTGTATTTGGTGACTTTGTCACGGAAGAAAGTAAGACCAGTTACTGCTTCTGGGCTATCAAGTGCAACTGCACCATCTTGTAGCCAGTCTCCACCTGCTTGGCGAACGTGAATTAACCATTCACCCCACCAGCCTGGAGTAGATGCTACGCCCCACTGTGAAGTCTTAGTTAACTTCTGACCAGCTGAGATTAGATCTTTCTGTGTCCATTTAGTTGTTGGATAATTTACACCAGCAGAATCAAATAAAGTCTTGTTGTAGTACAAAAGACCCACATTGAATCGATATGGAAGTGCTAATTGACGTCCTTGAAATTTAACTGCGCTAAGTAGAGCAGGATAAAAATCTTTAACATCGATAGTTTTATCTTTGGCGATGTATGGAGTTAAATCAAGAAGCAGGTTCTTCTGTGCCGCAACGAATAGATCGCCAGTATTGATAATGTCTGGTGACTTATTTGCTGCAATCAGTTGATCCTGAGCTCCACCCCAGTTAACTTCAATATTAACTGTGGTGCTTGTTTTATTAAATGCGTTAATTTCGGGCTCAAATGCAGCCTTCCATTGGGTTGGCATCACAACAGTGACAGTTGGTACTGCCGCGTGCGCTAGTGGTGCTTGTAGGACAACTGCAGCCATTGCAAACGCCACACTTCCCACAAGCCACTTGTTACTCTTTTTCATTTATTCCCCTTCTTTTCAGTGACTCTCTAGACCTGTGCCTAAAGAGCTTTAGTCGCGTTCGTAATCTCAACTCTTTAGGGAGTTAAGAATTTCCGTGATTGAAAGACGGGCACCACATGAATAAGAATCTGCAGCACCGTAGTAGAGAAGAACTTCATCGCCTCGAACTACTTGGCCATTTGTGAATACCACGTTGCCATAGAAGCCCTCTAGCTCATACGTCGAACTTGGTTCCATTATTGGTTCAATAGATCGGGCAATAACTTTTGTTGGATCTTTGAGGTCTAATAGAAGAGCGCCAAGACAATAGCGATGGCCAGTTGGCAACTCTTCAGCACCGTGATAAATCTCGAGCCAACCTTGTTCTGTCTTGATTGGTGCAGAACCGGCACCAATTCGCGCGCTATCCCACATCCCAGGTCTTACCTGCGCGATGCATTTGTGGCTACCCCAATTATGTAAATCAGGTGAGGAAGCTGACCAAATATATGGTCCACCAATACCTGAACCGGTTGGCCGATGGAGCATGTGAAAAAGACCAGAAATTTTTTCCGGAAAAAGAGTTGCATCCTTGTTGAAGGGTGGAATTATCACGCCAAACTTTTCAAACGTTTTCCAGTCCTTTGTGCTCTGCATGCCGACGCCATAGCCGTTATGCGAGACAGCGGTATAAGTTAGATAGTAAGTGTCATCTATCTGCGTAACTCGTGAATCCTCAATTCCAAGTGATTCATATTCGCTAGAACCAGTTAGTAAAGGTTTTTCTTGTACCTTAAAATTCTCACCGTCTTCACTCCAGGCAAGTCGTAAGTGAGAGAGTGTTGTTAGATGTTGCACGCCTTTGTAAGAAAATAAACGTGAATCAACAATCTCAACATCAGGGTCAGAGATTTTAAAACTGGTGACCTCGGTTCTTCCATCTGTTGAAATTGAGATTGAATCAACAAAGCCACTCTTAACTTGTGGGCGTTCAGCGATCCGAAGAACTAAACCAATCTTGCCCTGATATTCAAATGCCCCAGGATTAAAAGCTGAGATCACCTCGAAGCCAACAACACTGGGCATAATCTGAGAGGGACTTATGATCGGGTTATTTGTGAAGCGCTTTGCTAAATCACTCATCTCTAGCTCCGCTTCTTTGCTGATTGAGTTGAATTTCTGACGACAAGTTTTGTTTCAATTTCAATTCTCTGCCGCGGAGCTGATGGATCATCGATGCGTGACCAAAAAAGCCGTCCAGCTGCTCTACCAAGAAATTCTCGAGGGACTGAAACTGTGGTCAGTGGAATGCGTGAAGTGCGAGCACTTTCAATATCATCAAAACCAGTAAAACTAATATCGCGCGGAACGTCGAAGCCCATTTCGGTCGCGGTATCCATGGCGCCAAGTGCAAGCGCATCGTTTACGCAAATGACCGCAGTTGGATTCTTTTTGGCTGCCTTCTTGAAAAGTTTTGCGCCTGTTTCGTAAGTAGTATCTTCGCCATAAAATATTTCTGGTAAATCCAAACCCTTACTTGCAAAAGCGGCCAGAAAACCGGCGCATCTTTCGGAGTTCGAGTACCAATCTTTAGGTCCAGATAAGATGGCAACTTTCTTGTGACCAAGTGAGATTACGTGTTTTGCTGCCTCGCTAGCACCACTGCGATCAGCAGCCACAACGGCATCAACAGGTAGATGATCATTAAAATTGTCTACCAAAACAACTGGGATTCCAATCGAATGTAACTTTAATATGAAGCTTGCTGGTACAAATGGCCCATTTAAAATTACGCCATCTGCACGACGCTCACTGATGACGCGCCATGATGCAGCATCTTTGACATCTTCTTCACCGATAACCGATATAGATAACTGCAGCCCTACTTGTCGAGTTTCTTCTTCCAGTCCCATCAGAATTGGAAAATAGAAAGGATCTTTTGAAACTGGGCCAGCTAAGTGATAAACAGCAAAACAAACATTTTCACTTTTAGAGGTAGCGAGCATTCTTGCAGCTGGATTAATTACGGTATGTCGAAGAGCTGCTTCGGCAAGAATCTTTTTACGTAAACTTGGCGATAAACCAGGTTTGCCATTGAGTGCTCTAGAGACAGTAGCAATGGAGATGCCAAGTTCGGCAGCCAAAGCTTTTGCAGTAACCATTTCACCCCTTTTTTGCCTGATTACGCAATAACTACGTAAACGGTTACTTATGTTTTTTTCAAAGTAGGGGTGTGGCAGGATTAAAGCAATAGCAAACTAGGGATTACGTGATATTACGTTATAACGATTTCGCATCTTTCTATATTTTTTCAGGGTTAGAAAAAGTTGAAACACCAGGAATCATCAATGCAATAACGCCAATAACCAGAAAAATGACTGCGCAAATGGACAAATAAATTTTTTCACCGAGTAAATGAGACATTGGACCCGCTAAACCAACCCCAATTGGCATAAGAGCACTCGAAAGCATTGATTCGAAACTCAAAACTCGAGCTCTTGAGTGGTCTGGCGCTGCTTTCTGGATCGCTGTTTGCCAAAAAATTCCCATGGGCTCTGTTGCCAAACCACCTATGAAATAGCAGCAAATCAAGAAGATGGGCGAGATTGGGAAAATCAAGGCAATAATCAGGAATACTAGAAAAAACCAGGAAGTAAACGAGACTAGTCCTGGACGTTTTGCTCTAAATTTCGCGGCAAAAGCAGCGGTAAGTAGTGAACCAAGACTCAAAGACATTATGGCAAAAGGGTAAATTTTTGCGCTATCAAATTCGCGAGTACTAATTATTGGCAATAGCACCATCTCGGCGCCGAATAAAATTGAGGTCTGTAAAGCTAAGGTAATCATTACGATCAATATCCAACGTGTTTTTCTGACAAAATGAAATCCAGCAAGTAATTCATTTAAAAAATTGCTTTTCTCGAAAGTCATATTTCGAGACACTTGCACTCTAGTTAGAGATAGAAACGCTAGAAGCATGCCGATTGCAGTAACTGAGAAGCCGACCGTTGCCGAAGTAGTTGAAACTAAGAAGATTGCAATACCAGGTCCACTAATTGAAGCAACTCGACCAGTGACAGCACGAAGAGCATTGGCTGCTTGTAGCCCTGACTCATCAATTAAATCTGGGAGTAGAGCACCACCAGCTCCAGAAGTACCGGCGTCAATCATGCCCATAAGAAAAACTGTGATTGTTAACCGAGTTACTTCGGGAGTTGGTCCAAAAAGAAGTTGAGCGGCTAACAAAGTCCTGATAAATAGGCCAATTCTTACCAATCTCATGCGCGAAAAACGATCTGCGAGCAATCCGCCGAAAGGTGCGAAAATTAAATATGCCACAACTTGAGATGAAAGAAGAAGCGATATTGTGAGGGCAGGTTTATCACCTTTCAGCAAAAGCAGGGTCGCGCAGATTGGGAATATCTGTCCACTTAAAGATGAAAAAAGTCCAGAGATCCATAATCTTCTGAATTTAGGATTTGAGAGTGGCGATAAAAGATTGTCTACGCGCTGCCCATCTAGTTCCATGCTACAAGTCTGTATTAAATAGTGAAGTTAATCGGTAATAGAAGTTACGTAATTTAACGTAAAGGTAGATTATTTATTGATAACCCACTTTACTTACGGGATATCGTAATTTCACCCTGAAATAGAAAGAGGTAATAAGTGAGCTCATATCTGGAAACCCTCCGCTCAAATTACTTGGCTGCTTTTAATCAGGAGATTCGTGAAGAGATAACTGGTTTAACTGAAACTCAGTTCATCGAAAAGTATGAAGCAGATAAAAAATGGGCAATTGGTCCATTTTCTAAATTGGGCGAGCTTACTTTTAGAAAGACAGCACAGATGCCAGATCCAACTGGAATTGGTTGGACTTCGTCTTCTATCTTCAACCCTTCAATTATTGAACATGATGGTTCGCTTTATCTTTTCTACCGAGCCGCTGTAAAGAAGGAATCACTTGGATCACGTATCGGTCTTGCAATTTATACGCCAGGATCTGGCTGGCAAGATTCTCCAAAAAATCCAATGATTTATCCAACTGAGGAAAATGAAATTCTCAGTGTTGAGGATCCAAAAGTTTACAAGTATGGCGAAAACAAATTCATTATGTTTTATAACGGTGGCTGGGCGGCTACTCCAGATCAAATTCGCGAATTTGATAAGCCTTATGGGGAAGTATCAGTAGATATTAAATATGCTCTTAGTTCAGATTTGGTCAATTGGGAAAAACAAGGGTTAGCAGTCCCATATTCAGTTTCAAAACTGTGGGCAAAGGGTGCGGTAATTCCCCGTGACCATGAGGGGAATGCTGTAAAAATAAAGGGTAAGTATTTAATGTTCTTGAGTGAAGGTTGCGGGGGAAAGCAGGTAGTTGGTAATTCTGTCGATATGCGCAGTTGGGCTTTTGAAGAGATCGAGTACTTACCACTGCCCAAGGAAATGGGTACTCATATTTATGAAGTAGCTTGTGCTGTAGTTGACGGCAACAACTTGATTCTAGATTTTATGTACAACAGCCATGAAAATGAGCATCTAGGCTCTCAAGTTAGATACGAGCTCAATGATCCGTTTAAACCGCTTGAGTTCACCACTAATTCAACTCTAGCCTGGGGTGGTTTGATTAAATATCAAGGTCATTGGTGCTTTGCTCAGGGCTGGGATGCGCCTCGAGATACTGAAGAGATATATTTCTATACGTCTTAGGTAGACTTAAATACATGAAAGTTTCGTCAAAGTATGTTCTGCTAATTTCTGCACTACTTTTGCTAACTATTTCGCCAGCCCAAGGTTCTCTAAAGATTGTAAAAATTTATGATGGTGACACCATAACCATGGCTGATGGCATGAAGATTCGCCTATTACAGATAGAT